>Ga0123356_10004671_pt1 | contig 14105 bp, 13 predicted proteins | sample TergutEmb28metaG_2_FD_92546 | JGI IMG/M metagenome (GOLD analysis project Ga0123356, IMG submission 92546) | Embiratermes neotenicus P3 segment gut microbial communities from Petit-Saut dam, French Guiana - Emb289 P3 | ecosystem: Host-associated > Arthropoda: Insects > Digestive system > Gut ...
CACCAGCAGTTTGTCGCCCGCCAACGAAGTCCCGGCCGCGTCTCCAAAACGTCCCAGTGGCGCCTTGAACGTCCCAGTGGCGCCTTGGGTAGGCGAGGATGACGCGACTCCTTGGTTCTCAAAGCGGCGCCGTGAAGCGGGCGCCGCGTGTCAGACCTAGGTGAGGCCGCTGTAGGGCTTGCCGAGCTCCGATATCAGCAATATTGCCAGCGACGCCGAATGCAATCAAATCAGTAACGCCATTACGACCGGGGTGTGAAACTGCGCGAGCCGGTCAAAGCCCCGAAACAGCACACCGAGCCAGAACATAGGTGTGCGAAGAAAAGGCCAAGAAACGACATTGCTTTCTTGCTGGGACATGAGAGCTCGTAACTGTCCAATTGACGGACTGAGCTGTGTGCCTGGCTTTTTCGCGAACCTCTGCACCGCCGCTTTTGGTGTATGACTTTCAAGCGTAAAGAAAACCTGTCAGCCTGGAAATGGATACCTAGAGGATGCAAGTTCTGCAAGACGGCCTGCTGCAGCAACTGCCGGCTTCCATCCACCCGCTGCCTAGACAGCTCTAGGCTCGCGCTGAGCGATACCTGCCGCAAGCTACTGCACGGTGGCATTCTGCGTTGGATCGGTCCTCCGCGCGGCGGCGATCAGCCGTCCGAGCTCCAGGGCCGCCGTCGTCGCAACCAGTCCAACGATGAGCTTAACAGTTCTCAGTGATGCTCCGGCACGCTCTTAGGTACGGCGATCCCAAGCGCGGCGCTTCCCATGCAGCACAAAATGCGGTCATCCCTGCAAGGTACGGCATTATGGTGCCATCACCGCCGTTGCAGTCGCGGGTGCTTGCATCGCCCGCCGCTCCCGCCTCCAGTGGCTTAATCACGTCGTCGTCGCTTTCCGAAACCCAGCCTATCAGGAGCAGACAGGAGCGTCGGGCTAACGGCATCCATTTGGGCAGAGTCCACAGCTCGCTCGGTCCCCCCAATGTGTCCTCGTCCATACACAACCTTCGTTCTCGGCCGCTATGCAGATCCGGCCGCTGGGGCCTTGCGGCCGCAATCGGAACCGGCCGACTTCTTTCGCGGCGGCGCCTGACAACAATGTCGTCTGTTCCGAGCGACCGAAGACTGCCTCATGCCCGGTTATAGAAATGCATGACAACACGCTCGTCGTTCTGTAACAACCGTAGTACTGTAACAGCCGCTCCGCCCGGCCTCACATTGGCCACCCTCCGAAGCCTCTCGCGTCATCTCCCCAACCACCTCTTTTCGTAACACTCGTCGTGGCCCGTACTCGTATGCGGAGCGCGATCCGCTTATTAAACCTTTCTTTCTGCGGCTCATGCCATAGCGCTGCCGCTAATTTAGCCTTGACACTTTTAACGTATCGCCTTATCAATTCCTCCCAAGAACGCTCTGTATGAAGAAATACCGTCGTAGCGTTATAATTGCGTGACATAGAAAGAGGATGATGCGGCGCAACGCGGGGCATCATGGCGTCGCGCTTGTGAAAGTGGCTTCGCGCCGAGGGCGCGTATTCCTGCCGAGACGATGCGCGTGCTTTCGCGTATCCGGCCGGTCGGAGTCTAGCTGTAGTTCGCTATTGAGATGGTCTCGTCGTGCCTTCCGGTGAGCCGCTGACGGCTGTGAACCTCGGAGGCTATCGAAGCGCTTAGCAGTCTAGATAAGGAGGAAGAACAGCATGAGTTATCAGACAGTCGTTGCCGCGTATGATAGTACTGCGGCCGCTCAAGCTTCAGTCTCGGCGCTAAAAGCTGCTGGGTTCCATTCCGACGACATCAGCTTGTTCGACAAAAACCGTACGGGCTTGCGCGATCCCGGCTTGTGGCAGCGCATGTTCGGCGGTGGGTTGGCTAAACATGAAGCTGACGTCTACAATCAGTCGCTCCAAGAGGGCGGTATGGTCGTCTCAGTGCGTGTGCCGGACGACGAGGTCGCCCACGCGGTGGGTATTCTCGATGTGCATCGCCCGATCGATGTGCATGATCGTGCGGTTACCACGGGTCTCGCTCCCGCAGCCCGCGTGGAAGCTGCCGCCGCTGCTATTGCTGCTACGCCGATTGCCGCCGCTCAGAAGGTGGCCGTGTCTCCTAAATTGGCCAGCGCGCATGAGGAGGTGCTTCGGCTCGCCGAAGAGCAGTTGCAGGTCGGCAAACGCATGGTCGAAACCGGGAGGACGCGGGTTCACCGTTTCGTGACGGAGCGTGATGCTGCAGCGGACATCACTCTGCACGAGGAGCATGCCGACGTACTACGTCGCGCTGTTACCGATCCCAAGTACATCGGCGAGGTCGACTGGGCGGATGCTGCGATAGAGGTACGGGAGACCGCCGAGCAGGCCCTGGTGAGCAAGACCGCGCGGGTGGTGGAGGAGGTTGCGCTCAAAAATATCGGCAGCGATCACGTCGAGACCATACACGACAAGATCCGCCGTCAGCAGGCCGAGATCGAGCGCCTCGGCCCAGATGGAAGACCCCTGACACCGCCGCGAGCCTGACGAACAAGGCGGCCAGGGGCCGCCGCGAATGGCGTGGCTCTGACTGACGCTGGCGGGACAAAGCGTCCGCGAGAGGAAACGAAAATGACCATGATCGATAATGCGGTTGACGATATCGCCAGCCGGTTTGGACTTGGCGCCAAATCAGGTCAGTTGGTCCAGGAAGTCGTTGGCCTCATGACTGGCACACCGGGCGGCATAGGCGGATTTCTCGACAAGTTCAGATCCGCCGGCCTCGGCAGCGAAGTCACGTCATGGCTCGGCAGAACCGACGGATCGGCGCTTTCGGGTTCCGCCGTTGAGGGCGTGCTGGGCAGTACTGTGCTCGGTGGGATCGCGAGCAGATTGGGCCTCGCGAGCGGTGCCGTGGGCACTGCCATCGGTTATCTTCTGCCGAAACTGATTGGCCAGATTACCCCCGGTGGGGTTATCCCGTCGGGCATGCCCGCGGCGCTCTCCCCCTATCTACGGACAGCGCCGGTGCAGACGGTAACGCACCGTGTTGAGCAAGTCGCTCCTCGCGCCGTCAATGTGATCCACGACGATCCTCATCTGGCGCGGTGGCTGATACCCATTTTGGGTGCATTGGGTATCCTTGGTCTCTTCTGGTACCTGCTGTCCGGCACCCAGGCGCCTAACGTGGCAACCAATCAGCCGGTAACGACGGTGCCGGCCCCACCGGCACCGTCGGTACCGGCCCATCTTCAGCTTGCCAATGATAATGGCGTGGTCACCTATTCCGGTACCGTGCACGACGAATCGACGCGGACATCGATCGTGAACGCGCTCAAGGGGGTGTTCGGCGCCAACAATGTCAGGGGCGACATCAACATAGACGCCAATGCTGGGGGTGCACCCTGGTTGGTCAATCTCCAGAATTCACTGGGAGCTCTGAACACCCCTGGTACACAGGCCGTGTTTGACGGCAACACTCTCAAAGTTGGCGGGTTGATCAGTGACTCGGACCGCAACGGCATCATTTCGTCGCTGCGCTCGGCGTTGCCGGCCGGCTTGGTCGTCGGCGCGCTGACCAGCGGGGTGGGCAATCTGGTATCTGAGGCCACTGACAGGACGACGGCGGCGCTGGCTGCATTGCGTCCGGGGTTCTCAGCCCCCAACCTGACGGGCATCCTCAACCAATCAATCATCAACTTCCCGACAAACAGCGCGGAAGTACCGCCAGCGAGCAAGGCATTGCTGCAGCAAGCCGCGTCCGCGTTCAAACAACTTCCTGCAGGAACCGTGGTTGAGATCGCCGGCTATACGGACAACGTCGGGGATCCGGCCGCGAACGTCCAGCTGTCGCAGCAGCGTGCGGAAGCTGTGCGCGCGACATTAATTCAGGCTGGTGTGGATCCAAACATGCTGGTGGCCAGGGGCTACGGGAGTGCCAATCCGGTAGGTGGAAACGACACGCTGGAGGGCCGTTTCCGCAATCGCCGCATCGAATACAGGGTGGTCACGACAAAATAACGGTGTGGTTTGTCCGGGCCAGACGCGGATGATGGCACCACAGATTTCCGAAGCGTCCTCGGAGGCTAGGATCTCCGGGCCAGAGACTGGTTCTCCGACCATCGGTTCGGCGGAGCTGGGTTCGACAGGAGGCGACAATGTCAATGTCAGCGTATAGTTCGGCCTACAATCAGGGCGGCTCCCCTCTCCCGGAAACGACCCGAATGGGACCGCGGCGGCACAGCCGCACATCTTGGGGTTCTGTCTGGGCCGGGGCTATCGTTGCGGCAGCCAGCTTTATCATCCTCAGCCTGCTCGGCGTCGGAGTGGGTGCCGGCGGCCTCCGCTTCACCGAGGCGGCCTCTAACGTCGGGAGCTATGGCCTCGGCGCCGGAATCTGGACCGCCATCGTGCTCTTCCTGTCGTTGCTATTTGGCGGTTACGTCGCAGCCCGCTTGTCCGGAACGCATAGCCACCTCGATGCCGAACTGCATGGAATTACGGTCTGGGGAGTAACCGTACTTCTGATGATGGTGTTGCTGGCGCAGGCGGTCGGAAGCGTTCTTGGCACGGTTGCATCGACCGCGGGGTCTGCGGTCGGTGGTGCCGCCTCCTCACTAACCGGTGCCGTGACAAATGCGGTTGGCTCCCCGGGTGGTCTGGTCGGCCAACTGCAGCAATCATTGACCACCAGCGGTGATCCGACGCAGATGACGCACGCCCAGATTACAAGCGAAATAGCAACGTTGGTCGGGCGGCGCGTGGTCAATGGCAGCCTGACCGATGATCAACGTGATCGGCTCACAACTCTGGTGGCGGCGCAGTCCGGCATCAGCAAGGATGCCGCTGCGCACCGCGTGTCGCAGATGGAGCAGCAAGCCACGACGACTCTTGCACAGGTTAATCAACGAGCGCGCGAGGCTGCCGAGGCTACAGCGCATGGCGCGGCTGTGAGTGCCAGAGCACTTTTCTCGGGCCTATTCCTGAGCTTGGCTGGGGCCCTGGTAGGCGCCTGGATCGGAACGCGCCACGCACGGGTTCTGCCAGTCCACCACGAACCAGAATATGAAGCACACACAACCACGACCGTCACTCACCACGCCTACGAACCGGTGGTCCCAGTAACCCATCATGAGCCGCTGGCCACTACTTCGCCCACGACCGTACGTGTCTATGATGACAGGGGCTCCAACGTAGCAGCAGCGTATTTGAGGAGCGCGTCGTTCCCGGCAACCAAACAGGAGCTGTTGCGGCTCGCACGGGCAAACAATGATGACCCCGCGATGCTGCGAAGGCTCGAACAGGTTCCAGAGCGTAGCTACAGCAGTCTCGAGGACCTCATGTCAGCTCTACACGCGTTCGCCTAACACAACGGCCGAGAAGTACGACCCACAACCTCCACGCTCAGATGGCCGGATGAGCGTGAGCTGCCCGACTAAAAGGAGTGTGGTTTGTTGTGGGTCGAACTACCATGTTGCTTAGACGGTTCTGGATCACGTTTTTTGGTGCTACTCGGGTTGCCAGACGGGCGCCTCCTGACGCCAACTTAGAAAATGAAGTCTGCGTGACTGCGTATCCGCTGGCGATGGCTTTCTGTAGTATCGCCCAGAGTTCAGGAAGGGGCCGAAGTCCTCGGTACAGTCGGATATGACCGACGAGAAGAACCCCTCGGGTCCGAGCTCGTTGGACGACGCCTCCCAGGCGAAGGAGGGTGCTCGGCCGAGGGAGGTTGCTCCCGATACGTTACCGTTGCTGGCGGAGGAGCTTTCTGTCGAGCGACGTGAGATCGAAACCGGCCGGGTCCGGGTCCGGACGGTCACCCGCGAGCATGAGGAGTTCGTTGATGAGCCGGTCGTGCACACCCATGTCGAGGTGCAGCACGTTCCTGTGAACCGGCCGGTGGAAACGATCCCGTCCGTGCGTCAGGATGGAGATATTACGATCGTTCCTATCGTTGAAGAAACGCTCGTCATTGAGCGCCGGCTCATGTTGCGCGAAGAGCTCCACATCAGACGGGCGCACACGACTGGGCGTTACCAGGAGCGCGTGACGCTGCGCCGCCAGGAGGCGGTTGTCACCCGGACCCCGAGTGAGCCGCCCCAAAGCGAATCGGCATCGACATCCGGCGCCGATTCACGAAGATCCAGCGGAGGATATCCAGCGGAGGATAAGCACATGGCCTATGAGACTCTCGTTGCGGTGTTCGACACCCCTGAACATGCCAGGGCTGCCATCGACGCGTTAAAGGTCGGTGGCTTTCACGAAGATGATATCAGCATGTTCGACAGAGCCCGGCTGACTGCCGGCGGCAGTGCGATGGCCACGAGCGCAAAGGAACCGGGCGTGTGGCGTCGGCTCTTCGGGGGCGATCTCTACCAACATGAGGCTGAAGTGTACGGGGACACGATCGAGCGCGGTGGCGTCGTAGTCTCGCTGCGCGTGCTGGACAGCGAGGTCGCGCATGCCACCGGCATTCTCGATCTGCACCGGCCGATCGATGTGCATGACCGGGCGCTGACGAGCGGCATCGCGCCAGTGGCCAAAGTGGAGGCGGCGATGGCCGCCGTTACGGCACCCATCACGACAACCCAGACAGTCGCCGTCACGCCGAAGATCGCGGCAACCCATGATGAGGTGCTGCGCCTTGCCGAGGAACAATTGCAGGTCGGCAAGAAACTGGTCGAAACCGGCGCAACCAGGGTCCGTCGCTTCACAACGGAGCGGGAAGTAGCTGAGGACGTGACCTTGCATGAGGAACATGCAGAAGTGCTGCGGCGTGCCATCACCGATCCGGCCTATGTCGGGGACATCGACTGGTCGGACCGTGCGATCGAGGTGGTCGAAACCGCTGAGCAGGCGCTGGTGAGTAAGACTGCCCGTGTGGTCGAGGAAATTTCTCTAAAGAATGTCGGCACCGAGCATATCGAAACAGTGCACGAGAAACTTCGCCGTCAGCAGGCCGAGATCACGCGGGTGGACGCGAGCGGAAGACCGATCGCGACACCCCGGCCATAATTCGATCTGCTCCGACGGGGCGGGCGCTTCACGAGAGCGTCCGCTCCGGGTGACGCGGCCGCAGTCGCAGAACGTCCAGTGAAGCGGGACCGGCTGGTGACATTGACCTCGTGAGCCAAACGGCGTCGCCTATGAAGCGGAACCGATGGTTGATGTCACTCCATCCACGGCCGATCATACGAGGACCGCGGGCGGGAATCCTGTCGCCGGCTATCTCGGGACGCCGGGTGATCCCCTGCCGGTTGAACGCCCGATCTTCTGACGCCGAATGCATGGCGCCTTCCGGCTGCGATCCGCGGTCTCATTCGTGTCCAAGATATTCCGCATTCAAATCCCGCCACCATTGGGTCCCAATGACCGTAGCCAGCGTGCGATTGATCGGCATCCGCAAACTGCTGTTGTTGGGTAGCGCGATGGCATAACTCTGTGGATCGAACCTTATGTCCAGCACTTCGATCGAGCCAGGATAATCTTGTTTGGTCAACCAATATAAAATGGGTTGATCATAGACGAAGGCATCCAGTCGGCCCGCCTTGACGGCCTTCAGTCCTGATTCTGCATCGGGATAGGTTCGAAAACTTATCCGCTCGTGCGCCAGGTAGCGCAGCGACGCCGTACCAGCCACCGCACCTACACGAACCGATCGCAGGTCATCGACGTTGTGAACGTAGCCTTCCAACTGCTTTGTGGTCAGATGCGACGTGATGCCAGCGGTGAACACCGCGATCGCGGCGACCGAGGCGGCCATCCACACGACGGCGACGAGGCGCCCCGGCACGGTTCTCGGTCCATGCTCCGGCACGGATTGTGTCATCGTCACGGCAGACCACCAGACGCTGGTGGCAAGCCCTTCCCTGAAACCTCCCTTGAAGTGCTCGGTACGGTGCCGTTCGATTGCCCAAATGAGCACCGCAATCAGAAGGGCCACTCCAACCAGGCTGAGCAAGGCTTTCAGGAAGCTGACTGAGATCAGGCTACCAAGAACACGCAACCAGTCGAACGAGGTCTGCGTCGGTACCGCGATCCCGAGGCCGGTTGTGTAGTAGGATTCGCTAAAGTCAACCGTTTGCTCGCGGCCTGCGGTCACCGTGATCGCCCCGATGGCTGCGTCGAGCCTGCCGGCGGTCGTGCCGTTGATCAGTTCATCGAGGGAATCCTCCTGGAAGCGGTATCGGAGATGCAGTTCGTCGGCGATTCGGCGCCAGAGATCGATACTGACGCCGGTCCAGGAACCGTCACTATCTTTCATAGCGAAGGGCGGGGCTTCCTTCGTGCCGATGACCAGGACGTGCTCCGGCATCGCGGAAGGGACCTGTGCACCGGCGGAATGGACAGCCAAGAAAGCGCCGGCGGCAAAGATGGGCCAGAGGGCCTGCCGGAAACGCGGTGCAGGAGTTCGAAGGGGAACGGGCTTCAGCATTTGCTTCCAACGAGGGGCTGGTGAGCGAGCATTCGCGCGTAGCAGGATTCTCACGCGGCGGGTCTGTTTCCGAGCCTATGTGCACACCAAGATAACAGCCTAGTGCCACGTCCAGAAATAAACGAGTCAATGGCGGCTGTTGCGTCCGGTATGTCACAGGTTTCTCGGAAACGTTCGGGAGGGGATGCTCGGTCGCGAACTCTGCGTTGTAGCGTGGCAGAATGATTGGAGCAGCGCAGGAGCGGGCGGCACGGAAGTTACATATAGAGCCTGTTCGGAACGAACAAAGGCGTAGGCGCTTTTGCGCACAGGAAGCCCGGCGCCTCGTCATCGTCACGAGAGTTCTCATCTCAAAACCCGCTGCGGCAGGTGTTCAGCATCGACTTCACCGGACTGTCTGCGCATGTGCACGCGTATCTCGACGAGATGAGTGACCGGGGTACGCCATACCGACCATCCATCGATATCGCTGTTTGGCGACTTCAGGAACGGTGATCGGGAATTACACCCGCGGGGCCGTCTGTCTGCTACTTGCCACCGGCACGAGCCAGTGCAATAGGGCGGAATACCGTCTGAGCTTGTTCGTCATCATCAACTGGCGTGGAAAACCGCTGTGCAGCCACCGGACAACCGTCCGAATGATTGCTGCCATGCCAACGGGTACCGAATTTGACGTGAGGGTTCTCTTGGATGAGACCAAAGATACAGAAGGAGTCAATGCGACCGGCGTTCAATTGGCTGCAATCAACCTCATACCACATACCTTCTATGGAAACTGGAACTAAACCATCTCACTCAACCGACAGATGTCACGTCGTCGGAAATGATTGACGGGTATGACTAATTTCTGGACACAGCCTAAGCCCCCGCACTGCTCGCGCGCACGCGAGGCGGAGCAACCCACATCGGCCGGGCCTGAACGACAGGCGCAACACGGCCTCATATGCAGCGCTAAGCCGATGAGCGCATGCTAGCCTCCTGGTGGTGCTCGAAGCAAGGCTTGATCGAGACAGCGGGCGGCGGTTTAAACTGAAGATCAGAGCGTCACAGCCGCTGAGGAGAAGGTCAGATGGGACTGGGGCAGGTCATTTGGGCTATCATCGTCGGCGCAATCGCGGGCTCCGTTGCGCGGTGGATTTCACCGTCACCCAGAAATCCCCAGGGCTTTGTTTGGACGATTGTGTTGGGGATTATCGGCAGTGAGGTTGCCACATTTATCGGTCGTAGGATTAACTGGTTTGGGCCGCAACAGCATGCGGGCATAATCGCGTCTATCGTCGGTGCGCTGATCGTGCTTGGAGTGTGGCATATCATTGTGCGAGCACGACAAGCGTCTTAATCCAGTTCTCCCGCATCTGCATAAACACCCTGGTGATGAGGCCGAGCGCCGCCATCAAGTGGTTGCGCGTTGGCGGGCCGATCTGACAGCCGAAACGCAGCGGAAAGCTCGCGCCTGAGCTAGGCCGTTGAGCCCGAACCATCGCCGCGCTTCGCATGTCGGTGTGCGGCGGCCGGTTTGGCCGTTGGATGAGGTCACGATGCCTAGGCTGTTCTGTCGCCACCGGTCTCGTCATCGCCTGCTTTGTGCCGGCCAAACGTCGTGGCCGGAACCACCCCGGCCACGACGCGCAGAATTCATCCCCGCCCCAGGAACGGCATCTTCGTCGCCATGATGGTGACAAACTGGACGTTGGATTCCAACGGCAGATTGGACATGAACAAGATCTGCTGACCTACATGGTTTACGTCCATGCGTGGCTCCGGCACGACCTGGCCGTACGGCTGCAGTTGGCCGTTGCGCGAACGATCCGTCATCGGTGTGGCTGCATTGCCGATATCGATCTGGCACGAGCAAATGTCGTACTGGCGCCCGTCAAGGCCGATCGACTTGGTCAGGCCCGTTACCGCATGCTTGGTCGACGTGTAGGCGACGGAGCCGGGCCGCGGCACATGCGCGGAAATCGAGCCGTTGTTGATGATGCGCCCGCCTTGCGGCTTCTGATCACGCATCATACGGAATGCTGTATTGGCGCACAGGAACATCGCGTTTAGGTTCACCTGCACCACGCGGAGCCACATGTCGTAAGTGAAGTCGCCGAAATTGGTGGTGGGCGTGCCGCCACCGGCATTATTAAACAGCATATCGAGGCGGCCAAAATTCGACTTGATCTGGGCGAAGAGGTTGGCGACCTGGTCGGGCTCGGTCACGTCGGTCGGGACAACCAGCGCATGGCCGGCCTTCTTCATGCCGGCGGTTTCTTCCAGCATTTCCTTGCGCCGGCCGGCGAGTGCGACGGACCAACCGTCGTTCAGCAAGGCCAGTGCCGACGCGCGGCCGATGCCGGTGCCGGAGCCGGTGATCACGGCGAAGCGGTCTGCCATGTAAAGTCCCCCCTATCGGTCTGAATTGCTGAGGGCATTGTGGACTGAGGTGCGCGGTGGGCCAAGCCGGCGGCGATCGCGGGTGTTGCGCGCGAGCCGCAGGACCTCCACCCTACCCTCTCCCGTTGGCACGGGAGAGGGGATTGGGCATGCGGTTTGCTGCGATCGGACTGGATCACCGGCACATCTATGACCTGACACAAGGCCTGCTGGATGCGGGCGCCACGTGCGTCGGCTACAATCCCGACACCACTGACCCGCGCGTGCTGGCCGGATTCCGCCGGCGTTTTCCGGGCGTGCCTGCCGCGGAAACCGGCCGGCTGCTTGACGATCCCTCCATCGATTTCGTGGTGATTGCGGCGGTACCGCGCGATCGTGCCCCGCTCGCCATCGCCGCGATGCAACGTGGCAAGGATGTCATGGTGGACAAGCCAGGCGTCACGACTGCCGATGAGCTCGCCGCGATACAGTCCACAGTGATGGAGACAGGCCGCATCTGGTCGATCGCGCTTGGGCGCCTCGCCTCGCCCGCACAGCAGGAGGCACTGCGTATCGTACGGTCCGGGGAACTGGGACGGCTGGTGCATGTCACATCGCTGGCGCCGCATCGCCTGAACCGCGCGTTGCGCCCGGCTTGGTTCTTCGACGCGCCAGCATACGGCGGCATCATCAATGACATCGGCACGCATTCAATCGACTCGTTCCTTGAGTTCGCGGATGCCGAGGATGCGGAGATCGTCCACGCGAGCATCGCGGCGTTCGGTACCGAGCCGCCTGGCTTCGAGGACTTCGCCGAGGTCGTGCTGACCACGCCCTCTGTGCGTGGCTATCTCCGTCTGGACTGGTTTACGCCGGATGGTCTGCCGACCTGGGGCGACGGCCGCATGTTCCTGGTCGGGACTGATGGCACGCTGGAGCTGCGTAAGAACCTGGACATCGAAGGGCGCCGCGGCGGCGACCACGTGTTCGTCGCCAATCGTTCGGCGACCCGCTATATCGACTGCAGCAACATGCCGATCACCTACTATCGCGACTTCATTACGGATGTGGCGAGGCGCACGCAACGCGTGATGGCACAACGGCAGGTGTTCACGGTATGCCGACTTGCGTTGCACGCGCAGGCATACGCCAACCGTTTCTTCGCACGGCGTTCGTGATGGTCGCCGTCACCGACCGAGGGAATGCCCGCGAGCCGCAGGCAGGGGTATTGTTCGGCCTGGGCGGGCGGTCGCGCCCCTCTCGTATGGCCCGTCGCGCCGCGCGAAGCGCGGCTGGCGTGGCGTGGGTCGGTTTTTTTGCCGTGACCGACATTCTCGATGCGTACGAGGTTGACCGCGGTACAGCGATCACCGGCGCGGGCGCGCAGAGCCTGCAGCGTCTGATCGCAGCCATTCTGGAAGAGGGAGGACAATGATATGCAACACCTGCTGCCATTGGCGGACAAGCTCGGTGCACGGCTGAAGGCACGCGGCGAGACAATTGCCGTCGCGGAATCGTCAACCGGCGGGCTGATTTCTGCGGCGCTGTTGTCAGTCGCTGGTGCGTCCGCCTATTTCCGCGGCGGCAGCGTGATTTACACCGCGTATGCGCGTTCGGGCTTGCTCGATATTCCCAACCCGCTGCCACCGCCAATCGAGCGTGCGTCAACCGAATCATACGCGCTCTTGCTTGCCGATACGGTGCGCAAGCGCCTGGATGCGAGTTGGGGGCTTGGCGAGACCGGTGCGACCGGCCCCACCGGCAACCGTTACGGCGATGCCGCGGGCCACACCTGCATCGCGCTGGTCGGTCCGAACTTCCGTCGCGCCCTAACGGTTGAGACAGGCAGCGCCGACCGAGTTGGTAACATGCGCGGGTTCTCCGAGCGCGCGCTGAACTTGCTGGCAGACGCGCTGGGCTGACGAGCGATGCGCTTTGTGATCATGGGTGCCGGTGGCCTCGGGGGCTATTTCGGCGCCCGGCTCGTCGCGGCCGGAAACGACGTGGCGTTCGTCGCGCGCGGCGCGCATCTGGCGGCGATCCGCTCGGATGGGCTGCGCGTGACAAGCGCGCTCGGCGACCTCCATCTGCGCGACATCATCGCGACCGACGATCCGTCGACGCTGACGCCGGCTGACGTGGTGATAATCGGCGTAAAGCTGTGGGACACCGAGGCCGCAGCGGAAGCGGTGAGGCCGCTCGTGCGGCCTGGCACGGCGGTGGTATCGTTCCAGAACGGCGTCACCAAAGATGACGTGCTGACGCGCATCCTAGGCCGTGATGCAGTCATCGGCGGCGTGGGGCAGATCGGGGTGGTGATCGGTTCACCCGGCGTCATCGTGCATACCGGTACCATGGCGAAACTGATCTTCGGAGAACTGGAAAACCGGCGCTCAGCGCGGGTCCAGGCGCTGCACAGTGCATGCGTCGCGGCCGGCATCGATGCGGAGATCGCAGACGATATCGGTCTGGCGATCTGGGAGAAGTTCGTCTTCCTGGTTGGAGTGTCGGGCTGCACCGCGACCATGCGTTCGCCGATCGGGCCGATCCGCGCCAATCCGCACGCGCGCGGCTTCCTGCTCGACGTCGTGCGCGAGGCGGTGACGGTGGGACGCGCGATGGGCGTGCCTCTGCCCGCGAATTACGCGGAGCAACGGATGGCATTCATCGACACGCTGCCGCCGGAGATGACCGCATCGATGCAGGGCGATCTCGCACGCCACAATCGGCTCGAGTTGCCGTGGTTGAGTGGCGCGGTGGTGGAGTTGGGCGCAAGGCTCGGCGTGCCGACGCCGTTGAACAGAGCGATACGCGATGTCCTGGCGCTCTACGTGAATGGCGGTGGGGCCGGATAACGCTCGGTGCGCGTTCGCCGTGATCGGTGCCGGAGCTGCCAGGCCGGTCCTTGCCACGTCATCCCGACAGGCGCCCCGTTCGGCGCTGGTGATCGGGGAGACGCTGGCGTGGCTCAGAGCGGCCACGACGATGCTCTTTCTGGGCGCCGCTGACCAGTTGCGCCGGCGCCGGGCGAGGGGCGCACTTTAAATTGTCAGTGCGTGTCATAATCCCCTCGCACCTGAACCTCTCCCGCAAGGCGGGAGAGCAGGCCGCTTATTCCGCTGCCGCCTTCATCGACGGAATATCCGTCGAATATCGCAGATGCACCGGCGCGTTGGCTTCCCAAGGATCCCTCAACCCCAGCTTCGCGCCATGCTCGCGGATCGCGGGCATCACCTCCTTGCCGAGCAACTCGATGCACCGCCGCCGGTCCGCCGCCGGCACTGTTCCGTCATTGCCCCAGAGGCCCATGATGCCGGGCCGCGTGTGTTCGATCAGGTGCTTCAGC
>Ga0123356_10004672_pt1 | contig 14101 bp, 12 predicted proteins | sample TergutEmb28metaG_2_FD_92546 | JGI IMG/M metagenome (GOLD analysis project Ga0123356, IMG submission 92546) | Embiratermes neotenicus P3 segment gut microbial communities from Petit-Saut dam, French Guiana - Emb289 P3 | ecosystem: Host-associated > Arthropoda: Insects > Digestive system > Gut ...
ATGCTCGCCAGCTCGCGCTCGAGCATCCGGATCTCGTACTCATGCTCCCGCTGCCGCGCCAGCCACCATCTTTCCTCGTCCTCGTCCTCGTCCTCTTCAAGTCGGTACGCCATGGCCTCCCGCGCTTCCTTTGCACGCCGACGCTCGGCGGCTTCCTCGGTCTCCTTCCAGAAGTTGAGCGGGACGTTCACCCAAGCGACGGCGGCAACCACCCACAGGAGGAGGTTCAGGATCTGCACCCTCGATAACAGCAGAGCCACGAACGTCACCAAGACGGCCCAACCGACGCGGCCGACTGGTCCTAGCTCCCCAGGGGTGTCTCGCATCGCACATCACCGCGCTATTGCTGGCTGACGCCCGCTGACTACCGGGTCCTGGTCCCGGCTGTGAAGAAGGGCAGGCCGCGGTCACCGTGGAGCGAATTTCTCGACTCAGAACGCGGCCTTCTGCTTCGTGCAGGTGCCCGACCGTGACATCTCTATCGCCCCGGTCAGCGTGAACCCTGGCGCAAGATGCACGCCTTTCAGCGGTTGTCGCTGTACCGTAAATTCGTAGCGGCATTTCTCAGCGGCTGGCGCATCGAGAATCCGGTGATCGACGTAGATATGGCTCAAAAAGACGAAGGCAGGGCCGAACGAGAGGTGCATGAAGGCGCACCATCGAGGTAGCACCCACAGCCGGCGGCTTACCAGGCCGCCCAGGCGCAGCCGTTGACGCCGCCGGACCGCGTCAAAGTCGTTCTGCCATGCGGCGAGTTGGGGCAGTCGGTCCACATATGAGCTGGCCCCCGAAAAGTTGGACAGGTAGCTAAGAGAGAGTTCCGCCCCTAGAACGGCCTGCGGGCCATGTGTGGACGGCCCGTTCGGTTCAAGAGGATCGACGAGAGAATTGACGCGCGGATCGACTGCGATCATGTGTCCGGCCTGTTCGACGCGGTGCAACGACCGCTGGCCCAGATGGGTTCCGCGATCCAGTCCCAAACAGGGGAGCGGCCTCGAAGGCCAGGGCCCGCAACGGGTTTTCTGGATCCTCGGTTCGTCCGATCGTCATCTCGATGAGCTCTCTCACCCGGCAGCCACGCGCCGCTCAGCCGGCGGCTCGGCGCGTTGCATCGTGACCCAGGCCGCGGCATGGGTCATTCGGTCGCCTGGTCACGGCCGAAGCCGTGCGGCAATTCAGGATCGTTGCTGACACCACAGGATCGAGGGCACGCACTGCCCGTGATGGCTCGGCTGCTATGGCGCCGGTCATGGATCTGCGGGCGATAAATTGGCAAGTCATGGACTTTTTCCTTGGAGTTCTAAGCATTTTAATTTTCGGCTACGCCTTGGCGACGGCGATGGTGGCGTTGCGTCGGTAGGTCTCGCCACTGTTCATGAGCGCCCAGGCGATACGGGCCATCTTGTTGGCGAGTGCCACGGCGGCAAGCTTGCGCGGCTTGCGGGCCAGTAGCGCGCGCAACCACTGGGTCATGTGCCGGCTGCCCGGCTTGCTGGCGGCCTGGATCACCGAAGTGGCGCCGGCGACGAGCAGCCGGCGCAATCTCTCGTTGCCGGCGCGGCTGATCCCGCCCATCCGCTGCTTGCCGCCGGTCGAGCGTTCCTTCGGCGTCAATCCCGACCAGGCGGCGAGGTGACGACCCGACTCGTACTGCGCCGCATCGATCTCGATCGCGAACGTCAGAGCGGTGATCGGCCCGACGCCCGGGATGGTAGCCAGGCGCTGGCTTACGGGATTGGCCTTGTGCGCGGCGTGCAGCTTGGCGTCGAGTTCGGCGATGCGGGCATTGATATCGATGATCTGCTGGCGGAACACGGCGAACATCTCCGTGGCTGCCTGGGGAATGTCTGCTTGCTGTTCAATGGCGGAAAACAGCACCTCGGCTTTCGCGGCCCCTTTGGCGGCAATGACGCCAAACTCCGCGGCGTGACCACGAACCGTGTTGATCAGTGCGGTGCGCTGGCAGACCAGTGTGTCGCGTACTTTCAACACCATGCCATCGGCTTGCTGTTGCGCGGTCTTTGCCGGGACGAAGTGCATACCTGGCCGCCCAGCAGCCTCACAGATCGCTTCTGCGTCGATGCGATCGTTCTTGCTGCGTTTAACATACGGTTTAACGTATTGAGGTGGAACGAGGCGCACCGTGTGGCCGAGCGCCGCGATTTCCCGCGCCCAATAGTGCGAGCTGCCGCACGCCTCCAGTGCGACGATCGTGGGCGGGAGTTTGCGAAAGAATGGGATCACTTGCCCGCGCCGCAGGTTCATGCGCAGGACCGGCCGGTTCGTCGCGTCGACGCCGTGTAACGTGAAGACGGCCTTGGACGTATCGACGCCAATGCGAGTAATGTCGGACATGGACGGCTCCCTTTCAATGAGACCCTCAACAGCCTCATTCTGGCACAAATGATGCCGTCGGGGGCCGTCCACCCCAACAGGGGTGAACGATGAAGGGTACACGGAAGAAACACACGGCGGAGTTCAAGGCGAAGGTGGCGTTGGCGGCGGTGCGGGAGGAAGGCACCGTGGCGGAGCTGTCGAGCCGGTTTGGCGTGCATGCCAGCCAGATCCATGCCTGGAAGAAGGCGCTGCTCGAGGGGGTCGCGACGCTGTTCGCACGCGGTCAGGGCCCGTCGGCCGGCGCTGGCGCGGCGGATGAGGCGCATCTTGCTAACCTGTATGCGAAGATCGGCGAGCTGACCGTTGAACGCGATTTTTTTCGCAAAAAGTCTGGGCCATGAGCTCGGCCGAGCGGCAGTCGCTGGTTGACCGGGCGGACCCGCGGCTGTCGATCGTGGCGCAATGCCGGCTGTTGAAGATCGCGCGCTCGACCTGGTACTACCGGGCGGCGCCGGTGAGCGCGGACGATCTGCAGGTAATGCGGCTGCTTGACGAGCAATACCTTGCGACGCCGTTCTATGGCGCACGCCGAATGGTTGCGGTGCTGCGGCGTGCCGGAATTGCGGTGAACCGCAAGCGCGTACGGCGGCTGATGCGGATAATGGGGATCGAGGCGATCTACCAGAAGCCGAACACCAGTCGGCGGCATCCGGAACACAAGGTGTATCCTTACCTGTTGCGCGGCATGGCAATCGAGCGCCCGAACCAGGTGTGGTGTGCCGACATCACCTACATCCCGATGGCCAAGGGATTCGTCTATCTGGTGGCAGTGATGGACTGGGCCAGCCGGCGGGTGCTGGCGTGGCGGATATCGATAGGCATGCAGACGGACTTCTGCGTCGAAGCACTACGAGAGGCGATGGACCGATATGGCCAGCCGGAAGTGTTCAACACCGACCAGGGCGTGCAATTTACCAGCGCGGGCTTTCTCGAGGAGCTGGAAATCCGCGGCGTGCGGATCAGCATGGACGGCAAGGGTCGGTTCCTCGACAACATCTTCATCGAGCGGCTGTGGCGCAGCCTGAAGTACGAAGAAGTTTTCATCAAGGCGTATGATTCAGTCGCCGAGGCACGGCGTGGCATTGGCGCGTGGCTTGCGTTCTACAATGACGAACGCGTTCATCAAGCGTTGGACTACCGCACGCCGCGAGAAGCGTTCGTGGGAGCAGTCGCCGGTGGATATGTGCACAACGCTCCCGCGTTGCCCACATATCCACCGGCGCAACAACAGCAAGAAAAGGATTCAAACTATCTGAAGGTTGGAGTAGGTATCGACGGTGCCTCCCACCTGCGGGACGGGGAATGTGCAATTGGCGAGAGTCTCTCTTGGCTGACCCCGATTCCTGCCCAACCGATGGGGACCACCTCAACTACCAAACGTGCAGCACGAGCCGTACACGTTCGATGTGTACTCGGTGTATCCGCGCAAATTCCTATAGAGGAACTGTTCCTCATCTAGAGGGCGCCACACCAGTACTGGGGAGAACGGATGTTTCAGGAGAACACCCCACCACGAACCGAGCGCGAGCGGTATGGCGCCGACGAGTGCGTACGGCCCGGACGGTATGACCGGCTGCTCCTCCCGGCAAGTTGACACCCAGCGCCCGACAGGCTGTCCGCTATATCTGCGCGGTTCGAGACCGTGATTCTCGAGGACGCTGGCTCGGCTCGAGATCGGCGAGGAGCCGTTCGCGACCGCGGCAGTCTAGAATTGCTTGCAAAAGCTTTGAAGGTCGCGGTCTTCTTTACTGATCAGGGGGTTTCCCTCAAGGTAACTCTGCAGCCACTTACAACTTTCCACCAGTGATGTGCCAAGGGGATCGTCGACAAACCGTTTGTCAATTTCCCACAACCTGACAGTGCCATCATCGCTGGCGGAGACCAGCGTCTGCTTATTCCACATCACGCTCTCGACTATACGGTGATGTCCTTTAAGAACCGCGATGAGATGACGATCCCGCCCCCACAATTCGACATCGATGCCCGATGCTACTGCTAACACCGTACCATCAGGGTTCCAAGCGACTTTGCCAATCTCTTTGCCAGCCTCTTCGCCGACGCTGTCACCCGTGTGAATACTGCGTATTAAGGTACCATTAGGCTTCCACATGTCTATCGTATCATTTCCCGCAGTCGCTAAAATCTGCCCGTCATTCGACCAACTAACACCAGTTACACCTTCCACTGACGTCTGCCCATGATTCAGCGACTTTGTCTCTTCTACGTCTTTTTTGTCAGGGTTCCATTGCAGAAGATGCGCACCACCCTTATTGTGACAACCTACAGCCAGACTCCGATCATTTACCGGATTCCAGGCTAAGGTATTAATCCAATCATCACAGTAAAACGCATGAGCCAAGATTAAGCCGGTTTTTGCGTCCCATATAGTCAGATCCGAGGAGCCGTCTCCGGTGGCTATTTTCGTTCCATCGGGACTCCAGATAACAGTGCGAATGCGATTTCTAAACGGGGTGTAAAACCCTGTTCCATCCGGAAGCGGCTTTCGGGAGCCGTCCGACTGCCAAATGATTTTACCGCTTCGATCGCATATGGTTAGCGCGTAATCTGAAGTGAAAGCGAGACGTTGACCGTCAGGACTCCAGCTAACCCGCACAGCGCTATTTGTAAGCAATTCCGGTTGCGAAGGCCATGTATTATCGCGATCTTTCCGCCACAGATATAGTCTACCATTGGCGCTTGCAGCGGCCAGGATTCCGCCATCAGGGCTCAACGCCGCATCCGCAATTGCAGTCTGTGCAGGACCGTCGGCAGGGATGGCGAAGGTCTTAACGAGTGGATTGTCTCTCCAGAGCCTCACTTGATTTTGGTAAAGGGTAGCGAGGACTCGCCCGTCAGGACGCCATTGCACACCACCCCATACCGTAGGGGTATGGAAAGTATCCAAAGGCGCTTCGTTCTCCCATAAACTGACAGTATCGTCCTCGTCACTTGCGGCAGCTAACCGTCCTTGGCTACTCCAACTCACGCCAGTAACCCGTGCAGTATGGCCCATTAGCGGAGGACCCAATGTGCAATCTTCCGACACCAATTGCACAGTACCGTTATCTAAGCCGACGGCGAGAGATTTTCCATCTGGGCTCCAGCTCATGCTACGGGCTGCAACGCGAGCCTTGCACGCTAAAGAACCATCGTCCGACTTAACTAACCTGACGGTGCCATCCAAGCCTGCAGCAGCGAGCAGGTGGCCGGGCTCATGACTCCAGGACACGCTCCAGACTCGCCTCCAGTGATTGCTGGAATCCGCCGTCCAGGTACCATCCTGCTTCAACACTCGTAACTGGATGCCATCCGGTCTTGATACCACAAGTCCATGAGTGAAGGTGGCAAAAGCCAGCTCCTGACCATCTGGACGCCAACTGATACCATAAAAGTCGTAGTCTTTTCCACTTATAGGTCTGATGCTGGGCGAGCTCTGGTTGCCCTTGCGGTTGAAGAATTCGACAGTGCCGTTCTTGCTTGATATCGTTAACTCATCGTCACCTGGCGGCCTCCAGCTGACGGTCCGGACTCCGTCAGAAGCTTCAGCATTTAATGGTGGATGGATGGTGACTAGAGAGTTACTGTCCGGACCCCAAACCGCCACTTGGTCATGTCCACTTAAGAACGCCAAGCTTTTGCCGTTAGGACTCCATTGTAGCTGTCCGATTGAAGATTGTCGGTCCACATAATCCTTTCTCTCATAGCCATCATTTGGTCCGTTGATCGAGGATAAGTTGAGACGTTTAAACTCCTTTATTCCATATAGCGCCTGCTGCACGCTCTGACTGAGTTCTTGTCTGATTGTGGGGCGGGTCCGTTCGGCAAACGGTAGCGCGCGGAATATCTGAGCGGCCTGGAGACCCTCCTTGAGAGCATTCCAATAGTCGCCGCCAACAAAGGATGCGTCTGAAGCCTCGATATCGGCAGTTATGGTTCGTGTTTTGGCTACCCACCATTGCGAGATTGCTATGCCGAGAAAGACGACGAGTACGGCAATGACGCTGCTGGTGATCGCAGTCGTTATACGGCGAGCGCGAGCGGCACGTTTGCGCTCTCGCTCTTCAATCTCTTCGCGGCTGCGGCCCAAGATGCTGGCGATCAGCGTATACCAGGATCGAGCATAGGTGCCGCGGTTCAGCTTGTGCTTCTTGATGTCAAATCCTCGATAGTCGATCGCCAGCGGCATCTTCAGCGCCGAGCAAAGCGCGTCCGGGAAGGCCATCGCCTCCTCGTCCTTCGGCTTGGCCTCGTTGTTGGGAAGGCCGGCGATGATGATCGGGATAATATTGTCGGCGCCTCTGGCCTCGTCGACAAAACGACAAATCTCATCGTTGACGTAGTCGCTCATCCTGGCGTGAGGCGAGCATATAATGATGAGCTTTCTGGCGCTGCGCAGATATCTGTCGATGGATACGAAGTAGTCGGCGCCGACAAGATCACTGGTGTCGCAGAACACTGACAGCCGTCGGGCCCGGTCCAGTCCGCGGGGCGGCGTGTAGGCCCGCAGCGAGCGCTCCAGCAGAGAACAGAAGTCTTTGTCTTTGCGGGAATAGCTGATGAACACATCAAATTCGCGGGCGCTGTTCGCCGTTATCGATGGTATCGACTCCGTACGCTCCAACAGGGAATTGTCGTGCGGCATTGCATGAATTCTCTTCGGAGATGTCGAGACAGTCGATCCAACAAGTAGCCCGTCAACCGTTCCTACTGGCTGGTGTTCCTCCAAGAAACGGCCCTGATCAATCATTAACCATGCGACTAGGATTGTAAGTGACATGGGTCACACGCCGATCATATTTTCGCCAATCCGCCTTCGCTTGCAACCCGGATGTCGCGACGCAAACATACGATCTGGCGGACCACGCGGTGGTGCCGGCGTCATACCCGGCCAAGGCATGTCGAGTATTATGTACGCAACATACAGATCGCCGCGTCTTCTTCGCCAACAGCAGTGGCATCCAGCAGGGCGATGGTCTTCGTGCGTCGCCATTCCGCACAGGTCCCGCCATGGTCGAGACGGAGCCGAGGACGCTCCTGGCGGCGTTCGCGGTCGGATCGTGCCGGCCCCGTCCCCTGCTCGGAGCGTACCATCCTAACTCGCCTGATCACGCCCAAGGCGACTGCTCATTTCGAAAGGGTTAAGGGAACGGATACGGTCCACTCCAAAGTTGGGCCCGAGCCATCGTTCCTCCTGACGGAGAAAATGCCGCGAAGAACACTGCATCGTTGGATTAGAATGTTTACCATGGGAAGAGTGCATCCGTTAGCGAATTTGCCGGTGAAAGACGCCGTCGAGTGTGGCTGGTTCTTGTCCGAGCCAGTGAACTCTATACCGATGAACGGCAAGTATATCCGGCTCCTCGAAACCGAGAAATGATGCATGTTTGCGGGGATTGGGGGAAATTTTCCATTTAGATCCCGCTCTGTCATCAGAGCCCGGGCATTGCCAGACGCCTCAGTGCGGGCGGGAATTCCTATTGATGCGGCAACATCAGACAATTCGACACGATATCGCGCGAAAGGCAAACCACCAAAGTCAGCCCGAAATGTGCCTGGCTCGGTGGCCTGCCACTCGCCAACAAGCGGGTTCAAGAGATTTAGGAACTGCCAATATCCGTGGCTGATGTATGACGATGCTCGCGGGTTTGCCAGGACTGAGGCTCCAAGGACCATGATGATTATAGCCAGCCACTGCAATGGGAGTCGGCGGAATATCCACCAGTCATAGCGGCGACCAAAAAGGTATCTTTCGAGATATTTGACGTCGTCATCCCAGCGCGCATCTCTAAGCTCGATTGCCTGACGCAATGCCAACGGCTTCAGATCTTCTGGAAGAAGATCTTGTGAGGGCATCTTGGCCTCTCCAACCAGCACAGGAATTACCCTGATTCCTTGCCGAAGGATAGCTGACACCTCTAAGCGAACATAGTCGTCCGGGTTGTTCAGTCTCCGTTGTCCTTGATCATCCACGACGTCCAGCCAGTCTGGGCCGATGACGACCAGAGCACAGCTGGAATTTGCAATGGTCTCGTATATCGCGGCGGAAAAATCACTACCTGGTTTAATACTACGGAGATCATAAAAAATGCTTTCCTCGCGGAAATTGAGACCCAGATCCCGAGCAAGCCTACCAACCCAGCCGGCACTAACTTTCCTTCTGTAGCTGATGAAAAGCCCTCTTCTGCCGCTTCTCGTATTCCTGTGTCCAAATGGGAAGGAAAATGACCCGAAATGCCCAAACAGAGGTTTCATCGCACTATAGGCCACTGATGTCCCTGCTGCTGGGTCATAAGTCTGGCCGCCGATGGTCCCCGAATCATCGATTCCAAAGCGTTCATTGAGGCACTTGGGGTCACTGTCAGGACTCGGAAGAGCCGTGCGGGAGGTCGTCACGTACGTCATAGCTTGCAACTCCCCTTCACTTGCGTCGTTGGTGCGCCTTGCCTCGGCCTGGACCACCTCGAATGAGATTGACACGTTTCGCTTTGGCGAGATTTGGCATAGTCACTTGTCATGGCGGTCGCGACGGGACAGTGACCATGGTCACTCTTTCCGGCGAAATCTGCTTTCCGGCCAACGAACGACCCCGCTTACACGGGGGAAAAGTGCGCGTGAAGATGGGTGCCGAGAGACGGCGAGGCTGGCGTTTCTCCGACGACCGCCGCTGATCGATAATGAACCACGTGACCAGAGCCACATGTGACTTGGTTCACACTCCGATCATATTTTCGGCAATCCGCCTTTGCTCGCAATTCCGGATTTTGCGATGCGAGACAGAGCCGATGACACTCCTGGCGGCGCTCGCGATGAGATGATGCCGGTCTTTCGAAGGTGCTGGCGGCTCTCAAACGTTGCACAAGCTAGCGACTGCCAAACAACCGACAACATCTCCTAGGCGCCCGATTGGAATGCCACCGCTTCGCGTAGGGGGTGGCGAAAAATCCACCTGAGTGTGACCCAGAGCACATGTGGTTGGGGCGATGCGGCCCATATGTGGCTGCACTTGCCGAAGGAACAGCGGACTGGGAGCGCTATAGTTCATGGCGCGTCTTGTCATCAGTCATTCGAGCTGCAGCCACAATAACGCAGTCGAAGTCAGCGATTGGGTTGCCGCGAGCGGCTGGGACGACATTTCCCGCGACCTAGTATTGAGACTGTCGCAGAACGGAGGGGCCTGGGATGAATAGTGCGACGGACCCGAAGAGCGTGCCGACGATCATCCGGCAGGGCGACCAAGACATCGCCTCGGTGCGCGACGCGCTCGGCATCCCGACGCCGGCTCCGGTCGTTCTTATTAGCGGCGGCGCCGACACACTCGACCCGGCCATTGAGCCAAAGCTGACCCAGTTGATCGGCCGAGGTCTGCTCCGTGCGAGCCGGGCGGCTGGCGCCGTCATCATCGACGGCGGCACCGACGCCGGAGTTATGGGCCTGATCGGACGCACCGCCGGTGCCATGGCTGAGCCCGCGCCCATCATCGGCGTCGCGCCCGAGGCGCTGATCCAGTCGGCGGCTATTTCGCCGGTTGAGTCGGACGGCGGTCGCGTCGCACTCGCACCCAATTACACGCACTTTGTCCTGACGGAGGGCCAAGTGTGGGGCGCCGAAACGCCGGTGATGTTCGATCTGGCGCAGGCGATTGCCGGAAAACTTCCGGTGATCATGGTCCTGATCGGCGGTGGGCCGGTGGCGTTGTCCGAAGTGCTAAACGCCGTCCGCCGGCGTTGGTGCGTCCTCATTGTCCAGGGGAGCAAGGGTATCGCTGACGAACTGCTGGCGCAGTGGAAGACTGAGGTGGTCGAGAACGACGATCCGCTGATCGCGGAAATCCTCGCCGACGGCGACCTGCACGCCTTTCCGATGAGCGACCCGCCCGAAGCCCTGGCACGCCGGATCGGCCGGGAACTGGGGGGAGACACCACATTGCGGCAGGCGTGGTTGCGGTTCGCGGCGCTCGACCTGGCGGCCGTTGGCCAAGAGAAATTCTTCCGCCGCATGCAGGGCCTCATTCTCGCCTTGTCGGTTGGCGTGACCGCGACGGTAATACTGCACAATCTGTTTCCCGATCGATGTCCGATCCCGGCCTCGGGTCAGGGTCTCGGCTGTGGGTTTCCATTGCGCCATCTCGTCATCATTGCTCCGATTGCCGTTTCGGTCCTGATCGGCTGGACCAACCGGTTCCATCATGGCACGCGCTGGGTTCTCACACGCCAGGCGGCGGAGGCGGTCAAGAGCGCGATCTTTCAGTTCCGCACCGGCGCCGGACCGTATCGCGAGGAGGCCACGCGCGAAAAAGACCTGGCGAAGGCGATCGAGGACGTCACCGGACGCCTCGCCCGCAGCGCGGCGAACACGATGGCTCTGCCGGTCTACAAGGGCCCTCTCCCGCCGCAATATACGACCGGAGAGGGCGATGACGGCATGAGCCCGCTGGCGCCCGACCGTTATATCCACGTGCGCCTCGATGATCAGCTGAAGTTCTTCGGCAAGAAAGCCACCGCATTGGATACGCTGCTCGAGCGGCTGCAGTGGGGAATCCTCGGCGTCGGTGGACTGGGTACGCTGCTGGCCGCGTTCGGTCTTGACCTCTGGGTGGCGCTGACGATAGCGATCTCCACGGCGTTGGTAACGTATCTGGGCTATCGGCAAGTGGACACGACCTTGACGCACTATAACCAGACTGCGATCGATCTCGAGAACATCAAAGGCTGGTGGACGGCTCTGCGGCCGGACGAGCAAGGGGCTCCTGCGAATGTCGACCGCTTGGTCCAGCACACCGAGCAGGTGTTGGCGACCGAACTCAGCGGCTGGACCCAGCGTATGCAGGACGCCTTGGCCGATCTGCGCAAAGACAACGAAAAAAAGGCCGACGATAAGGGAACCGAGGGTGCCGGCCGAAGCGAAGTCGGACCAAGCCTGGGCGTAGTGGCTCACCCGGCAAGCACCGCTGGGAGCAGTGCTACGTCTGATCGAGCTGGTAGTGCTGCTGCTGCGGCATAATCACTCAGCCTGGCAGAGATCCGGTGCAAATCAAGAGTCTGTCGAACGGGCTGCGGCCCATTGCATTGAAACGCGTGTTTTTCAGATCAGCACTTTTGCCATGGCGGTTGGCTCAAATCGGCTCGGCGCGGGTTCGGATTGCGGATGATCGCGGTGAAGAATTCGACATAGCGCCGGTAGATTCGTCACCGAGATCGGCGACGAGCGCCGGTACGACATGGACTGCTCGTTGGTCTCGGTGACGGGGCCTGCTAGATCGTCGCCGGACGCTGGGTGTCGGTCGCTTCCAGGAGGGCGATGCCCAAATGAGGTTTTACGCCGTGAGCCGGCGTACAGCCCAGAATTCAGCTGGTCTTACATTTCTGAGCCGAGCCGTTGCCGAAGATGTCCCGGAAACCGGTGCCTCGGGTCGATCGCAATCACCGAATCCCGATGTAAAATCTGTTGCATATGGCGAACATCGCAGTACAATCGAAGTGCCTCGTAGGGAACGGATCGAATCTGATGGCGTTTGCCCGCCATGCAGTGGAGATACGCCGTGAATATCTCGCTCCGTCGACAGTCAGGGTGTCAACCCACACGCAGCGATCGTGCGGTACTTGCCGCTGCTTTGATCTTCTCTGTCCTGGCCTTCGACCCAATGAGGGCGCACGCCACCGGATACTTCATCGACCAGCAGAGCGTGAGTGGTCTTGGTCGCGCTGACGCAGGGGATGCGGCGGCGGCGGAAGACGCAAGTACCGTCTTTTACAATCCAGCGGGCATGACAGAGCTCTGGTCTAACACCCCATCCACAGGTAACACGCTGCTCCAGTCGGGGGTGCAGGTGATCTTTCCCAGAACACGTGTGACAAACGACGGATCAACGGCCGAGACGCCCGGAACGGACGGCCTCTCGCTGCCGTATCCGGGTGGCGACGGCGTCAACCCAGGGCGGATCTCGCCGGTGCCGAACTTTTACGTCGTGCATCGTATCTACGACGGTGCAGCCTATGTCGGCCTAGGCGTCACTGCCCCATTTGGGCTAAGCGGCTTGTATAACAGCAGTTGGTTTGGGCGCTACGACGATCTGGCAGCAGACCTGCTGACCATCAACATCGGGCCGGTCATCGCCATTCCAATCAATCGGTACGTTTCAATCGGCGCTGGGATTGACATCCAGTACCAAAGTTCCGTCCTGTCCTCGGCTCTGCCCGATCCCTTCGTGCCGCTGGGCCCCACCACGGCAAGCGACGGCCATTTCGATGCTCGTGGAACAGCCTGGGCCTTGGGCTACAATATCGGGATCCTGGTGAAGCCCACAAAGGATTTGCGCCTTGGCGTGCAATACCGGTCTGCGGTCGACCACACAATTAAGGGGACCGCGAGCTTCTCGGGATTTACCGGGCCGCTGAGCGTACTCAACGGCAGCACCGGCGCAGAGGCGGTCAACCGGCTTCCCAACATCCTTACATTGGGTGTCGCTTACCAGCTCAGCCCAAAAACAGACTTGTTCGGCGGCATCTCATGGTACGGTTGGAACCGCGTGGGCGCCGTGGACATTCACCTCGACAACGGAATGGATATCTCCAGCAACTCTGCGTACCGCAATGCACTATCGGTTGCGGTCGGGCTGGACTATCGCTGGAGTAACGCCTTGACACTACGTACCGGATTCAAGTTCGACCAAACGCCGACCGAGGACGCATACCGCAATACCAGCTTCCCGGACGCAAACCGCTATTGGCTCACCGTGGGTGCGAGCTACAAGATTTCACCGCGGTTCGCGGTGGATTTCGCGCTCGCCCATGTGTTCGAGGATGCGGTCCAGGTCAACGTAACGCGCACCTACTTCGACAACACGCCACTGGCTTCCGCGGTCAACGTGCGGGCCAATGTGCAAAGCAGCGTAACCACCGTCTCCGCGGCCATCAACTATCGTTTTTAAGGATCTGGCCACATTTTCCCGTAAAACCCGATCAGCCTCCTGAGTTCATTCAGCCTGTCCGCAAGGAAGGCGCGATAAAACTCTGAGACGGCATCCGTTCCGGTGATGCTGTCGAGCACTCCCCTCCCAAGGTCATGATTAATGTCGAGCATCGCTTTGAATGCGCCGCCGCCGGACAGAACCGTTCTGTTGACGACCTCCTTTAAGCCGCTGAGCGTGGTATGCATCTTGTCCAGGAAGGGACGTATCAGTTCGTCGCGAGTATCGACCTCAAGCAGCGCGGTCACTAGCGGCGTAATCGAAAGGATATCAAACAGATGTGGGAGATTACTGGTAAGCAGCTCCCGGTCCAGGTCCTTGAAGAACTTCAGGTCGTCCGGCTCATGGGCCTCGATGTTCCAGATTTGCGGAAAATCCCCAACAAGGGACGGATATTGCGACCGAGCGGCCTTGGATCCCTTATTGCCAGCGCTGAGCAGGCCATTGATGATGGCCGCGGCCGCATGACGTCCAGCCTCATTCGCTCCTTCCATGGTTGTGATCCGCGTGTGGGTCGCCATGTAGGTGCCGGCGAGGAACCAGTATTCAGTCAGCGGAGAACCGTCATTACCATAAAAGATCTCCGGGTTGGTGTCGCCGAAGCAAGCCGACAAGTGCTTGTAGGTAAGCGGGATCGACGTATTGGGCCGGAATAATCCCGGTCGCTTCTGCCATTGATCAAGAACATTGATCAGGAATTCCGACTCGTTGCGTAAGACAACGTAACCTTCCGGCGGG
>Ga0123356_10004673_pt1 | contig 14099 bp, 12 predicted proteins | sample TergutEmb28metaG_2_FD_92546 | JGI IMG/M metagenome (GOLD analysis project Ga0123356, IMG submission 92546) | Embiratermes neotenicus P3 segment gut microbial communities from Petit-Saut dam, French Guiana - Emb289 P3 | ecosystem: Host-associated > Arthropoda: Insects > Digestive system > Gut ...
TCGATGATCTGACTGCTGAGATCCAGGCCAAGCCCACCTAGACCACAATTGGTGGCGTGTCCGTCAGCCCGGGCGGGCACGCCATCGCCCCATGCCCACTTGACAAACCACACCACATATCAGATTGAGGCTTCGCATCATTCGCCCAGGCCGATGCCGGCTACCGCACTTGGCGCGGCTTTGGTCACCAAGGTGCGGCGGTGGGAGCGAGACGCTGGAGGGCACTTTCCGCACCGACCACGAGGCGGTGCTGTTCGTCGAATACACCTTTGGGCCCGGCGATTCCGTTAGACAAATGATGAGTCCTTGCTCGCCGGGTCTCAACCTTCAAGCACTCTTGGATCTCTGGCCTTTGCTGCCGGCGTCGAGACGGGCGGAGTGCAGCGAACGGGAATTGGCCCGCCCGGGACCGAGTGAGGAGTCGTCAGCGGCATGGCGTATCAGTTCGTTGAGACGCCACCCCAGCCAGCTCACAGGGCTTGCTGGGGCCAAGAGGCTCGGACAACCTCACGGGCGCAAGGTTCCAATTGGAACCACGTAGACGCCATCGGCGCGGCGCGCTGCGAACCCGCTGCCCGTAACCACCGCCATGAAGGCGGGTGGACCTGTGACCTTGGTGTCGATTTGGTCGACGGCGGCCGCGAGCGAGGCTGCCGCCCGCTCGGTTGCTCGCGTGCCCAGCTTGATTTCACAGGCGCCCCAAGACCCATCGGCAAGCTCAATGATCGCGTCGATTTCGTGGCCATTTGAGTCGCGATAGTGGTACACCTCGCCGCCAAGCGCCTGCGCGTAGACCCGAAGGTCGCGGATTACCAGCGATTCGAAGAGCAGCCCCAGGGTGTTCAGGTCGCCGGTTAGCCTTTCTACGCCAGCCCCGAGGGCGGCTGCCGCCAGCGATGGGTCCGCCAGATGGCGCACTGGCACGGTTCTCAGGGTGGCTCGGGAGCGCAATGCCGCTGACCAAGCGGGCAGATCATCCGACACCATAAGCTGGTCCAAGGCGTGCAAATGGTCGATCACTGTGCTGCGCGAAATCGTCTGATCCGCGCTCTGGCCAACGTCCGTCGCAATGGCCCGTACGGAGGTTGAGGACGACTCCGCCCTGGCCAATGAACGCAACAGCCGCCGCACACGAACCGGGTCACGCTGCCGCGCGGTGAACCTGGACAAATCGACCTCGGACAGAGCCCGCAGATGGCTGCTCGCGAAGGCTCGCGCGGCTGTCGCAGGCTTGCCAACTGTCTCAGGCCAACCACCACGGACAATTAGGTGGGCCATCTCGCCCACCGACCGTTGGTCCAGGTCAGCTCCAATGGCGTTTTGCTCGATCAGGTCCTGCAACTGGACCTGGCCGGTTGAGTCGCCGGATTCCCACAACGACATTGGTCGCATCCGGACCCAGCCAAAACGGCCGGCCCCGGAGTGGGTTCTAGCCGTCTCGGTAGGAGTCGCCGAGCCTGTCAAGATGAACTGTCCAGGGAGTTGGCGAGCGTCGACCTCGCGGCGTACCAGATCCCACAGTTCGGGCCGCAGCTGCCATTCATCCAGCAGTCGCGGCACCGGCCCGCGCAGCAGCAAGGCGGGATCCGTTTCCATGGCTACTTGGACAGTTGGATCAACGTCAACGTCGAGTCGGCTTGAAGCCAGGTTGGTGGCCGTCCAGGTCTTACCGCAGGCCCGCGGCCCTTCCACGACCACAGCGCCAAGACCAGTCATAATCTGAGCTAGCTCGGCGTCGACCAGGCGCGGCCGGTACTTGCCTTCAGTTTCCACAGGCCAACTATACCAAAAGGAGTGCCGAAACTAGACCAAAAAGGGCGCGGAAACTGTACCAAAAAGAGGCGTCAAGCCGAGCCAAACGTGAGTGGCGCGGCCGCAGGCCTGACAATCTGGGCCTCCTCGTCCAGGTGCGAAAGTCTATAAGCCTAAGTGCGCAGATCTACAAACCTGAGTGCGCAGATCTACAAACTAGGGCGAGAGCTGCCCCAACTCGCATTGAGCCCAGCGCGGGCAACGGAATGGCCAGCCTCGCTGGCGAGGTTGGCTTCACAGGTGATCGGGAGCTTCATGGCGGACGGGCCTGGAGCGCCTTGGCCGGGCGGGGCGCAGAGCGGCGAGGGGGAATTGTTGGCCGATGACGTCAGTTTGCTTGGGCGTCAAACCTGCGGCTGAAGCGAACACTGGCCAGGAATCCACCGCGTCCAACACGGCGTTGATGCTCGATGCGGCGCGAGGAATGGCGAAGCGGTCAGCCAGCGCCAGCAGGTCAGCCCGGCTGATTTCCGCAAAGCGACCATCCACGCCCATCAGGTGTTGATTGGTCCAGACCCCGCGGGGGTTGTAGGCAAAGGTGACATCGTAGGCCGGTGCCAGCTGCCACTGTCCACCCTGGGGCAGGAGAAAGGCGAAGTTCTTCGAGTGATCATCGCAATTCATGGCCGCTACGTTCAAAACCGCCCGTCGAAACGCTTCTGTCTTGGCGTCATCGGACAAGCCGAGCTCATCAACACATGCGAAATACTGGGCGTAGTCGTTGGCGCCGCGCAGGCGAAAGTCGACCGCCGCCATGGCACACAGGGTCTGCATGTGAACCTTGCCACCGTCAGCGTCCCGGTCAAAACGGCGAGACATGAAATGCGCCCGGCCGCTCTCCTCCAACAGGTCGGTCTTGGGCACGGTGATGCCGGCCGCCCCAGCCATGATCGAGTAGGCGTACTCGATGCGGCCATAGACCTCGGTCGAACCGAGCTGCTGGTCACGGCCAATCCCATCGAACTTCAACAGCCAAGGCTCAAAGCCGGCGGCCGGCGGCAAGTGGCCTGAGCGAATCTCCCTGGTCACTGGGTCCAAGTTGAAAATGGCCTTGGCTCGCTGCCCGCCAGCAGAGGTGCCGACGTTGATGATCTGTTGCAGCGCGGCGCTGGCCTGGGAATCGTCGATTAGCGATCCGTGCACAGCCGCCCGGGCGGCCACAACCAACTCTGATAGGTCAATCGCGGTTGGCCTGGTTTGCCTGGGGCCGGTGTCGGGGACAAACTCCAGCGCACCCATGCCACGCGAGCCGAGGTAGGCCAGCCGGTCCAGCGCGGTGATTTGGTCGCGGCCAACACCTTCACGTGCCATCCAGGCGTCGATTAGGGCGTTGCCAAAATCATCTGGCAGCGAATCGGTCAGCATTGGCGGCAGGCCCAGCCAGGTGTCCAGCGACAGCGAAGGAAAGGTGAAGATCCTGTTGTTTGGCTGCGGGCGCATTAGCAGGGGTGAGAGGTCCAGCCTGTGCCGGGCCGCCTCGGGCGTGAATTCAAAGACATAGTGACGCGAAGGGCCCAAAGCCAGGGCGCCGATGGGCTGGCCCCAGGCTCGGACCTCGACAATGTCAACTGGCCTGTAGCTCACCTACGCCTCCGGGAGACCCTTTGACGCCGGGGCGGCTGGCCACGGCGTTGGCGCAGCAACTCAAGCGGCGAGGGGCCGTGCCCGTGCGGGTCGAGCTGGTCTAGCCAGTCCTCACGGCCGAGCGCTCGGACCACGGCCACCAGGGTCGCTAGTGACACCGACCCCCCGGCCTCGAGGCGGCGGATGCTGCTGACCGAAGTACTAACAACATCGGCCAGGTCTTCTTGTGACAGGTCAGCAGCGATACGAAGGGCACGGGCTTGGCGGCCCAGCTCCTGCTGCGATTCCAAGGTCGACCTGGCCATAGACATAATCTATCAGAATTGCCGGATTCAAGGGCAACAACGGTCTAATCGCTCAAATACGAGTAATTACGGCGTTCGTGGATGAGTGGGATCGTCCGCCTGGACCCACCGCCTGGCTGTTGATGCTGCCGAAGAGCCGGGCCTGTAGCGGACACGGGCCCTTGCCTCAACAAAAACGGCTAGTCCCGGGCGAAAACGGGCCAAGAACCTCTACGATTTGCCGCAGGTGGCGCGGCGGGTTAGGTTTGCCCTAGGACTATCGACAAGGTCGTCGGACCGACAACCTAACACCTTGCCAGAGACGAAAACTACAGAACGGAGTCACCCTCATGTCAACTGCGACGGAGAAGGCAATCAAGGCGAATCCTGGCCCGCTGGGGCTACTTGGTTTCGGCATGACCACCGTATTGTTGAACATCCACAACGCTGGCTTTACGGCCAACACTCCAACGATCATTGCCATGGGGATCGCGCTTGGCGGTCTGGCTCAGATCATTGCCGGAATTCTTGAATTCCAGGGCGGCAACACTTTTGCCGGCACTGCTTTTACGGCCTACGGCCTGTTCTGGTGGTCACTGGTCCTGATTTGGAAGGACCCGCTGGTCCTGGCTGCGGGAGACGGCGCCAACACCTCGTTTAGCTGGTACCTCATGCTTTGGGGCTTCTTCACCACCGCCATGTTCATTGGCACGCTGACCCACAACCGCGCCACCCAGGTGGTCTTCTTCACCTTGGCTGTGCTGTTCTTTGGTCTGGCTGCCGACCACTTCACCAACACAACTGAGGCCGCTTTTGGCCACGCAGTCGGTTATTGGGGCATTTTGTGCGGCGCCAGCGCTATCTACAACGCATTCGCCCAAATCATCAACGGGGAGCACGGCCGCCAAATCCTGCCGCTGGGCTGACGGATAAGCTCGACTGCTCTGCCCCGCGCTGGCTGAGTCGAGCACCGGGTGAGTACTGCCAAACCCGCGCTGGCTGAGTCGAGCGCGGGGTTGGTGCTGCTAAGCCCCGACCTCGCGGACTAGGATGCCGCCAGGTCCTGCCGCTTGGCCAGCCTATGACGCTGGCCGGCCCTCACCTCGAATGTGGCAGTTACGCTGTTTCGCCCAATCGTGTGGTGTCGTTACTCGGGTTTTGGTCGCTGAAGCAAACCTCTAACCTGGGCGGTTACTTGGAGCTGAGTAGCCGAAACGATGTAACTACACCACTCGATGAGGAGTTATGGTGTAACGACGCCCCAGTTTGTCTTCGGCTCCTAGTAGCGGCAGATTGGCATCAGCTCAGCCAGGCCGCCCGCGGCAAACCAAAGGGGCGGGACCCCAAGGCCCCGCCCCTTTCGCGTCTCCTAGTGGAGAGGTGGGCTCACTTACGCTTGGCTACTGGCACGTAGTCGCGCGAGGTGTAGCCGGTGTAAATCTGGCGCGGACGGCCGATCTTGCCGGCCGGATCCTCGATGCCCTCACGCCACTGCGCAATCCACCCGGGCAGGCGGCCCAGGGCGAACAGCGGGGTGAACATGGTGGGCGGGAAGCCCATGGCCCGGTAGATGATGCCGGTGTAGAAGTCGACGTTCGGGTAGAGCTTGCGCTGGATGAAGTACTCGTCGTTTAGGGCGACTTGCTCCACCTCGTAGGCGATGTCGAGCAGTTCGTCCTTGATGCCGAGTTCCTTCAGCACCGCGTCGGCGCTCTTCTTGACGATGGCCGCGCGCGGATCGTAGTTCTTGTAGACCCGGTGGCCAAAGCCCATCAGCTTGACCCCGCCCTCCTTGTTCTTGACCTTGGTCATGAAGTCTTGGGGGTCAATGTTGTTGTCGCGAATGAAGGCCAGCATGTTGAGCACAGCCTCGTTGGCGCCGCCGTGCAGCGGGCCGGACAGGGCCCCAACGCCGCCGCTGATCGACATGTACAGGTTGGCCTGAGCCGAACCGATCAAGCGGACAGTTGAGGTTGAGCAGTTCTGCTCGTGGTCGGCGTGCAGAATGAGCAGCACCTCGAGTGCCTTGTAGAAAGCGTCGGGTACATCGAACTTCTCGCCCGGCAACTGGAAAGTCATGCGAGCGAAGTTCTGGACATAGCTCTCGCCGTGGTTCGGATACAGCAGGGCGTTGCCTTGGGCCCGGCGGAAAATGTAGCTGACCATGGTTGGCATCTTGGCCATCAACAACACCGTGGCGAGGTTGACCGCCGTGGGGTCCAGCGGGTCGATTGACTCGGGATAGAAGCCGGCCATTGTGGTAACGGCAGCGGCCAGGGTGGCCATTGGGTGAGCGTGGCGTGGCATCACAGAGAAAATCTGACGGAAGTCATCCGACAGATACATATGCTTGTCCACCCGGGCCTCGAAGGCCTCCAGCTCATCCTTGTTCGGCAATTCGCCGCGCATCAGCAGCCACGCTACCTCCAGGAACGTTGACTGCTCGGCTAGCTGCTCGATCGGGTAGCCGCGATACTGCAGCACACCCTTGTCACCGTCAATAAAGGTGATTTCCGAGTAGCACGACGCGGTGTTAACAAAGCCGGGGTCAACCGCGACTAGCCCGGTATCCCGCATCAGCGGTGCAACGACAATGCCATCGTTGCCTTGCGCGGCCTGGACGGTATCCAGGCCAAGTTCATTTTCGCCAACCTTCAGGCTGACGGGAGGTAGGTTCTTCTTGGCAGCCATCGATGTGCACTCTCCTCTTCGTTGCGGACGGGACGTTGAAAGACCCTGGGGTCATGGCAATTTGCGCCTTTTACAAGTGATTATGCCCTACCTGGGGGCGATTCGCGCACCTGCTGGCTAGGCAGCTTTATCGGTGCAGGTCAGGGCCACAAAAACCTGCCCCAGGTGACCGCTTTGGCAGAAATGGCCAGGAGGAACCAGGATTCGCGGCTTGACCAGCTGCTTTACCGGCTTCTAAGGCAGTGGCTGCGGCCGGCCGGCGGCCGGCGACCTGGCTAGGGTCCTAGACCTGTGGCGGCAGCGACGCTACCAGCGGGGCGTCAAAGTCTTGTTCACCGGTCTTGTAGGCGCCTCCGGGAGAGCCCAAGTCATTGAAGAAATCAGCGTTGTCCTTGAGGTACCCGCTCCATTCCTCGGGCAGGTCGTCCTCGTAGAAGACAGCCAAGGTTGGGCAGACAGGTTCGCAGGCTCCACAGTCGACACACTCGTCAGGCTGGATGTAGAGCGAACGAACGCCCTCATAGATGCAGTCCACAGGGCACTCATCGACGCAAGCCCGGTCTTTGACATCAACGCATGGCTGGGCGATCACATAAGTCACGGTGGACCATCCTACGACCTCACCGCGCTGGCCTGACACCACTGACCGCTTGGAAGTTTGACACCAGCTTCTGTTCCACCCGGCTGTTGTCCAGCAACGTTGTGGCCCGGCAGCGTGACCTGCTACATCAGCTGGGCGGGCGGGGGAGGATCAGTTGTGGTCGACCGGCGAAGCGCGCGGCTTTGGGAACGTTTTGCCCAACGGTTCCGGGCCACGGCGGGGCTAACTGGGATAATTGGCGGGTGACGTCCTCACCCGACCCGCCTGAGGAGATCAAAGCCCCTTGGCCGCGCCGTCAGACCCGCCGCATCATGGTGGGCGAGGTGCCGGTAGGCGCCGGCGCTCCGATTTCGGTTCAGTCAATGACAACCACCGTGACCGCTGATGTCAGCGCCACCCTCCAACAGATTGGAGAACTAACCGCGGCCGGTTGCGACATTGTCCGCGTCGCCGTGCCAACTCAAGACGACGCCGATGCGCTGGCAGAAATTGCCCAACACTCGACCATCCCGGTGGTTGCGGATATCCATTTCCAGCCAAAGTATGTGTTCGCCGCAATTGAGGCCGGTTGCGCCGCTGTTCGGGTCAACCCGGGTAACATCCGCAAATTCGACAATCAGGTTGGCGCAATCGCCAAGGCCGCCCACCAAGCCGGGGTTTCACTGCGGATCGGCATCAACGCCGGCTCACTTGAGCCGACCCTGCTGCAAAAGCATGGCTCTGCCACCCCTGAGGCCCTGGTTGAATCCGCCATCTGGGAAGCATCGCTGTTTGAAGAACACGGCTTCACCGACTTCAAGATTTCGGTCAAACACCACGACCCGGTAGTCGTGATCAAGGCCTACGAACTGCTCTCAGCCAAAGGCGATTGGCCCCTACACCTTGGTGTGACCGAGGCCGGACCAGCCTTACAAGGCACGGTCAAATCGGCCGGCGCTTTTGGCGCGCTGTTGAGGGCCGGGATAGGCGACACAATTCGCGTCTCGCTTTCCGCTCCGCCGGTCGAAGAAGTCAAAGTCGGCACGCTGCTACTGCAATCGCTGGGCCTGCGCCAACGCCAGCTCGAGATTGTCTCCTGCCCCAGCTGCGGACGGGCCCAGGTCGACGTTGTCACCTTGGCCCAGCAGGTCGAGGCGGCGCTAAGCGATATCAAGGCGCCGCTGCGCGTGGCCGTAATGGGCTGTGTCGTCAACGGGCCCGGCGAAGCACGCGAAGCCGATCTGGGTGTGGCCTGCGGAAACGGCAAGGGCCAGTTGGTGGTGCGGGGCGAGGTCGTTAGAACCGTGCCGGAGGAGGAGATTGTGCCGGTGTTGGTAGAACAAGCCCGGGCCATGGCCGCCCAGTTCTTGGGCGATGACTGAAGCGTGTCGATTGTTGTCAGGAACAGTCGCCCGCGCCTGAAGCTGCGGGTTCTGCGGCTGAGCCAGCTGGCCGCGGCGATCGAATTCTGCCGGCAGGCCGGTCCCAGCGGAGTGCTGGCCGGGGCCCGAATCCTCGACCGCCAGTCGGGTCGTTTGCCGGCCGGCGAAGTTTGGGCCATCACCGCCGGGCCAATCAGGGCCGGCGGAATTGACGAGCACCGCCGGGTTAGGGCACTGGCCTGGAGTGGAGCCAACCTTATGCCGGTCGGCGCCAACACCGAGCAAGCCCAGGCCTTGGCCCGCCACGCCGCCGGGCTTGGCCAGCGGCCATGCGCCTCGATAGTGGGCCCGGCTGAGGCGGTAATGGCCATGTGGCAAATCCTGCGGCCAGGCTGGGGCCAGGCCCGGGACATTTGGTCAAACCAGCTGCTGATGGAGATTTCCGGCCCGCCACTGGTGGCGGCTGACCCAAGAGTCAGGCTGGCTCGGCCGGATGAGGCAGACCAGGTTATCCCCGCTGCCGCCGCCATGTTCGCCGAGGAGCTTGGTGTCCCGCCGCCGGGCCCAAGTGGCACATACAACGCCTTTGTCCGGCAAATGGTTGCCCACGGAGCCATTTACGTTCGAATGGCTGAAGGAGGCCAAGGCGTCGAGTTCAAGGCTGATCTGGGCGCCGTCCTGGGGGATATTGCCCAGGTGCAGGGGGTTTGGACCGACCCAGCCCTTCGGGGCAAAGGTCTGGCCAAGGCCGGAATGGCCGCCGTCGTGGCCCAGACCAGAGCCAGGGGGACACCCCGGCTATCGCTCTACGTCAACTCCTTCAACATTCCGGCTGTGGCCGCCTACCGCCGGGTCGGATTCGAACAGGTCGGCACCTTCGCCACCATCATGTTCTAGGGACGCTTGAACCTTCTGGTCAGCTGGCCATGGCCGCGCTCGGCAGCAACTTCGCAAATATCCACGCGCCGGCCAGGTGCTCAGACCCGGCCTTCCTACTAATCCGCTCGCTTGGGCCTGGCGCCTGGCCTCGCAATCAGCCTCGCCCTGGCGTTTCTAGCTGACCGGCGGGCAGTTGGACCCGCCTGTGTAACCTTGAGCCCGTGTTGTCAATGAGCTCGTTGTTTGTCCGCACGCTGCGCCAAGACCCGGCTGAGGCCGAGGTCGCCTCACACAAACTGCTGGTCCGCGCCGGCTACATCCGCCGCGCCGCCCCCGGCATCTACACCTGGCTGCCGCTGGGCTTGAAGGTCCTAGCCAAGGTCGAGGCGATTGTGCGCCAAGAAATGGATGCAATTGGCGCCCAGGAGGTCCACTTCCCGGCCATGTTGCCGGCCGAGCCTTACCAGACAACCGGACGCTGGCAGGACTACGGGCCCAATATGTTCCGCCTGAAGGACCGCAAAGAGTCTGACTATTTGCTGGCTCCAACCCATGAGGAGGTCTTTACTCTGCTGGTCAAAGACCTGTATTCGAGCTACAAAGACTTGCCGGTGGTGCTCTACCAGATCCAGACCAAGTACCGCGACGAAGCCCGGCCGCGGGCCGGTTTGCTGCGCGGGCGCGAGTTCATCATGAAAGACGCCTATTCGTTCGACATGGACGATGCCGGTTTGTCAGTTGCCTATGAGGCGCAGCGCGGCGCCTACTGCCGCATTTTTGAACGCCTGGGGCTGGATGTGGTTGTGGTTTCGGCCCAATCCGGGGCCATGGGCGGGTCTAGGAGTGAGGAGTTCCTCCATCCAACCGAGGCTGGAGAAGATACCTTTGTGCGTTCGCCTGGTGGCTATGCCGCCAATGTCGAGGCTGTTACGACAACGCCACCACCGGCGCGCGACTGGGCCTCGCTACCGGCCGCGCATGTCGAGGCGACCCCTGACGCATCAACTATCGAAACGGTGCTGGCCCAAGCCAACCAGCTCTACCCCAGAGCCGACCGGCCTTGGCAGGCCAGTGACACGCTCAAGAACGTCGTGGTGGCGGTGGTACAGCCAGATGAGACTCGGTCATTGCTGGCCGTGGGCCTGCCCGGTGACCGCGAGGTCGACCTAGTGCGCCTGGCAGCGGCCCTGCATCCAGCCGAGGTTGAGGCGGCCACTGAGGCCGATTTCGCAGCCCATCCAGAACTGGTGCGTGGCTATTTGGGTCCCCAGGCGCTGGGCCTGAACGGACCAGCCGGCGCCATCGACTACCTGCTTGATCCTCGAGTGGTAGCCGGGACCAGCTGGGTGACCGGAGCTAATCAGGCCGGGCACCACGTCTTTGACCTGGTGGCGGGACGGGACTTCCTGGCCGCCGGGCAAAGCGCTGGGCCGGGCGAAGATGCACCGGTACAAGCGGTGGTCGAAGCGGCCGAGGTGCTGGCCGGCGACCCGGCGCCGGATGGTTCTGGCCCGCTCGAACTGGCCCGGGGGGTCGAACTGGGTCACATCTTCCAGCTTGGACGCAAATACGCTGAGGCCCTTGACCTGCGCGTGCTTGACCCGAACGGCAAGCTGGTGACTGTGACCATGGGTTCGTACGGTTTTGGGGTTAGTCGCACGGTGGCGGCGCTGGCCCAGTCCTTCCATGACCAGCGCGGTCTGATGTGGCCGGCCCAAGTGGCCCCGGCTTTGGTCCACCTAGTGGCCACGGGCAAGGATCCGGCCATTTTCGCCGCTGCCTCTAACCTGGCCGGTGAACTAGAAGCCCTGGGCATCGAGGTGCTCTATGACGACCGGTTGAAGGTTTCGGCCGGGGTCAAATTTGCCGATGCCGAACTGCTGGGCCTGCCCTTCATTTTGGTAGTTGGCCGGGGCCTGGCAGACGGCCTGGTCGAATTGCGGATCCGGGCCACCGGCCAGGTCCAGGACTTGCCGCTGGGCGATGCGGTGAGCGAACTCAGCTCCCTAGTAACCGCCGCACTCGCCTGAAAGTCAGCCGGAACTCGAAAAACCCCCCCGCTGACCAGCCTTAACCCGCGAGAGGCGAGCTTTCGCATAGTCGGTCGTGCAGGACCTCGGTGTCGCGCTATTTGGGCTGGTCAAGAGGCAGTTCATGCCAAAGCTCGATCTCGCGGGCGGACGGGGCTGCGGTTTGGGTGGCGGGATGATGTCAGGAGACAAAGGGCCAGGGCGGCAGCTCGGCACCCCAGCTGTGGGCCACCAGCAGTTGCCAGGTGATCAGGTCCTCGGCCCCAAAGTCGTAGGGCAGGGCGGTGTAGTGGCTGGCCAAGGTCAGTTCGATCCGGGCCGCAGCCAGTGCCACCGTCAAGTCGCCGTTCAGCCGCTCAATCTGATAGGCCGGCTGGCGTGGGTCGGGCGCCTCGGCCCTGGCCAGCCCCTGGGTCAGCGATGCGGCCCTGAGGCGGTGGAGCTGAGCTGAGGCGACCAGTTTGGCCCGCTCTGGTGATTCGGTGCCCTCGGCCGTCAAAGGCGAATTGGCCGCCAAATACTCCTGCAGGAAACCGGCCTGGTCCTCGGCCAGGACCAGGTCAGTCAATAGCTCCGGATCAAGGCCAAACAGCCCGGTCAGCTCGGGCGAAGCTGGCACCTCACCGGCCTTCATCCGGCCCAGACCGGCCGTCAAAGCCAGGTCCACCCTCAGCGCGCGTTGCATCGCGACTAAAGAGGCGGCATCGGCCGTATTACTGGCGGCCAAACGCAAACCCAAGGTGCCGGCCCGCCCACAATTGAGCACCAACAGGTCCAGGTCGCAGCTGGCTGGCCCGGCCAAGTCAGCCTGACCCAATTGTTCCGCCCAGGCCGCGGCGTGAGAGGCCAGCAGCTCCAATCCGGCGCTGTTGAAGCCTTCCGGCGGATCGTCGTTGCAGGCCTCGGCCTGTGAGGCCAAAGCGGTCACGGCTAGAGCGAAATCGTCTTCGATTTGGTCTGGCGCCGGCGGCAGAATCGCCGATCCGGTGGCGCAGGCGCCAAGGCAGGTACCGGCGGCGACCAATAAGGCCACGATCAGGCTAGGTTTGCCCGCCAAAGTGCGACGGGTAGGCCCCACGCGCCTAAGGAGGGTTTTCATCGCCGTCATCCTCGCACGCTTTGGCCGCGGAAGGGTGTCAGGGGCGCGGCAGTGCCATAGACTCGACCCACCGGGGCGGAACCGAGAGGGCGTCCGGTGCGGCGTCCTGGGAGGCAAATATGGATATCAACATGGCAGAGCTTAGAGCTCTGGAACGCGAACGCGAGATTCCCCTTGATGTCCTGGTGCCCGCCATTGAACAGGCCCTTCGCCTGGCCTACGAGCGCACGCCGGGCGCCGCCCAAGCCGCCCGGGTTGAGTTGAACCGCAAAACCGGCCACGTCACGGTCTGGGCGCAAGAGCTGGGCGAAGACGGTTTGGTCCACCGCGAATGGGAAGATACCCCAAAGGGCTTTGGCCGGGTGGCGGCGGCCACGGCCAGGCAGGTCATCGTGGCCCGCCTGCGCACGGCCGAGGACGCCCAAGTGCTCGGTTCGTTCCAGGGCCGCGAAGGTGATGTCGTGGCCGGGGTGATACAGCAAGGCCGCGACCCCCGCATGGTCCAGGTCGACTTAGGTGGCGTCGAGGCACTGCTACCACCACACGAGCAGATCCCGGGCGAAAGCTACCCGCACGGCGAGCGCATCAGGGCGCTGGTGTTGGATGTCACACGCGGCTTGAAAGGACCTTCAATCACGCTGTCACGGTCCCATCCTTCATTGGTCAAACGGCTATTTGCCCTGGAAGTGCCGGAGGTGGCCGATGGCCGGGTCGAAATCGCCTCGATTGCCCGCGAGGCCGGCCACCGCACCAAAATCGCTGTCAAAGCGACCCAGCCAGGGGTTAACGCCAAAGGCGCCTGCATTGGCCCAATGGGCGCGCGGGTTAGGGCCGTCATGGCCGAGCTGGGTGACGAAAAGATAGACATAGTCGATTTTTCTGAAGACGCGGCCAAGTTTGTGGCCGCAGCCCTGTCCCCGGCCAGAGTCAATTCGGTCACGGTGCTCGATGAGAGAGCCAGGGCCGCCAGAGCCGTGGTGCCGGACTTCCAGTTGTCGCTGGCGATTGGCCGCGAGGGCCAAAACGTCCGCCTGGCGGCCAAGCTGACAGGTTGGCGCATCGACATCCGCGGCGATCAGGTGGGGCCAGAAGGCGGCGCCGCGCCTGGTGCCCCGGCCGGGCGGACCAAGGCGGCCGATGCCGCTGGCCCCAGTCAGCCAGCGGCGGCGGCTTTGGCTGCGCCGGCGGCCAAAACGGAACCGGCTCCTAAGTCGCCCCCTGACTAGGGGCAAAGCCGATAAAAGCAGACGGCCTTGCCTTGGGCTAGACTATTCCGCGGCCGGGCTGCGGTTTCGGCGCTGACAACTGATCCCACCTGAGGGTGCTGATGGCTTCTACTGTGTGGCGGATGTGTGTTGGCTGCCGGGGACGCGACCCGAACACCGCACTGGTCCGCGTGGTGGCCAAGACCGTGACCGGGACAAACGTCCTGGTGGTCGACGGCGCCGCGCGACTGGAGGGCAGGGGTGCTTGGGTGCACCCCAGGCCTCAATGCTTGCGCCAAGCGGTCAGCCGGAGAGCCTTTGTGCGTGCCCTGCGCCTAACCGGTGCGGTCGACGCCAGCGCGCTTGACCAGCTGGTCGAAGGCCAGGCGGCGGGCAGTCCTGGTTGACAGTGCGGTGGCTGGAACAACAAAACCGTCAGTTGAGAACGGGTGGAAGAACGATGGACACGCAATGAGTGCCCCGAGATGAGGACCCCTAACTAGACGGCTCGCCCCTGCCTTGGGACGAGCCAAGACAGGAGCAAAGTGCAAAA
>Ga0123356_10004674_pt1 | contig 14099 bp, 12 predicted proteins | sample TergutEmb28metaG_2_FD_92546 | JGI IMG/M metagenome (GOLD analysis project Ga0123356, IMG submission 92546) | Embiratermes neotenicus P3 segment gut microbial communities from Petit-Saut dam, French Guiana - Emb289 P3 | ecosystem: Host-associated > Arthropoda: Insects > Digestive system > Gut ...
CAACACCCGGGGCCTCAAGGTGGAGCTCCGGCGGCGCACCGACCGCACCGGACCCGGGCTAACAAGCACCTCGATGCGTCGATGCGGTCCGTGAGTAGCTGATCTGAGGAGCCCGGTGCTGGCGCACGGCTATCAGCCAAGGACAGACCGACGCGATGGCGGCAGCCGGCGCATGCTCAGGCGCGGCGCCAGCTGGTGCTGCCGTCGGGACGATCCTCGAGGATCACGCCGGCGCGCGCCAGCTGGTCCCTGATCCGGTCCGATTCCGCCCAGCTGCGCGCCTTGCGCGCGGCCGCACGCGCCACGATCAGGCGCTCCACCTCCGCGTCAGGGAGCGCTTCCGCCTGCGGCTTGACCGCGCTGCCGGGCAGGCGCTTCGCGAGCCTGAACCATTGCTCGGCGGGGAGCGTGAGGATTCCCAGCACGTTGCCGAGCGCGCGCAGCTCGGCGCCGAGCGCCGCCGCCTTCTGCACATCACCTGCGTCCTTCGCTGCATTCACCTCGTGGCTGGCAGTCTGCAGCGCCGCGAGCGCCTCGGACGTGTTGAAGTCATCGTCCATCGCCGCGTGCAGCTGGGCGGTGAGAGAGCTCTCCCCAGCGGCCGCCGGCGGCAGATCGCGCAGCGCGGTGTAGAGCCTGCCCAGGCCCGAATCCGCCTGCTCGAGCTGCTCCAGGGAGTAGTTGATCGGCCCGCGATAGTGGCTCATCAGGACGAAGTAACGCAGCACCTCCGGATGGCGCAGCGCCGGCAGCACCTCGCGCACGGTGAAGAAGTTGCCGAGCGACTTCGACATCTTCTGGTCATCGACGTTGACGAAGCCGTTGTGGACCCAGACTTCCGCGAAGCGCTCACCGGTGGCGGCGCGCGACTGCGCGATCTCATTCTCGTGATGCGGGAACTTGAGGTCCATGCCCCCGCCGTGCAGGTCGAAGTGCGTGCCCAGGAGCGCGGTGGACATGGCCGAGCACTCGATGTGCCAGCCCGGCCGGCCCGGGCCCCACGGGGACTCCCAGAAGGGCTCCCCGGGCTTGGCATGCTTCCAGAGCACGAAGTCGAGCGGGTCGCGCTTGGCCTCATCGATCTCGACACGCGCCCCGGCGCGCAGGTCCTCCAGACGCTTGCCCGAGAGCGCGCCATAGCCCGCAAAGCGCGCAACCGCGTACATGACATCGCCGTTGCCGGCCACGTAGGCGAAGCCCTTCTCGATGAGCGTGGCCACCATCGCGATGATCTCGGGCATGTACTGCGTGACGCGTGGCTCGAAATCAGGCTGCAAGATCCCGAGCTGCGCGCAGTCCTCGTTCATCGCCTGGATGAAGCGCTCGGTGAGAGCTGCGATCGGCTCGCCGTTCACAGCCGCGCGCCGGATGATCTTGTCGTCTATGTCCGTGATGTTGCGAACATAGGTGACACGGTAGCCACGGTGGCGCAGGTAGCGGCTCACCATGTCAAAGACGAGCAGCATGCGGGCGTGACCGACGTGCAGGTAGTCGTAGATGGTCATCCCGCAGACGTACATCCGGATCTCGCCCGGGCGGATCGGCTGCAGCTCGCGCTTGCCCCCGGTCAGGGAATCGTGAATGCGGATCATGTGCTTCAAGGGCTTTTCAAGGGCCAAAACGCGCCAGGCGCTCGCGCGCCTTGCCCGGGGGCATGGCCGCCAGGAGCGGGGCGAGCTCGGGGCCGTGGGCGCGCCCGGTGAGGGCCACACGCAGCGGCATGTAGAGCTCCGCCCCCTTCTTGCCGGTCGCGGCCCGCACCGCCTGAGCGATCGCCGGCAAGTCGTTGCCGCTTGCGGCCGCAGCGCTCGCAGCGACCGCGAAGTACTCCTTGCCGGCCTGACGCACCAGCTGCTCCTCGGCGAGCGCGAGCGGCGGAGGATCGCCAAAGACGATGTCGATCCAGGGGCGCACATCGTCGGGCAACACGATATTCGGCAGCACGGCAGCGAGGAAGGCCTGCACGCTCTGCTCCGAGAGCTCACGCGGCAGGACCGGCTCGAGCCAGGCGCGCGCTTGCTGGTTTGAGAGATGATGCACCGCCTCCTTCTGCCACACCGCGAGCTGCGTCTCGTCGAAGCGCGCCGGCGCACGGCCCAGATGCCCGGGGTCGAAGGCGCGCACACGCTCCAGCGGGCCGAGGAAGCCCTGCTCGGGGCTCGAGTGCCCGAGGCGCAGGAGGTGATTGGCGATCGCCTCGGGCAGGTAGCCGCGCTCGCGGTAATCGCTCACGCTGCTCGCCCCGTGGCGCTTGGACAGCGGCGTGCCGTCGGGACCCAGGATCAGCGGCAGGTGGCCATAGCCCGGTGCCGGCAAGCCCAGTGCCTCGAGGATCAGGAGCTGCCGCGGAGTGTTCGCAAGATGGTCGTCGCCGCGCAGCACGCAGGTGACACCCATGCAGGCATCATCCACCGCGTTGCTGAAGAAGAAAGCGGCGGAACCATCGCTGCGAGCGATCACGAAGTCACCGATATCATCGGACAGGAAGCTCTGGGGTCCGTGCACGAGATCTTTGAACTCGATGCGCCGGCCCGCCGGGACGCGGAAGCGCAGCGTGGGTGAGACCCCCTGGGCGAGCCGCGCCGCACGCTGCTCACGGGTGAGCGCGCGGCAGGTGCCTGCATACCGAGGTGGCGTGCCTGCGGCACGCTGCGCCGCCCTGGCGGCTTCCAGCTCGAGCGCGGAGCAGAAGCAGGGGTAGACAGCGTCCATCTGCTGCAGCTGCTCAAGGTAGCGCGCATAGACGGCCGCGCGCTGCGACTGGCAGTACGGGCCGCGCTCATCCTCCCGCTCGGGGCCCGCATCCCAGTCAATGCCGAGCCAGCGCAGGTCCTTCAAGACCCCCTGGGTGTGCAGCGCGGTGCTGCGCTCGCTGTCGGTATCCTCGATTCGCAAGATGAAGCGGCCGCCCGAGCGCCGCGCGAGCAGCCAGTTGAAGAGTGCGGTGCGCGCATTCCCGAGGTGCAGCTCGCCGGTCGGGCTCGGCGCGAAGCGCGTCACCACCTGCCGATCGAACGTCCCGCCTGCCGTGCTGTCCATCCCGCTCATAAACGCAATGTTACGGGAAACGACCCGCAGCCACGACGTCCACGCCCGCTCACCTTGCTAGAATTCGCCCCCAGGGCAAGCCCCTCAATCGGCCTTCACAGACAGCTTTCCGGAGCGTTGATGCACACCCCCCCTCGCACCCGCAGCCAGCCGCGCGCGCTCGCCACGTGCCTCACCACATCGCTGGCCTTCGTGGCCCTCCTTGCGCTGCCCCTGGCGCAGGCGGCGACCTCGTCCTCCTCCTCATCGTCGTCATCCTCGGCCGCCGCCCCGGCGCCCCAGGTCCGGGTCACGACCAACATGGGCGACTTCGTGATCGAGCTCGCGCCCGATCGCGCCCCCCTCACGGTGGCGAACTTCATGCGCTACGTGAAGGAGGGCTTCTACTCGGGGACGCTCATTCACCGGGTCATCGGCAACTTCCTGATCCAGGGGGGCGGCTACAACCCTGACTGGACCGTGAAGCCCACGCATGACCCCGTGTTCAACGAGTCCGGCAACGGCCTGCAGAACACGCGCGGTGCGGTCGGGCTCGCCCGCCTCACGGCCCCACACTCCGGCAACTCGCAGTGGTTCATCAATGTCCGGGACAACTCGGACACACTCGATCCCCTGCCCTCGCGCTGGGGCTATGCGGTATTCGGGCGAGTCGTGCAGGGGATGGAGGTCGTCGACAGCATCGCGGTGGTGGCGACGGGGCCCGCCGGTCCCTTCAAGTCCGAGGTCCCGCAGAAGCCCGTGATCGTCCAGAAAGTGGAGCTCGTCGAGCCCAGCGCGGCCCAGACCCCGGCGGCCACGCCGGTCGCGCCCCACGATACGATTCTCTCGCCGCAGTGAGCGCGGCCCCGCGCGAGATCTAGCCCCGTGGCGCGCCTGTTCGTGTCCGATCTGCACCTGGATGGGGGCGCGCCCGAGGCGATCGCGCAGTTCGTGGACTTTGCGCGCACGCACGCCGTCGGCGCCGAGGCGCTGTACATCCTGGGCGACCTGTTCGAGACCTGGACCGGGGACGACGACAGCGATGCCGACAAGCGGGTGATCTGCCGCGAGCTCAAGGGGCTCACAGACAGCGGCGTCGCCTGCTTCGCGCTGCACGGCAACCGCGACTTCCTCCTCGGCCAGGGCTTCTGCGAGGCCACTGGCTGCGTCTTGCTCACCGACCCGGTCGTCGCCGAATTCGACGGCGAGCGGGTGCTGCTCACACACGGTGACGTGCTGTGCACGGACGATGATTCCTACCAGCAGCTGCGCAGCGTGGTGCGCGACCCCAGGTGGCAGAGCCGCTTCCTGGCGCTGCCGCGCGCGCGGCGCGAGCAGCTCATGAATGCGGCGCGTGCCGGGAGCCGACGGCACACCGCGCGCATCGTACCGACCATCATGGATGTCAACACGGACACCGTGGCGACCGCGTACCGCAGCGCCCGGGTGCGCCGCATCATCCACGGCCACACCCACCGGCCCGCCATCCATGCGGACACGCTCGAGGGCACGCCGGTCGAGCGGATCGTGCTTGGCGCCTGGTACGAGCAGGGCAGCTACCTGCGCTACGAGAACGGCGCTTACGAGCTGCGCGAGCTGCCGCGCGCCCGCGGCGCGGCCATCGCTCAAGCCTGAGCCGAGAGGCTCCCCGGTGCGGGCAGCCGCTCACGGCTGCCGCGGTGCAAATCCAGCGGCAGGACCAGCAGAGCCTCCAGCCCCCGCTCGGGCAGGTTCCGCAGCACCAGCGAGCCGCCGTGCGCCTGGGTGATATCGCGCGCGATCGACAGCCCGAGACCCGTGCCGCCGGTATCGCGGTTGCGCGAGGACTCGACGCGGTAGAAGGGCTCGAAGACCCGCTCGAGCTCCTCGGGCGGGATGCCCGGGCCCTCATCGCGCACCCGGATGACGAGCACCGCGCTGCTCTCCTCGATGCGCACGCTCGCGCAGCTGCCGAACTTGATGGCGTTGTTCAGAAGATTCGTCAGGCAGCGCCTGATGGCCTGCGGCTTGCCGGTGAGCGCATGCGCGGCCCGTCCCTCGATGCGCACCTGCCCGCCCATCTCGGCGAGCTCCGACTGCAAGGTCACGAGCAGCGCGTTGACGTCGATGGCGGTGAGCGCCTCATCGTCATCGAGCCCGCGAAACAGCCCGAGCGCGCCGCGCACCATGCTCTCCATCTCATCGAGCTCCTTGCCGAAGCGCGCCTGCACAGCCGGGTCCTCGAGCGTCTCGACATGCAGCCGCAGGCGCGTGAGCGGTGTCTTCAGGTCATGCGACATCGCCGCCAGGACCCGGGTGCGGCTGTCGAGGTAGCGCCGCAGGCGGTCCTGCATCGTGTTGAAGGCACGCGCCGCGTTGCGCAGCTCGCGCGCGCCCTTCTCCTCGAGCTTCGGCTGCCGGGTATCGCGCCCGAGGTTGTCGGCCGCGGCGGCCAGCTCGGAGAGCGGGCGCGTGATGCTGCGCGCGGTGAGATACAGCGCGATCGCCATGACAACGATCAGCAGCCCGAGATTGAGCAGCAGGTTGCGCGACAGCGGCGCGCCCCAGGGCTGACGGGTCAGGCGAAAGACGGCGGTGTAGCCGTCGGGAAAGCGGACGTCGACGTCATAGAGCCGGCCGGTGCCCTCGGGCTCGACCGGACCGGTCACGGGGATCGCCGCGGCCGCGGGCTGCCGCGCCGGTGAGATCGCGACCTGGTAGGCGGGGCCGAGCGCCACCTGCAGCTGCTGCTTCAGGCTCGACTCGAAATCCGCCGACAGCGGCACGGGGACGAACACGACCGGCGAGGTCAGGGCCCGCCTGCGCGCCTGACGCGGCAGCGGCAGGGGCGGATCGATGAGACCTGCGCCCGGCGCCGGATCAAGACGCGCCAGCGAGCGTGCCTCGACCGAGCGCAGCCGGGACGCTCCGTCCAGGCGGCGCGGCTGCGCCAGCAGCCGGCTCACGGCCTCGGTGCGCTCGGCAGGCTCCAGCGGCTGCAGAAAGGCGGTCATCTCGGCGATCCTGCGTGACCACTCGCGCACGTTGACCTGCAGGATGAAGTGCTCGCGCTCGCGCGCCATGAGGGTGAGCGCGGCTCCCTGGGCGAGCAGCACCGCCAGGGCCAGCGCGGCGATGAGGCGCTGGAACAGCGATTGGGGCCAGAGGTTGAGGCGCATCGGTGCTTCACCTCGCAGCTTCAGTGCGTCTCCACGGTGACACCCACCACGTAACCCTCGCCATACACGGTCTTGATGATCTGGGGCGCACGGGCATCGTCGCCCAGGATCTGCCGCAGACGGCTCACGCGCACATCGATGCTGCGATCGAAAGGATCGGCCTCGCGCCCGCGCAGCAGCTCGGTGAGCTGCGCGCGCGTGAGCACGCGGTTGCCCGAGGCCAGCAGCACCGCGAGCAGCCGGTACTCGGCGCCGCTCAGGGGCACCTGCTTGCCGGCGCTGTCCGAGAGCGTGCGTGTCGTGGTGTCCAGGCGCCAGTTGCCAAAGGCAAAGCTGCGCACCGTCTCCGGGTTCGGATCGCGGGGCGCATGTGCGGCGCGGCGCAGCACGGCCTTGATCCGCCCGAGGAGCTCGCGCGGATTGAAGGGCTTCGGCACATAGTCGTCCGCCCCGAGCTCCAGGCCCACGATGCGATCGACGTCCTCACCGCGTGCCGTGAGCATGATGATCGGGACCTGGGAGCGAGTGCGGACCTCGCGGCAGATGGACAGTCCGTCCTCCCCCGGCAGCATGAGGTCCAGCACCACCAGATCCACTCGCGAGCGCTCCATCACGCGCCGCATCTCGCGTCCGTCCGGCACTGCCGTGGTCCGGAAATCATGCTTCTCGAGATACTGGGACAGGAGTGTCCGGATCTCGCGATCATCATCGACGATCAGCAGGTGTGCCCGTTCGTTCATTGCATCTCACGTTTCGCAACACAAGGATACTGCACACTTCCGACCACGTTCCGGCGGATTCGTGCGAGCGCGGCACGCCGAGCTTCGCCAGGCCAGGTGAGCGCTCGGTAACGGACTGTTACGAGCGGGCGTACGTCTCAATTTTCATCAAGACGCCGCCCTGCCATGACCCGAGGGCTCGATAATTTTCCATCCGCAACGCCGCCTTGAGTTTGCGAACTCAACGCCCGAGCCCAGGGTCGAAGGCGGCACCAGAGCTCAAGGGAGACCTTTCCGATGATCCGCGACCCTCATGTTCCCGCACCTTGCACGCGCCCGCACGGCCCGAGCTCACGGCCACGCGACGGGCTCGCTCGCGGCCTCGTCCTGTCATGCTCCGTCGTGATCGCGGTGCTGGCGGCGGGGTGCGCCACCGACAAGCTCGCGCTCACGCCGCCCGTCGGTGTGGACCTGAGTGGAGACTGGGTGCTCGACCTCAACCTGAGCGATGACCCCACGCAGCTCCTGGACCAGAAGGAAAAGGACAAGAAGGCTGCAGAGAGCCGCAAGGACGACGAGGATGGCTCCACACCCTTCGGCAAGCCTGGCAGCACCGGTGCAATCAACCAGCTCTCCGGCAGCTCGGGCCCCCGCCTGCGCACTGACCTCGCCGGCGCGGACGAAGGCGGCGGCACGGCCGCGATACCCGCCAGGAACGACAGCGATGTGCCCACGGCGCCGGCCCGCATGAGCATCACTCAACACGGCTCCCAGGTGCGCATCCAGGCCGCGCCCGCCGAGGGGGCAGCGGTGTCCTGGGAATTCACGGCGGGCACGGTCGCAAGCTCGTCCAAGGGGGGCGCCAACTACAGCGCCGGCTGGCGCGGACCGGCCTTCGTGGTCACCACCCGGGCGAAGCGGGGCGACCGGGAGGAGGACTACGCGCTCGACTCCCAGGGCCACCTCATCCTGACGGTCCAGACCCGCAAGCTCGAGGTCAAGCTCGTCTACGACCGGGCGCGTACTTAAGCCAGCGCGCGCAACGCTCGCACACCTCAGCCCAGGAACAGCCCCGGCCGCGCCGGCTCGGTTGCGAGCTGCGCCTCGTGCGCGGCGAGCTCGGCAAGCCGCGCGTGCCATTGCCCGGGAGCCAGCCCGCGCGCGAAGGCGACATAGGAGGCGAAGTGGCGCGCCTCGGACTGCTCGAGCTGTCGATACAGCCCCGCGAGCGGGGGCTGCAGACGCGGCGCGAGCAGCCGGAAACGCTCGCAGGAGCGCGCCTCGATGAGGGCGGCCGCGAGCAGCAGGTCGAGCTTGCGGTGGGGCTCGGCGGTGCGCAAGGCGGCGTGCAGGCCCGCCGCATAGCGGCCCGGCCGCTGCCGCCTGAAGGGCACACCCAGGAGGCTCATCATCCGCTGCACCTGCTCGAAGTGACGCAGCTCCTCGCGGGCCAGGCGCGACAGCGCCAGGGCGAGCGGGGTGTCCTCGGAGTAGGCAAACATCAGGGCGAGCGCGGTGGAGGCAGCCTTCTTCTCGCACGCCGCATGATCGAGCAGCAGCTCCTGCCAGTGCGCCACCGCCGCCTCGACCCAGCGCGCAGGCGTGGGACAGCACAGCACGGGCAGCTCATCGAGCGCCGTTTCGTTCTCACCGCCAGGACTCAACACCGGACTCAAAACCGCCGCCCTCGCACTTGCCGGGCCGTGCAGGCATGCGCACGCCAGCTGGCAGCTCTCAAGCGCAGCTCGCTTGAGCCACCCAGATACATCGATGGGGCTTGCATGTCCGGCGTGCGTGACTTCGACCTGGAGCGGTTCTCAACAAACAACATCGAGTGATTTCAACAGCAACAGGTTGCAACAGCAATGGCACAGGTGTGCTGGCCGGCGCCAGCACATACGGCCATGACGCACCTTGTCGCGCTCAAAGCTTTCAAGCCCTGAAGTTGAGCTCCGGAGCGACCGCCGGGGTGTACCAGGCATCGTAGCGCGCCAGCTGCCGCTCCAGCGCCGCGGCGGCCTGGCTCGCATCCTGGAAGCGGTCCGCGGGCGACTTGGCGAGGAAGCACTCGATCAGCGGCTGCAGCGCGATGAGCTCCCCCGGCAGGCGCGGCACCGGCTCCTTGCGGTGCTTGTAGATGATCGCCATGGGATTGTCCGCCCGGTAGGGCTTCTCGCCCGACACCATCTCGAACAGGATGACACCCAGGCTGTACAGATCGCTGCGCGCGTCGATGGGCTCGCCGTGTCCCTGCTCGGGGCTCATGTAGTGCGGCGTGCCGAAGATCGCGCCCTCATCGGTCACCTCCATGGAGATCGCCACATCCTTGGAGAGGCCGAAGTCGATGAGCGCGATGCTCGAATCCTCGCGCAGCATCACGTTGCCGGGCTTCAGGTCGCGATGCAGCACACCGGCTGCGTGGATCTCCTCCAGGGCGCGTGCCAGGAGGGCCGAAAGCCGCAACGCCTCGCGAATGTCGATGCCGGCGCGTATCCGCGTGCGCAGATCCCCGCAGCGAAAGTACTCCATCACCAGCCAGGCATGCTCATCGCTCACGCCCAGGTCGTACAGCCGCACGACACTCGGGCCGGCTACGCGCTGGACGATCTCGTACTCCTGCAGGAAGCGGCGGAAGGGATCACCGCGCAGCTCGGGCCGATCGTGCTGCTCGTCGCGCGCCACCTTGAGCGCAACCAGCCGGCCCGCTCGCTCGCTCTCGGCCAGGTACAGGTCCGCCATGCGTCCGGCTGCGATGCGCCGGATGTGGCGATAGCCGCGGATGAACACGCCCTCGAAGCTCTGCTGCGCCCGGCCCGCCGCGCCGCGCCACTCGAGGCGCGCCTGGGACTGCCGCCGCTCGGCGGCGGCGAGCACCTCGAAGAGGCGCTCGCTCTCGATCTCGGCCTGCTCGAGCACCATCACCCCGAGGTGGCTCGCCTGCTCCATCATCGAGCCCGCAAGCTGCGGCTCGACGACGAGCACGACAGGAGCGAAGCCCGGACGGCTGGCGAGCTCGCGCGCCCAGGCCCAGTGCAGGGCCTGCCCGTGCGCGCTGTGAGTCAACAGCACCGCATCGAAGCCCTGGGCGAGGAGCTCGGGCGGCAGGGGACCCTCCTGGGTGCTGCGAAGCAACATCTCGGAGTCGGGCCGCCAGGAGCCCACCCGCTGCAGGATGTGGGCGCTGCGGCTGGCATCGTCCTGTATCAGCAGCAGACGCATGGCGCGGGATTACAGCATGCCCTGCCCCACGCCGCCACGACTCGGCCTGCAAAAAACTTACACAAGGCCCCGTTCACTCACGCTCGAGCCAGGCTAGGCAGTGCCTTTGAGGCCCAGCACCAGATCACCCACGTTGGTGCCGGTGGGGCCGCTGTGCAGCAAGGCTCCTGCGGCCGCGAGCGCGGTGCCCGAGTCCGCGCGCGCGAGGCAGGCCTCGGGGTCGAGGCCGGCGCGGACGACTTGCGCCCAGGTGTCGCCATCGACCAGCGCCCCGCTCTCAGGGGTGGGCCCGTCCGTGCCATCGCTGCCGGCAGCGAGCAGCATGCGATCGGAGGTCCCGGCGAGCAGCCGGGCGGCCGCAAGCGCAAGATGCTGGTTGCGTCCCCCGCGCCCCGGGTGCGCAGGCAATCGGACCGTGGACTCTCCGCCCCACAGGCATACCTGCGCGCGGCTCACGGACATCGCCTGGGTGAACTGCTGTGCCACCTGCTCGGCGTCCCCGGCGAAGCGGCCGGGAAGGATGCTCGCGGTGAGCCCCAGAGCGCGGGCCGCCGCGGCGGCCCCGGCGAGGGCCTGCTCCACATCGGCAACCAACACCCGCTCGAGGGCGTCGGGACCCTGCGCGGCGGGCGCGAGCAGACCCGAGCCGAGCACGGCAGGATCATTGCCGGGGACGTCCGACAGCAACAGCGCGCGACCTGCGCGGCCCGCGAGCCGCACCGTGAGCCGACCGCCCTTGATGCGCGAGATGCGCGCACGCCGTGCGTTGAGCTCCCCGATGTCGATCCCCTCGGCCAGCCAGGCGGCGGTGAGATGTTCGAGATCCTTGAGCGACACGCCGGGCTCGAGCACCTCGACCAGGCTGGAGGCCCCTCCGGAGAGGAGAAACAGCGGCTCGATGTGCGCAGGCAAGGTCTCGACCCACTGCAGCAGCCGCTCGCCCGCCGCCAGCGAGCGTGCATCGGGTACGGGATGAGCACTCTCGAGGATCACGATCCCCGGGAGCCCTGCGAGCTCAGGCGACACGTGAGCGTCCTTGGTGATCACCAGCGCTCGCTCGAGCGCGGGCCCGAGCGCATCCCATGCGCCCAGGGCCATGGAGGAAGCGGCCTTGCCGACGGCGGCCACCCAGATCGGCGCCCCGCTCGAGCGCTGCGCAGCCGCCAGGCACTCACGCACGCAGCGGCGCCCCTCGACCTTGCCCAGAGCGCGCTCGAGGAGCTCGAGCAACACTCGCCGCGGGCCCTCGCCCGGGGAGGCGCCCGGGTCAGAGGCCGTGAATCACCTTCAGCTTGCCACGCAGCTCGCGCTGCCGGCTGCGCGCCTCATCGGAGCGCTCGCTCTTCAGGCGCTCCAGGTACTGCTGCGTCACATCGCCGGTGACGTACTCACCCGAGAAGCAGGAGGTGTCAAACTCCTCGATGCGCGCGTCCTCGTGCTTGCAGGCGCAGATGAGGTCATCCAGGTCCTGGTAGATCAGCCAGTCGGCCCCGATCACCCGCGTCACCTCCTCCACGGTGCGCCCGCTCGCGACCAGCTCCTGCGCGGCCGGCATGTCGATGCCGTAGACATTCGGGAAGCGCACCGGCGGGGCCGCGGAGGCAAAGTACACCTTGCGTGCGCCGGCCTCGCGCGCCAGCTCGACGATCTGCGCCGAGGTGGTGCCGCGCACGATCGAGTCATCGATGAGCAGCACGTTCTTGCCGCGGAACTCGAGGTCGATCGCATTCAGCTTGCGCCGCACCGAGCGCTCGCGCTGCTCCTGGCCCGGCATGATGAAGGTGCGGCCGATGTAGCGGTTCTTCGTGAACCCCTCGCGGTACTTCAGCCCCAGCCGCTGCGCGAGCTGCAGCGCGCTGGTGCGGCTCGTGTCGGGGATCGGGATCACGACATCGATGTCATGCTCAGGTCGCTCGCGCAGGATCTTCTCGGCCAGGCGGTCGCCCATGCGCATGCGGGCGCGGTAGACCGAGATGTTGTCGATCTTCGAGTCGGGACGGGCGAAGTAGACATACTCGAAGATGCAGGGCGTGTGGCGGCCCTGCGGCACACACTGCTGCGCCCACAGGCGCCCCTGCTCGTCGATGAAGACCGCCTCCCCCGGGGCGACATCGCGCACCAGCTTGAAGGACAGGCTGTCCAGGGCGACGCTCTCGGAGGCGAGCATCCACTCCGTGCCGCGCGCGGTCTCGCGCTTGCCGAGCACCAGGGGTCTGATGCCGTTCGGGTCCCGGAACCCGAGGATGCCGTGGCCGACGATCATCGCGACGACCGCAAAGCCGCCGCGGCAGCGGCGGTACACGGCGCTGACCGCCGCGAACACATCCGCAGCGCTCACCCGCGGCGTGCCGATGCGCTGCAGCTCGGAGGCGAGCACGTTGAGCAGCACCTCGGAGTCAGACGTGGTGTTCAGATGCCGCCGGTCCTCGCGAGTCAGCACCTCGGCGAGCTCCGCGGCATTGGTGAGATTGCCGTTGTGCCCCAGGCAGATGCCGTAGGGCGCATTCACGTAGAAGGGCTGCGCCTCGGAGGCGCTGTCGCAACCGGCCGTCGGGTAGCGCACGTGCCCGATGCCGGCGTTGCCCTTCAGCTCGACCATGTGATGCTGCTGGAACACATCGCGCACCAGGCCGCTGCCCTTGCGCACGCACAGCTCTGCGCCGCCGTAGGTGGCGATGCCTGCGGCATCCTGCCCGCGGTGCTGCAGCACCGTCAGCGCGTCGTAGACTCGCTGGTTGACCGGTGCGCTGCCTAGGATGCCGACGATTCCGCACATGCTGTTGCCACCTTGGGGCGCAAGCCCCTGTTGAGAATCAAACGTCCATGTTGAGAATCAAACGACGCGTCTGTGGTGCACGCGCGCTTCCCCGACCAGCACGCGCACGCCGTTCGCGGCCGCCTCGCCATAGGGCATCAGCGCCGACTGCCGCCACCAGCGCTCGCCATCCAGGCGCAGCAGCTGCCCGAGAAGCACCAGCACCCCGAGCAGGATCAGGCCATGCATCGTGCCCATGGTGAGGCCGAGGATGCGATTCAAGCCGCTGGTGAGCTGTAGCTTCGAGTAGTGCGCCAGCAACGTGCCGGCAACCGCTCCTAAGGCCAGCACGAAGAGCACGATGATGGCCCGCGCTGCCCAGGTGCGCACCGTCGCGGCTGCCAGCAACCCTCCCAGGTAAGGCTCGAGGAACCTCCCGAAGTGCCACGCGAGCATCAGCGCAAGGAGCCACGCCAGCACCGCCGCCGATTCCCGCAGGAAGCCGCGCAGCGAGCCGATCAGCGCGAACCCCCCGACCGCAAGAATCACAATGAGATCGATGTGGTTCATGACCGTCGGGCTCCACGGATCGCGCCGGGCAGCGCGCTTAGCCGCGGGGCTTGCGCGAAACGCACGCATACACGTGCGGGCGTGCTCAAGGGGCGCGTGCGCCACGAATTGTACAAGAGCGCTGCAAGGGCTGCCTGTGACCGACCCCGAGGCGCGTGCATCACTCCGGCACCACCCGTCCCTTGTGGCCAGCGCGCCGCAGCCGCCTGACAAGCCGCTCCATGGCGAGGTGACTGCCTGCGGGCTCGGCCCGCACCCGGTAGCGCGTCTGCCCCGCCACGGTGACCGGTGAGACGGCGGTCCGGAAGCCCTGCTCTGCCAGCTGCTGCACGGCGCGCTCGGCGTGATCGAGGCTCGCGAAGGCCCCGACCTGCACGGTCCAGTGCCCGGAAGCGCGCGCGCCCGGCTGCGCGGCATCCGTCAACTCCCCGCTCCCGGGGCTGCCGGCAGCCTCTGCCGCGGGCGAGGGCTCGCGCCCCGCCGCGCTCACCGCGGGCGGACTGCTCGGCGCCGCCGGCGGACTGCTCGCCGCCGTCACGGGGGCCGGGGCAGGCGGCGGCAAGCGCCCAGTGTGGGGCTGCGCTGGCAGGTCGGCCACGGGCACCGCCTCGGGCTGCACGGCTGGCCGTACGATCGTGCCGCTCTGCGCAG
>Ga0123356_10004675_pt1 | contig 14099 bp, 13 predicted proteins | sample TergutEmb28metaG_2_FD_92546 | JGI IMG/M metagenome (GOLD analysis project Ga0123356, IMG submission 92546) | Embiratermes neotenicus P3 segment gut microbial communities from Petit-Saut dam, French Guiana - Emb289 P3 | ecosystem: Host-associated > Arthropoda: Insects > Digestive system > Gut ...
TATGGAGGACAAAAACAATGTCTAACGAAGCAAAGAACGAAAAGTACAAAGAGCGCCGCTGGCGGGCTCCGCATAAGCGCGCCACAAAGTACGCGACCGACCGCAAAGCCGGCGTACACACGGCGGGCCCCAAGGAAGGCAAAGAATTGACGGAATTCGAGAAGGGCATACGCTCCGGCTACCTGCAATGCCAAACCGACCATGCGAGTTTTTTCAAGTACAAGGACGCATTGGCGAGAGGCAAAACCAAGGAGCAAGCCAAAGAAGCGGCGATAAAGCCCTACGAAAAGCCCGCCAAAGACGCTCCGAAAGAAAAACCCGGCAAACCCCCAAAGGCATAACGCCGGACGCGCCGAAAGGCAAATCCGGCATTCATAAGGGGCAAGGCTCGTCCAAGCCGGTAAGCGGGATTCCGCACCAACTGCCCGGCATTATCTACCGTTGCAAGGGATGCGGCATTACCTCGGATAAGGCGTATATCAACTATCTGTATTTGTGCCCTAAGTGCTATAAAGCATTCAAGAGGGCGGAAGGACTGGATGATTACGACGATTACATAGTCGAGAAACGCGCCATCGAGGGCGAGCCTATTTGGTAACAAAACAATTCTATACACGCCGCCGCCGCTCTGCCGAATACGGCAAATTTATTTAGCGGCGGCGGTTTGAGGAGAAAGAAACACTATGAAAAAAATTGTTAGACACAAATTGAAGCTCGCCGCGCTCATGCTCGGCTTGGCTTTGATGATGACGGTAGCGTTCGCGCTGATGACGAGCGGCGGTGAAGTAAAACGCGCTCACGCTTATTTCAGCGATTTCGACGGCGATCCGATGACCGAGGAATGCTTGCGGTTTGAGTCCGTTAACGACGTTTCGACGTTGGCAGCGGTCACGGGTTGGGAAGTCAGTATAGGAACTTGCGGAGGCGGCGATGTCGTTCTCCCCGCCGTGTTCCAAGGTAAGCCTGTTATTCGGGTCGGGTATTTCGGAGACGCGTCGTTGACGAGCATCACCATCTCGCCCGGGATTCAAGAGATCACCGCCAACGCTATTTCGCAACAGTACGGTTTAACGAGCGTGTACATTCCGGCGTCCGTCGTAACCGTCGGCAGTAAAGCTATTTGGGATATGTACCCTGCGGACGTTGCCGGAATCACTATTTATTGCGAAGCGCCCTCAAAACCTGCGGGCTGGGCGTCGGATTGGAACCCGGCCAGCTATACGGTTGTTTGGGGACATAGCCTATATCCCGTCGTCCCGCTGCCGCCCGACCCCGAATTAGAGCATCACGATTTCGGCGGGTGGTTTATGGACGAAAATTTCACAATCCCTTACGCCGGACAGCTTATCTATGAAAATACGCCGCTGTATGCGAAATTTATCGTCAAAATTTATCACATTACCTATGTTACGGGCGTTACGGGCTTAACCGTTCCGCAAAAGAATGTTACCGCGCTCACCGCCGCCGGAACTCTGGCCGCGCCGAGCCGCACGGGGTTTACGTTTACGGGTTGGTTTTTGGACGAGCTGCGGACGGTAAGCTATGTGCCGATTACGTCTATGACGGGCAACGTAACGCTGTATGCGGGGTTCGAGCAAATAATCCTAACCGTAACTTTTTATGTAAACGGCTCGGTGTACACCACGGTCGAGGTGCCTTATGGCGCGTCCCTAAGCGAGGCCGTCGCCGCCGCCCAAACGGATAACGAAATCTTAACGGCGCTATTCTCCGATCCGTACTTGCACAACGCGTTGAGCGTCAACACCGTGCTTACGGGCAACATGAGCGTACACGCCGAATTGGGCACGGGCGCCGGTAGTCCACCGGGCTTTTTCGGGCGCGTCGGAAATTGGTTTGCGGCATATTGGATTTGGCTGTTGGTCTGCGTCGGGTTGGCGGGAATCGGCGTCGCTTCCGGCTTCATTATCCGGGCAAAAAGAGAGGGCTAAGGCATGAAAAAAAAGATTAAGAAGTTAGCGGCTCCCGCTATGGTCTGCCTGTTGGCGGTTGTCTTGGGGGCGACGGCGTTTATCGTCCGCTTTACCGCGAACCCTCAAACGGCTTCGGCATCAACGGCTGCGCCTATGGCGGCATCGGGTGCGGGTAACACCTTGTCGCTTGTCGAGATTAACAACGAATTTGACGTAATGGTGCTTCGGGCGACGCAAAACAAAACCTTGATATACGTTTCCCGCCTTTATTTCGATTATTCGCCGCTGTCTTCAAAGCGATTGGCGATTACCGAGAACGAGGACACGGATTACGTTATCATCGACCTTGTGAACGAGGCAAACGAGTGGGCGAAGCTGTGGGGATACGTCCGACAAGAGGAAGGAGTGCGCCCCGACGATCCGCAACAACGTATTATGACGCTGAACTACTTGGAAATTAACCAATATTTCGAGTGGCGCACGTTCACGAATGAAGAACGTTGGGCGGTTTCCGTGAATGACGGTTATAAAACGGTCGATATGACGTTTGATTTGGGCGACCGCAAAGACGGTGCAGTTTATCATATCGACGGCGTTTATGGTTTGCCGGAACACTACTATCCACAAATCGCATACTGGTGGGACTTAACTTCGGCTAACCCCGATTTAGTGGAAATACGCAATGATTATATGGCCCGCGCAGCCGAGGCCGCCACCGATACGCCCGAGGGTGAACCCTTGCGCCTTAACTCCGTAGAGTATTCGGGGAGCGGGATTCAAGCAAGCCCGGCTTCGTATCGTCACAACGCGGGTAATACGGGCGGCGCCGTTCCGATGGCGCACGGTAACGGTAATATGCGTGGCGTAGCGCCCTATGCGTATGGGGTTGTGCCTGCGGCATACGGTCAAGACGGCGAACAAATGGACGCGGAACAGACTTGGATTTGGCTTCCTATTCTCGCTATCGCAATGGTCGTCATTTTAGTTGCCTCCTTAATTGTGACGAGCTTTCAAAAAGACCCGCCGCCGTCCAATATCACGGACGCTTACGACCCCGCCCAACGGACGGACGACACGCCGCCCGCGCCTTCCGTCGAACAACAACAGGAATACAACGAAATTGTTGAGGAAATTTGGGCAGATATGACAGAAGAAGAACAAATGGAGTTGCGGGAAGAATTGGAGCGCAGGAAGGAGTTTTCGTTAGACCATGACGCGCCGGCAGGACAGAAAATAGTCAAATTAAAGGTAAAGGATATGGATGGAATTCTGCAACCCGTATACGATGAGGACGGTCAGGAAGTCTTCGTCAACCGGAAAACGCATGTCGTTGGGAACTCTACTTTTGCTTGCATCAACCGCGAAACATTGTTGCTGATTCGCTTCTATCCGGCGACGATGGAGTTACGCGACGTGGTGGGCAACCGTATTACGGTGAACGCCGATTCAAGGCTTATGAATCTCGACGGTGTGCAGCCGTATAGTCCAAAATCCAGGGATGACGTTTTGCGCAAGATGGGCGACATGGGGCATTACACTTCCGCAATCGACCCCGGGCGAATGCTTTTTAGGATGGATGACGAGGACCAGCTCCGGCGCGCTCTAAACCTTAAAGAAAACGACCCGTCGCTTGGGTTTTGGGGTACTATCGGCGCGGCGTTCAAAAACTTGTTCGGCGGGGGCGGCACGTCCAAAGGCTTTCTTTCTAACTTTTTGGACGTGCTTATCTTAGTCGGCGTCGTCCTCGCGGGCTTTCTGATGCTCTACTTCGTTATTAAGGGCGTATCCATGCTTAAACGTGCACGGCAGGTACGCGATATTAAATGATAACGGCGCTCGTGCTGATAATTGCGTTTTTGCTTAAATTAGCGTGGCTTCTGTTCAAAAAGCTTGCCTGCATCCTGTTTATGCCGTTTCGCTTACTGTTCCGGCTCATCTTCAAACGCAAAAAAATTAAGGAATAAGGAAAATTTGAAATCATGGAAAAGTATTTCATGTACGGCGGCGCGGGGTTAGTCCTACTAATCCTCGTCGCCGTGATTATCGTAATAACGCGGCGCTTTTGGCGGAAAGAGAATCTGGAAACACTGTATTGGTATTTTCAAGACGAGTGGCTGAAAAACGCTTTCGAGAATTTTGACGTCGCCGTTTACGGACTGCGCGGTACGGGAAAAGATGTAATTTTCGCGCACACCATCAATCTGCACGCCAAGAAACATTATAGCAATCTTCGCTATAATAGTCAAACGGAAGTGCGGGACATTCGGGAATTAAACGTCGGAGGAAATAGTTACGAGGACTTTATTAACGGCACAACGCAGAAATTTGTGCCGAACTTCGAGGAAAATTTTCACTTTTATATCTCGGACGCGGGGGTGTATCTCGGCGCCCAATTTAATAAGGAGTTGAACCACAACTACGGCGAACTCCCGATCCACTTAGCCTTGCGCCGCCACCTTTACGATTCTCATCTGCACACCAATTCGCAGGCGCTCAACCGTCCGTGGGACAAAATTAGAGAGCAACAAGGAGCCTTCATTCACACATTAGGAGTAGAAGACCACGGGGATTATCTTATCGTTTCAACCATTACATATACCAAGTATGAGAGCGCGTTGGAGTGTCTGCCGCCCCCGGAAAAACCCGACAAATACCACACCTTAAAATACGGCGAGATTGTAGAACGCCGCTTTAAGATACCCGTGAAGTCGTTAAAATACGATACGCGGCATTTTAAGAACGAACTATTGATTCAAAAGGAGGAAATCAAAACCTATGAGCGAGCAAAAATTATTATCTAAACACCAAGCCGGAAAACAACGCAAGCGGTTATTAAAGCGATTAAAACAAAGCTACAAAATAGCCCATATAGCGTGGACGGCGTTAAATTATTGGGATTTTTATTTCGACGAACGTATCGCAGAAAAACTCGGAATGACCTTTGACGAATTCGAGATTTTCCAAGAAAAAGTCGTCAATGCTCTTTCCCAATATTGCAAAATTCGGCAGGAAAGGATTTTAGAACTCGTCAATTCCGAAACCTTGTAAAAGCAAGGCGGCCGATCGGCCCGGTGCGCGGGGAGCGTGTGGCGCAGCCAGCCCCCGCCACGCAGCCGACAGCCGCTTTTACCCAAAAATTCCGGGGTGGTAGGTATAATATTACCCTACCACCCTGTATCATTGTATCCTAAATTCAGCCCAAAACTACACCAAAATCTAACCACAAATCTAACCAAAAATCTAACCAAAAGGAGAACCATTTTATGGACAACACAACTACTACTGCGCCTGAACAACAGGACATCACCCAAGAAATCACCTCCAAGAAAGACACCCAAGGACGTGATTGGGTATTCACGGTTAATAATCCCAAGATGACGGAGGATGAGTTTTTCGCTTACCTCAAAACCCTCGTCAACGTCAAATACTTTTGCTTCGGGCGCGAAAAGGGCGACGGCACGGACGGCAACCCAGTCGGAACCGAGCATCACCAAGGGTATATCGAATTTTCGGCGCCCAAGCGGTTCAGCACGATAAAAGGCTATTTTTCCGATGCCACGATCGGCGTAAACGGGGCCATCTTTCACCGTAACGGCACCAAAACGCAGGCCCGCGATTACGTTTTCAAAATAGGCGCGCACGCCGACAAGGCGCACACGAAACTATCCAATACATACGAGCACGGCACCTTTGCCGAGAGCGGCGAGCGCTCCGACCTCACCGAAATCATGGACGATTTAGAGGGCGGCGCCTTGGACGAGATTGACCTTTCCCGCAAGCATCACGGCAAATATGCCCGTCACATGAGCTGGGCGGATAGGTTCCGTCAGCAAGTAGTCCTCAAAAAATTCGGCAGAATGCGCCGCGTCGATTTAGAAGTAACCTACATTTACGGAAAAGCCGGCGTCGGCAAAACACGTTTTGTGATGGATAAATACGGCGACGAAAACGTCTACCGCATCACGGACTACGACGGCAACGTATTTGATAATTACAACAACGAGGACGTAATCGTTTTCGAGGAGTTCCGGTCGCAAATCCGCATCGACATGATGCTGAATTTCCTCGATATTTACCCCATGCGCCTGCCGGCCCGCTACAACAACAAAATAGCTTGCTTTACAAAAATATTCATCATCACCAACCTGCCGCTTGTGGCGCAATATAAAAAGGTGCAAGAGCTCCACCCCGAAACATGGGCCGCCTTTCTGCGCCGCATCCACAAGGTTTTCAATTTCGACATTTCAAAAGATTCGCCTGTAAGCAAGATAACCGGTGTACTTTTAGGTGCGAAACAGTCCGCGTTTGAGCTTATCCCCATAGAGGACGACGGCAGTCTGCCTTTTTAGCGTAACAAACGACTTCATTCACGGTTTACTTCGTTTTGACCGAAATAATCCCCACGCGCAAAAGCGGTTACGTCAAGCCCCAAGGATTGCAGAACCGCACTCGCAATACTAAAGGACGAGGAAGTCAGCTTCCGGGTGCCGCTCTCAAATTTCTGATATTGATTTATATGAATTCTCGCTTTGTCTGCGACCTGCTGTTGCGTCAATCCTAGTTTTTTACGGGCTTCAAGCAAAATTTCCGTTTCATTCTTCATGACTCGAATTGGTTGCTTTGCGAAGAAACTCGTCCTCCCGCAAAGCTCTAAAACAATAATCGCCGTTTGCTAATGCGGTTGCATCAAGCTCTAATGCCGATAAAATCGCATTAGCTATTTTCCATGACGCGGTTGAAAGCTGGACATTATGCTTCTCATACCGCTGATATTGCTTGAGCGTAATTCCCGCCCTTTTTGCAATTTCCTCTTGCGTAATTCCGAGTTTTTCTCTTTGTCCCTTTAACAATCCGTTTTCAGGAACCACGACTTGCCAACCGTCCATAAAGTGTATCTCCTATCACTCAATTGAGTGGATTTCCTTATTATACACTCAATTGGCTGGGCTGTCAACAAAAATTAGGCAAGTAACAATTTTTTTCTTCTTTATTATTCGACATTAGATATGGCCATCCACAAAAAAACAACCGCCGCGCTTATTAAAGCGAAGCGGTTATATAACTAGAGATAAAGCTTAGGGACGTTTCGTTTTAGGCTTAAAAACCTTCTCTCGAATGGCGAATCCGAATTTTTTTGTGATTTCGCGCCTGTCTTCAAGTTTAATGAGCTTTGCTAAAAGTCTGTTAAATTTCAAGCAGTATTTGGCTGTTTCCGAAGATATATTAAAAGCGGCTATAATATCATCTTCTCCAAGCTTATACACGTCAAAGAGTGGAGCAGGACATAGCAAATTTATGGCATAAATATTTGCTTCGGTTTCTAAATGAGGCGCAATCTCTGGATTCACTATTGTGTTTAGGCTAAAATTGAGTCTGGTAACGGCAGGGTCACAGAAGTGTCCAAGTGTTATATGCCCGATTTCATGTGCTAAAGCCATATTTATTTCTTTAATCGAAAGCGTGTCGTTATAAAAGATCTTATACAGCGGGTAGTCCGGATTCGCATAATTACAAAAGGTAACTGACTCATTTGAATGGAAATACTTACAAACCTGCTGTATGCTCTGGCCTGATTCCAAGGCAACCTCGCTATACGTAAACACCTGCCATCCATGCTTGTGTATTAGTTCAAGCGGATCTATCGGCAACTTTCCTTCTATGTCAAGAATTGCAAGGTTTGTAGACTTCTTTATTGCTCGTATATAATTTGGATCTTGCAAGTACATATAGCATCTCCCTTTCGTAAAACAACGAATTATGTATTATGCATAACTGACGTCGGGCTTTTGCATAAAAATGAGGATAATTTTTTTCAATTTTTCGAATTCATCCGGCTCCTGATGTTTAAAAGAGTTCATATCCTTTGCCAGCATCCTGACATCGCTGGCTACCAAATCTTCATTTTTTGGTCTTCCTAATATGTAATCGACTGTCACATTGTAGTAATCCGCAAGGTGTTTCAATATGGTGCCGGGAGGGTAGATATCAAGACATTCGTATCTTGCATATGATTGTTGAGATATCTTCAACTCGTCGGCAATTTCTTTTTGAGTTTTGTCACGCAAAACCCTTAGTTCTTTGATTTTGTTCATCGGTTATGTACTCCTTAAGGTGTTTTCAATATCGTCATTATACACGCGAATTATGAAAAAATCAAGCATATTTTGTAGGTTTTTAAAAAATATTTGTTAAAAACAATTATATGTGTCGTTTACAAAATATTTTTTTGTTGAAAGTCAACGAATTTTGGATTTTAAAAAAATATTTTGTAAAATGCCTTTTTTTGGTTGACAACTATATGATTGTATGATATGCTATGCCGATAGCAGAGGACAACCCTTTTATGCTTGTGGAGTGAGCGTTATGGATAAGACTATTTTGAAGCTAAATGAAGAAGTCGCTTTTGTTTCTGGCGCAAAGGGCGGGGCGATTTATGACTTTAACTCCAAGATGGTATATTTGATTAGTAGTGGCGCGCAAGAATTATTGGGCAATATAGCAAACGGACAAAAGGATACTTTTGATGAAGCGGAAAAAAAATTCTTGAACGAACTTGAAAAAGCGTCTTTGATTTCTTCCGAGAAAAGTTTTTCGACATACGAATTCCCGTTACAGACGCCGCCCAGACTAAGCCATGTTTGGCTTGAATTAGCCGAGCGCTGTAACGAAAAATGTATACATTGCTATGTGGAGGCGGTTGGGCAAGCGCGAGCCGTAGATACGCTTGCAAAAGAAAAATGGAAGACACTGTTAGCGGAATTATCGTCAACAGGCTGTAAAAGCGTTCAGTTCATCGGCGGTGAGCCGCTGCTTTTTGACGGTGTATATGAGCTATTAGAATATGCGAAAATCCTTGATTTTGAAAGCATTGCGCTATTTACGAATGCCGTTCTGCTCAACGAGGAGAGGGTACAATTTCTTAAGAAAAATGGAATTCATGTCAGTGTTTCTCTGTACGGACATAACGCCGAGATTCACGATGCCATAACTCAAATCCAAGGAAGCTTTGATAAGACGGTCGAAAATTTAAAAATTTTAAAGCATTACGGCGTCCCCGTCAGTATTTCCGTCATCATCATGCAACAAAACCAAGACTATGTAACGGAAATAAAAAGCTTTATAAAAAGTATGGGATTTAAGTATAACGGCTACGATGTAATACGACCTTTGATAGGCGGGCCCCAGCAAGCGCACATTCCCACGAGCCGGCGCATAATAAATTCATGTTTTATTAAAAAAGCGGGGTTCCGTGCGGATAAGAAGTTTTTTGAAAATGCATTATCCAATAATACCTGTTGGTCGGGGAAATTTGCGATAACTTCATCCGGGAAGGTAATCCCGTGTATTTTTTCAAGAAATTTGCTTATTGGAGATGTTAATGAGCAGAGCATCGCAGATATCCTGAACTCCGACGAACTGTCAAAGTACTGGAAATTAACAAAAGAGTCAGTCAAAGAATGCAGCGATTGCGAGTACCGCTTTTGTTGCAAGGATTGCAGGCCGTTGGGCATGAGCGTCAAGGGCGATTTGTTTGGAAAAAGCAATAGGTGCGCTTACGATCCGAACAGCGGTAAGTGGAAACGGGGAGGTTATAAAAAAGAATGAGCAAAAAAAGTAAACAAACGAGCACGATAGAGCTATATAAAGCGCTTTGTGCCGGCGGCAGCATTGATTTAAAGAAAACTGCCGAACACCTAAAAAACATACGACTGGGAGAAGTGCTTACGTTCAATGAAAAAGAATATACAACCGCCCTAGGGGAAAATATCTATTATATATATAGAAAGGGAGCCGGGGCAGAGGCTGTACAAGAATTCGAACAATCGTTATCAAGTCTTTCGGAAATATTTAAAGCTCTTTTCGATCTTTCGGAAGAAGAGGATCCTAAAAAAGCGGCAATGTTGCTTTCGATTATTAAGAAAAATCTGGGCATCGCCAATATGCGAAAGGGCAAACGCGGGAAAATCGGGATTGGGGAAATAAAAAGGCTCGTGTCGGAAGAAATAAAGAGAGTCTTAGACCTACAAAAAGAACTATACCCGGGGTTACGATTCTCAAAAAATGAACTAAACGAGGCACGGATCGCGCTTGATCAGTCGGTGCTAGATAAGTTTATTTGTAACGACATTAAGAAATGCTGGTCTAAAATAGAAAACAATGACCGCTCTCTTAATTGCGATGAGCTGATAAAACTGGCTCTGCTGTGTGAATGCGGTATTTTAGATATTATTCTTTTAAACACAAAATCAGACGCCATCGCCGCAGAAATTGAGGAAATCATTTCCGCGAATTTGACAGACACTTATCATGTAAGAGAAATGCCGGCGGACGTCAAATTATTGGACGAAGATGCTGTTGCATCGCTTCCTAATATTTATCGCGAAATCGGCAGAAAAAAAACCTTATCAGATTAGGATTGTTTCGACGGCCTGCAACCGTAATTAGGAGCGCAGCCGGCTAGGTTTTTACTGTATTTTTTAGAAACGACTTTTAAAGTAAGCTTTTTTGTTATGCTTGTCCCATTCATAAGCTTTCTAACGTATTATAAACCTCATTCAACAAAAAATACATCATTCGCTAAATTAGTGAATGATGTATTTTTTATTGAATGTTATTTATTTTGCGGAGTGTTCACTAATTTCGTCTTTATACTCTAAATAAGTTACCTTTCACCAAAAAAGTGTGCCCAAAGACATTTTTCGGGCTTTTTGATAGAATGCAATTAAAAGCGGCAAGGGGCAGAGCCCTATATTGAAAACGCGAAGCGAGGAGGTAATCTCATGTTTACAATAGCAGATATCGTAGCAATAGTTTTAGGGGTTGCATCGCTCGCCGGTACATTTGTCAGCCATTATTTTTACATACGCGAGCAGCTACACAAATCTGTAGGGGGCGTAATCGATAGCGCGGAATCAATTTTTACGGAAGGCAAAGAGAAATTCGACTTTGCCGTAGAACGCTTGATGACACTGGTCCCTATGCTGTTCCGGCCCTTTATCCGTCGCGCATGGGTGGAATGCCTTGTACAATTTGCGTTTAATAAAATAGAAAATTACGCGAAAAAACAAATCGACAAAAAAGATAACAAAAAGAATTCGTAAAACATGGTTTCAAGGAGATTCCGAGGGTGAAAGGCAGCCAGCCCTTGGGTTTCTTAAAAACAATAAAAAACCAAAATGGCGCAACAGCGCCGAAAGGAGTAAAAAAATCATGAAAAAGAAAAAGAATAACGGCGGCATAAAAATAGACGCCGTAGCGGAAAACGGTTTGCCGGAAACGGAAAACATTACCGAAACGCCGGACAAAGCATCCGGAGAAATCCGCGAAGTGGAAAACTATTTTGCGGATGAAAAAGAAGCGGGCTCGTTGCTTCTGTACGAGGACAAAACCCGCCGCAAAGAATGCGCAAAGCATTTTAAAACCAGCAACGGCACGTACAAAGCGCGGTATTTCGAAACGCCGGTCCATTATTGGAACGAATCGGAACAAGCCTTCCGCGAAATTGACAACGAGCTTGTCGAATGCGCCGCCGTCAGCCCCGAAGACCCGTTCGACTTCGACGGCTACGCGAATAAATACGGTGCGGTCAAAGTAAAAATGGCGCGGGACTTATCCGGCGGCAAAATCGCGGTGTTAACCAAGGGCGAGCATACCCTTATGTTCGGTTTTAAGAACCGTAAAAACGCCGACGGCGGCGATTCCGAAGCAAGCACGGGCAAAGCGGTTGTTATCAACTATGCCCGGCCGGAATGCAAGCTGACCAGAAAACGGGCCGAGAACATTCACCTCGGCGGCAACCGCGCAGAGGTGCGTTACGACGAATTTGTGCCGGGCGCGGATTTGCAGTTTGCTTTGGACGGCGCGAAGCTGAAAGAAAGCATCATCGTAAAAAGCATCTCCGGTGGCTACGAATACGCCTTTACGCTAAAGACGAAAAACTTGCGGGCCGAATTGGCTTCGGACGGCAAAAGCGTACTGCTTTTCTCGCGGCTTGCCGAGGATGTGCAAGAACCGGTATTTACCCTGCCGGCGGCGGACATGACGGACAAAAGCGGCGCGTATAGCGACGCCGTAACGTATCGTCTGACGCAAGAGGCCGACGACGCATATGTCTTAGCTGTCCAGCCCGACGCCGAGTGGATTGAGAGCGCAGAGCGCGAGTTCCCGGTAATTATCGATCCGACAATCAAGTTTGGCTACTATTACAATAACGGATTAACCAGCCAAACCATCAGTGAATCGGGTACATTTCCCCAAATCATTGGCCACTCATTCGGGTATTATAATACTGGGAAATTACGGACGTGCGTTTTTGTGTCCAATATAGTACCAAACGAATTGGTTATACGCGCGGTTTATAATACGGGCCCGTTAGGCGGCTATTCGTGGGATAACCTGCATGTACAAGTCCGCAAAATTACGGGCAATATGCCCGTAAACATTAATTGGTCGTCCATGACGGCCTCCGGCATGGTTTCTGCCGATGTCCACGAGGCAATGCGGGCGCTCGGAACTTCCGGCAATTGCCCGGACGACGCAAAAAATACGTTCGGCGTCAACAGCTCTTATTACGATTTAAGAGACCCCAACAATAGAAGCATCACGCTCGACGTTACGGACATTTATAAGGCTTCCGACTTTAAGGGCTTCGAGTTGAGAGAATTAGTCGAAACGGTCGGAACTCCCCAGGGTTACCTTTACACGCAATATCCCGGCGCGGCCTCATATCTAGAGGTCGAATATCAATTCGAAAAAATCCGTGGCGGCGAAACGCTCACCCACAGCTTAAACCGCGCCGGGACGGGCACGCTGGACCTATTGATGGGCGATGTAAAAATCATCCATCACGACTTGACGCTGGAGCACCCGCTTTTGCCGATTACGCTGTCCCACGTATATAACTCAGCCTTAGAGGCGTCGGGAGCCGGGGCGTTGGAACCGTACAATCAAACATACTGCGGAAAATGCTGGCGCACGAATTTCCATCAATATATCGGATGGTCGAGCAAAACCGATTTGGATTCGAATCCACTTAGATCCTACATCGACGGCGACGGCGACGAGCACATAATTGTGCAGAACCAAGACAAAGGCGCGTATGTGTTAGAACAAGACGAAACAACGGTAGTAACCGGGAGCTACGGCTGGCATACGCTGACGGATAAGTACGGTAATCAAAAACACTTTAACCCCGACGGCTGGTTATATTCGCTGGTTGACGTGAACGGCTGCAGTATAAACATTGACTATGCGAGCCCCGGAAAAATTTTCCGTATTTACGATCCAAACTTCTTGGATCCCTATACCTATGATCCGATTCGTCAAATTAACTTTGCCTACGACGCCTACAACCGGCTGTCTTCCGTTAAGTCAACTGTCCCGAACGCGTCTGTGACCGCAAATCCTACGAACATTCAAAAGGACGTATACTTTAATTACCAAGGCAACTCGGATCACCGTCTGAAAAATATTTACTATGACATCAGCGGCGGCGTGGATAGAACGCAACTTCTTTCCGAAGCGTCAGGTTTGGTAACGGATATCGTAGACCCTACGGGAAGAAGGCTTGGATACCAGTATAGCGGTTCCACACCGAATGCGGTGTATGACTCCTCCGGCGACGCGGTCGCAATTAACTCGGTTACGCCGGACACGGCTCAAACTCGCATGTGGGCGATCGATTCCACCGGGGCACGGCGCCGTAAAGTTACCCATAACGGCATGAGCACGGTGTACGGCTTTGACCGGAACGGGGATTGCGTATATTCGTACGAAGAAACAGCCCCTCCGGTTTCCGGCGGCTGGAGCGGCGTAAACATAAAACCCGCGCTAAATTTTGTTAAAACCAACGGTGACGAGGATGTCTCGGCGACATTATGCGACACTGCGCGCAACAACGCGGCGGCGGTCGACTGGACGAGCGGGTGGACTATGGACAACGCAGCCACCGTCAATAGCACGGGCGTATCCGCCGGGAAGTGCTATAAGATTACGGGAGGAACGGGCGGAAGCATATCCAAGACTTTCACCGTTGCGGGCTCCGCCAAGTATCACAAGGGCTTTGTAATTTGCGCCTACGTGCGTTCCACGCACCGCATGGCGGTCTTACGCGCGAAAGTATTGGAGGTGAACACAACGCCCCCTGCGCCGCCCCCCAAACCCGCCCCA
>Ga0123356_10004676_pt1 | contig 14096 bp, 7 predicted proteins | sample TergutEmb28metaG_2_FD_92546 | JGI IMG/M metagenome (GOLD analysis project Ga0123356, IMG submission 92546) | Embiratermes neotenicus P3 segment gut microbial communities from Petit-Saut dam, French Guiana - Emb289 P3 | ecosystem: Host-associated > Arthropoda: Insects > Digestive system > Gut ...
ATCGACCCCCATGCCGATCAGGCACTGGTTCCAGTCGTCGTGTGCCCTGACCATCTCGGGATGGCTTGGCACGTCCCATATTGTGATTTGGACAACCTTGTCGAGCATGTCGGCATACTGGTTGAGGAAGTCCTGATTTGGCAGGCCGCTCGTGGACGGTTGGGCGGCCTCGCCCTCGGCCAGACAGCCCCCCAAGTCCGCAAGCTTCGCTTCGTCGTCACCAAGGTGACCCAACAACGCCATGTCGTATTCGGCTTGACCGTGCGCGCTAAGCGACCTGCGGTAATCGTCATTTTGCTTGGTCACGACGTAGAACATAGGATCAAAATCAAGTCTCTCGTGCTCCTCCTCGGTTGGGTCTTCCGGCAAACGGTCCGAGAGGCCATAACCCCAGTTGGCCACAACTGCGCGGTCGTCATCCAACCACGAGATAGGCGTACGCGAAGGCGAAAACCACGAACTGCCCAATAGGCCGCCGTCTCCGGTTAGGTCTCTGCCATTTCGGGAGCCGCCAAAAGGTATGGGGTGGTACTCAAAGCCGGCTCTCTTCATGCATTCCGCGACGACTGCTTCTCTTTTGTCGTTGTCGTCAATTTGCTTCTGGACGAACTCTTTCACGTCTACAGCAGGTCCGTTCAGATACGGCCGGTAGGGGTCCAGTGGCATCGGTACACCAAGATCGGTCACTCCACTGGCCCTAGGCGCCCCTTCCGGCCATGGTTCGGAGGAGCTGTTCCCGGAATCGCTGGGGGGCGGTTTCCTGTCCGAGGCGCCGTCCCTTCCGGTACCTGTGCAACCCGCCAACACCAGGCAGGCAATGGCGCCAGCCAGCCAACAGGTGGCAGGCCGGCGCGACGTCGTCACAACATTCTCCACTTGCGATGGGACTGGGCTAATTTGCCGCGTGATCGGGGTCGCAGTAGTGGCTGGTGCTGATTTCGTACGCGATGAACATTCGATCATTGGTGACTCCAGATTGATGCTAATAGCCATTCCGCGTTGCAGCCGACTCAAGCTCATCCAAACGCACTTTGTTTGAGTCGACAAACGCCTGCTCCACGTCAATTTGGATTGCCATGATCCGGTTCATGTAATCCAGTTCCTCCCGGCAGTCGAAATCGGCCAGAGCAATCTCGACCTGGGCCGGATAGGCATGTTGGGCAGGCGTTTGGCCGTCAGCCCAGTCGACGATCTCGCGGCCGTCCTGGTCCAACCCTGCCCCGTAGAAATACACTGTGGCCGGCGAAAACCGGTTTAGCAGAGACGCATCAGAGAGCCGTCTAGGGTCTCGATCAAACCTTTCAGATGGCAAGTTGGTGCCCCCGGCCGCCATGCAGGTAGCCCATTCCTTGTCCAGGGCCACAGCCCGCGGATCTACGCCCATGTCCCAAATGGTGACCTGGACCACTGATCGCCTCAAGTCTTCAAAAGCCTCCATGAATTGGGTATATGCCCTTGTGCTGGGCGCATCCCCCGGAACAGCCGAATGGGCTTGTCCAAAACAGCCGGCGCCGTCCGGAAGCATCGCACCCTCTTGTATCTCCTCTGCACCGACAAGTGCAAGGTTGTATTGCTTTCTGGCTGTGGCCGACAGTGAATCCTGATACTCCTGGTTCTTTAGTGTGGCCTCGACGAACTTGGGGTCGGTGTCCCCCAGGATGTCGTCCATGCCTGTGGCTTCCGCGCTGGTCCCGTATCCCCACTTCTCGACTGTGTCCCGGTCGTCAGCCAGGACAGGGACAAACAACATCCACCCTCGAACCAGCCAACCGTCTTCCTGCTCGGTCATCGAACCGCCGAACGGAACTGGGAAATAGTCAAACCCAGCCTGTTTCATGCAGCCGCTGACGATGCTCTCACGAGCGTCCTGAACTGCGGAGAGCTCTGCTCTCATCTTTTCCGCGTCGGCCTGTGGTCCCTCCAGATACTTGCGATACGGCGCCAAAGGCGTGTCGTCCGGTAGCCGCTGCCAGTCTCGAGCAACAGGCGCGCCACCAGTTGTCGCCTCGGTATCTTGAGACGGGCCAGAACTGCTAGGGATTGGTGCGGCCGGCCGTGGGGTCTGACCGTGGGCGCACCCCGAGAGAATGAGCGTTCCGATCAGACCAACCACGGCAGACCGCAAAACATGCTGGCGCATGTCTAGTTCGCTACACGGCCCAGACTCGGTCATAATCACAGGCACCGCCACCAACCCTAATATGCTTGATCGCGTCATGTGTTCCAGGGCCATAGATACCGTCCTGGATTGTGGACGAGACCTTTTGGGCATAAACCACCGCAGCCTTAGTGTTAGCACCAAAAATGCCATCATAGGTGAGGGGCTTCCCATAGCAAACGGCCAGCGTCTGTTGGAGAACCTTCACACCCATGCCCTGGTTTCCCAGGCCCAAGATGCACCGGCGGGCTGCGACACTGTTGGCCGTGGATAGAGTTGGTACGTAGACATTGAATTGCTTGTAGAAGCCGATTGCCGAGATGTAGGTGGAGCAAGGGGTTTTTAGAACTGCAGCTTGCGCTTCGTTTTTGGCCGCCGGGCCGGCCGCGACTAACATAGCAGCGAGAAAAGCGGCCGCAATCAGCGACGCGCCGACTCGCCTAATAGGTAGAGAGAGAGTTTATTCGACATTTTCGTTATTCCTTGTCTGTCGTAAGGTAATTGGGCTGATTCAATTGGAATAGGAAGTGTCTTTTCAACTATGGCAAGCGTAGGCAAAATGCGAGCCCAGGAACAGTAGCGAACCGGTTGTAATACTGCCGCCCCAGTCCTTGGCTCCAAGCTAGCACGCAGCCACCGATCGAGCGGAATGGGTTGGGTAACAATTCGGTCACGGGTTTTCGTATTTGGTAGAGGATCTTGGAGAATCCGCAGGTGGTGGGCTTGGAGGCGCCGGGAGCCAGCTTCGGGTCCGAAACATGGGACCTTTGGGACTGGTGCAGCCACCTGGCCGGGCCACGTCTTCGCGAGACCCGGTGGATCTGTCGGGTCGTCGCCAACCCTATCGCTGTCACCTGGGGTTTCGCTCCGAGCACTTCCTGTGCTCCGGCAGATCGAGCAGGTCTCGCGGGGCTGGGTCAGGGCGTTGGTGACACACTAGCACCTAGGTGGTACACTTGGCCTATGCCAACGGCCCTACCCAGGTATCAGGTCACTGAAACCCCACCGGTTCGACGCGCCATTGACCTTGCGGCCCAGCGCTGGCCGGACAAACCCAGGTCAAAGCTGCTGCTGGACGTAATTGGTGCTGGCGCTCGCAGCCTCGAGCTTGAACTAGACCAGGCCCAACTTGAACATGCCCATCGGGTCGAGGCCGCCGCGGGCTGCCTGACCGGTGCGTTTGGCCCAGGTTATCTCCAGAACTTGCGCCAAGACTGGCCCGAATGATCACGCTTGACGCCAGTTGCCTAATCGCGCTGTTAGATGGCCAGGACCGGCATCACAAACGGGCCACAGCCATTGTGGCGGCCGGGCGGCCCGGCGAGATGCAGATCCACAGCATCAACTTGGCAGAGGTTCTAGTGGGAGCGGTCCGGGTGGGCGAAACGGCCAGGACCCTGTCCAGCATCGAGGCGATGGGTATCACGGCTTACGCCACGGCGGATCAAGAGCCCCTTCGCCTGGCCGAAGTCCGCCACCAAACCGGCCTAAAGCTGCCAGACTGCTGTGCGCTGGTCGCGGCGCTGGCCAAGGGCCTAACCCTCGCCACCTTCGACCAGGACCTAGCCAAGGCCGCCCGGCAGCTGGGTATCACGGTGGTCGACTAGTTCGGCGCCACCACGCACAGGACTTGGCCGGCGGCGACCCTCGCGCCTGGCTGGGCGCTAAGCGATTGGACCACGCCGGCGGTGGGGGCGGCCAGTGGCTGTTCCATTTTCATGGCCTCGAGCACAATCAGCACGTCACCCTCGGCCACCGCCTGGCCTTCGGTCACCGCTACCCGGATGACCGTGCCTTGCATTGGCGCGGTCACCTGGCCGTCGCTGCCCCGGCCCAGTTTGGTGCCGGCTGTCTTGCGGGCGGAGCGACGCGGAGCGGCCGCCCCGCCCGCCAAGCCAACACCGGCGGCGGTCAGGGCTGCCGGCAGGATCACTTCGAGGCGTTTGCCGTCGACTTGGACCACCATCCGGGCGGTCGGTTCAGGCGAGGGCAGGCCGGATTCGTTGACGGTGGCTGGTGCTAGTTCGGCCAGGGTCAAAGCAAACTCAGATTCGAGCCAGCCGGTGTGGATCGAGAAGTCATCGGCGAAATCGGCCGTCTCGACCACTGCCCGGTGGAAGTTGCGAACTGTGGCGACGCCATCGGCCTTGAACTCACGCAAAGCCCGGCGCGAACGCTCCAAGGCCTGTTGACGCGAGGCGCCAGAGACTATCACCTTGCCAATCAGCGAGTCATACGATCCGGTCAAGGCGTCGCCGATCTCATAGCCAAAGTCGCAGCGCACGCCCGGGCCGCCGGGCAGGCGCAAATCGGTCAGCGTGCCAGGGACCGGCAAAAAGCCATTGGCCGGGTCCTCACCATTGATCCTGAACTCAATGGCGTGGCCCGTCACTGGAACTGATTCGTAGCCCAGAGCCTCGCCAGCCGCCAAGCGGAATTGTTCACGCACCAGGTCAACTCCAGTGACCGCTTCAGTCACCGGGTGTTCGACCTGCAAGCGCGGGTTGACCTCCATGAAGAAAACCGAACCGTCGGAATCCAGCAGGAACTCACAGGTGGCAGCGCCCTTGTAGCCAACGGCCTGCAGGATGGCGCGCGAGGCCCCGGTCACCTGTTCGAGCTGGCACGGGCTGAGCCCAGGGGCCGGCGCCTCCTCAATCAGCTTTTGGTGCCGGCGCTGGACAGTGCAGTCCCGGGTCGAAACCACTGCCACGGTGCCACCGGCATCGGCCAGGCATTGTGTTTCGATGTGGCGCGGCCGGGTGACGTACTGTTCAACAAAAACCTCGCCGTTGTCGAAAGCCAGTTTGGCTTCGCGCTTGGCTGCGGCCAGGGCCTCGTCAACACCGTCGAGCGAGTCGATGACTCGCATGCCGCGCCCGCCGCCGCCGTGCGAAGCCTTGATCAGCAGTGGAAGTCCGTGCTGGCGGGCGAAGTCAGTGACGTCACTGGCCGCGGCCACCGGCGGGCTGGCCGCCACCAATGGTGCTCCGACTGAGGCCGCCACCGCCCGGGCCGCCACCTTATTACCCAGGGTCTCAAGTGCCTTGGCCGTTGGCCCCACCCAAGTCAGCCCGGCCGCCACCACCGCCCGGGCGAAGGCCGGAGATTCGGCCAAAAAGCCGTAGCCGGGATGGACCGTGTCCGCACCAGACTTGGTGGCCGCCGCCAAAACCGCCTCGATTGAGAGGTATGTTTCAGCCACCGATTCGCCGTCCAAGGCAAAGGCTTGATCTGCCATCCGCACATGCAACGCATCGCGGTCCTCAGGTGAGTAGACCGCGACTGAGGTCAGGCCGGCATCGGCGCAGGCCCGAGCGATCCGCACGGCAATCTCGCCCCGGTTGGCGATCAGCACCTTGGTCACTTTTGGCACTCAGCCACGCTAACGCGAACCCGGCCCAGGCGGCCCTGCCGCTAGCAACCAGGGCGCGGCGGGGCGGTTTGTGGCATCCCTACAACAGACCCGGTCGCCAAAGCTGAAGAATTGACAACCCCAGGCCATCCAGAAGTGTGCGCAGCAGCGGCAGCGACAGTCCCACCACGGCGTGCGGGTCGCCGTCCACGCCGTCGATGAACGGCCCGCCTAAGGCGTCAATGGTGAAGGCGCCGGCCACATTGAGTGGCTCGCCGGTGGCGACATAGGCTTTGATCTCCTGGTCAGTCATTTGGCCAAATCGCACAATGGCCGATGCCGTCCCACCGGTTTGCCTGGCCTCGGGGCCTCGGGCGTCAATTAGGTGGTGTCCGGTGTGTAAGGTGGCTGCCCGCCCGGCCTGTTGGCGGATCCGGCGGCAGGCATCTTCCGGGCCAGTGGGTTTGCCCAGTACTTCGCCGTCGAGTTCCAGCATTGAGTCGCAGCCCAACACCAGGGCCGGGCCGCAGTGGCGGGCGACGTCTTCAGCTTTGGCCCGAGCCAGCAGTTCGACCTGCTGTTTGGGGTCCAGGTTGGGCTGGCCGGCTTGGGCCTGTGTCAGCAGCTCGTCTTCGTTGATTGACGAGACCATCACCGAGGGCTCAATCCCGGCCGCCTTGAGAGTAGCCAGCCGGGCCGGCGAGGCCGAGGCCAGCACCAGCCGCACCGGGGCCGGCGCCTCAGGCATTAGGCCAGGCATCGGTCGCTTTGCCGCTCAGGTGCCGAAGGGGGCTACGGCGAGGACCTTGACGGCAACTTCTTTGCCGGTTGGGGTGGTGTAGCTGCGCTCTTCGCCTGGTTTGGCCCCCAGGATGGCCTTGCCCAGCGGGCTGGCCTCCGAATAGACATCAACGTCCAAATCGGCCGCCGCCTCGCGCGAGCCGAGCAGGAACTTCATTTCGTTGCCGGCCACGTTGGCGGTGACCACAGTGCCGGAGGCCACCACCGAAGCGTCGACCGGCGCTTCACCGACCTGGGCGGTTTTGAGCAGAGCCTTGAGCTGGGCGATCCGGCCGGCTAGCTTGGCCTGTTCCTCGCGGGCGGCGTGGTAGCCACCGTTTTCCTTCAGGTCGCCTTCGGCTCTGGCGGCCTCGATCCGGCTGACTATCTTGGCCATGGCCTCGCCTTGGAGGTGGGCCAACTCCTCTTGCAGGCGGTCGAAAGCCTGTTTGGTTAGCCAGGTGGTCATCGCTGTTACTCCGGGTTGTCTAATCGGGTACTGATCCAAGTCAGCGCCAGGCCCGGCCCCAATGGCGGGTACGGCGCGAAACGTCAATGGTAGAACAACTATGACCTGATTGCCGGTATTTCTGCTCCTGTTATTGGCCTTTCCCCGCGCGAGCCGTGGTGGATCCATAAGGAAGCCAAGCGAGTCGTGGTGGATCTACTAGCCTTCCTCGGATCTGTTGTTGTGACCAGGAAGTTTGCACTGGTGCCGGCTGGGCCTTGATAGATCGAACACGTCTGGGGGGCGGTTGTGGTAGATCAAGCACGTCTCGCGGGCCGCGCATCCCGGTTGCCAACCCATGGCCAACCCGCCAGCTCCCCGTGCCAGCCGGCGGGCCGGCATCGGGCAACAGCCGCAACCAGTCGGCCAGCCGGTTGCGGCTACCAAGCCCGAGCCTCTACAACCGGTGGCGGCGCCTAACCATCACCATGATTAGCCCCACGGCCACCAGCATCACAGCCAAGATGGCCGTCGCGGAGGCCGTTTCGGTGCCTGTAAATGACAAGCTTGAATGCGACTTGACTGGGTTGCCTGGCACAGTTGGTGCGCTGATTGTCAGCACGATACTCTCGCTGGTGCCATCGCTGAAGACAGCCTGGTAGACGTGAGTCCCGGCAGAAAGGGTCTTCAAATATGCCTCATTAAAGGTAATGACGGTGCTGCCCTGGGTCACGGCGTAATGCTTGGGATCGACTTCCACCCCGGCCTTGACCAGGCGAACAAACTTGCCGTGATCCGCGTCAACCCGAGCCTTGGCGCCCCCACTGCCCGGCCAGGTGCCGAAGTGCTCCAGCACCCGGTAGGTGACTGGTGGCGGGCCAACGCCGCCGGTTTGGCCGGTGATGGTGATGGTGACGTCTTGGTAGGTGCCCGAACCATCAAGAGCAGCCGCCCGGATGGTCACCGTGCCATTGGCAATGGCGGTGACTAAACCTCCCACATCAACGCTGGCGAAGGCCGCGCCGGAGATCAAGGTCCACGAAACCGCCTTGTTGGTGGCATCAGCCGGGGCGACGTTAGCCGCAAGTTGCAGCGTGCCGCCGTCGACGGAAATTGCCGTGCCACCGGTGATGGCGATGCCCGTCACCGGTACTGTCCCAGGCGTCGCCGGCTTGTAGGTGGCCGTCGCCGCGGCGTCGTTGGCCGGCATGGTGAACGTGGTGGTGGAGCTGGTGGCAAGGGCGAAGGTCCCGCCGCCAACACCGGTCCACCGGTCAAAGACCATGCCTGCCGCCGGCGCGTTAGCCGTGATCGCCACCGGCGTGCCAGCAGCGTAACTACCAGAACCGGTACCGGAGTTCACCGTCAGCTGGTAGGTGGTGATTCGGCCGGTGACGGTGATGGTGGTGTCTTGGTAGATAGCCGAACCATCAAGCGCGGTCGCCCTGATGGTCACCGTGCCGTTGGCAATGGCGGTGACCAAACCTGCCGCATCAACGCTGGCGAATCCCGCACCGGAAACCACGGTCCACGACACGGCCTGGTTGGTGGCGTCTGCCGGGGTGACGTTGGCCGTCAACTGCAGGGTGCCGCCGTTGATGGAAATTGCCGCGCCACCGGTGATCGAAATGCCAGTTACCGGCACTGGTACCACTGGTGCTGCCTTGTAGGTGGCCGTCACCGTGGCGTTGTTGCCCGGCATGGTGAAGCTGGTGGTGGCGTTGTTGGCGTTGGCGAAGGTCCCGCCGTTGCCACCAGTCCAGGTGTCGAAGACCATGTCTGCAGGTGGCGCATTGGCCGTGATTACTACCGGCGTGCCAGCGGCGTAGTCGCCCGAACCGGTGCCGGAGTTGACCGTCAACTGGAAGTTGGCGGTTTGGCCGGTGATGGTGATGGTGTGGTCTTGGTAGGTAGCCGAACCATCAAGCGCGGTCGCCCTGACCGTTACCGTGCCATCAGCCAAGGCCGTCACAAGGCCCCCAGCATCAACGCTGGCGAACGCCCCGCCGGAAACAATGGTCCACTCCACCGCCTTGTCAGTGGCATCTGCCGGGGTGATGTCAACAAAGAGGACTAGCGTGCCCCCCAATGTGGTAATGGTTGTGCCGCCGCCAATCGAAATACCCGTCACCGGAACTGTCCCCGGCGTTGCCGGTTTGTAGGTGGCTGTAACCGTGGCGTCGTTGGCCGGCATGGTGAAGCTGGTGGTGGCGCTGTTGGCGTTGGCCATGGCCCCACCGTTGCCGCCGGTCCATGCGTCAAAGACCAAACCCGATGCTGGCGCATCAGCTGTGATCACCACCGGCGTTCCGGCGGCGTAGGAGCCGGAACCGGTACCGGAGTTCACCGTCAGCACGTAGGTGGCGGTTTGGCCGGTGACGGTGATGGTGGTGTCTTGGTAGACAGCCGAACCATCCATCGCGGTCACCCGAACCGTGACCGTGCCGTCAGCTAGGGCGGTTACCAGGCCCCCAGCATCAACGCTGGCGGCGGCCGCGCCGGAGACCACGGTCCACGACACCGACTTGTTGGTGGCATTGGCCGGTGTCACATCCGCCGTTAGTTGCAGGGTGCCATCCTTGGCCGTGATAGCCGTGCCACCGCTAACTGTGATGCCTGTGACCAGTACTATCGCAGGCATTGTCGGTTTGTAGGTGGCTGTGACCGTGGCGTTGTTGGCCGGCATGGTGAAGGTGGTGGTGGCGTTGTTGGCGTTGTCGAAGACACCGCCGTTGCCACCGGTCCAAGTGTCGAAGATCATGCCCAGCGGCGGCGCATTGGCAGTAATCGCGACTGGCGTGCCAGAGGCGAAGCTGCCCGCGCCAATACCGGAGCTGACCGTCAACTGGTAGGTGGTGGTTTGGCCGGTAATGGTGATGTCCGTGGTCCCGAACACACCTGAACCGTCGTTGGCGGTTGCCCTGACCGTCACAGTGCCATCAGCCAAGGCTGTTACCAAGCCCCCGGCATCGACGCTGGCGGCGGCCGCGCCGGCATCGATGCTCCAGGTCACGGACTTGTCTGTGGCGCCTGCCGGGGTGACGTTGGCCGTTAGCTGCAAAGTGCCGTCCTTGGCCGTGATAGCCGTTCCACCGGTAATCGAAATGGCTGTCACCAGCACTGGCGCCGGCGTGTCCGGCTTGTAGGTGGCTGTGACCGTGGCGTTGTTGGCCGGCATGGTGAAGGTGGTGGTGGCGTTGTTGGCGTTGGTGAAGGTCCCGCCATTGCCCCCAGTCCAGGTGTCAAAGACCATGCCCGATGCCGGCGCATCAGCCGTGATTTCGACTGGCGTACCAGCGGCGTAGGCGCCGGAACCGGTGCCGGAGTTCACCGTCAGCTGGTAGTTGGCGGTTTGGCCGGTGATGGTGATGACAAGCGTGCCTTCAGTGTTAGAACCGTCGTTGGCCGTGGCTCTCACCGTAACCGTGCCGTCACTGACCGCGGTCAACAAGCCGCTGGCGCTGATGGAGGCGCTGCCCGTGCCGCTAGTCACAGACCACGTGACTGCGTTGTTGGTTGCGTCTGCTGGCAGCACTGTGGCCGACATTTGCAGTGTGCCGCCACTAGCGGTTATGGCAGTTGCGCCGCCCGCGCCCGTCACGGTGATCGATGAGACGGGTACCACCGGAACGTCGCTGTGGGCAAAGGCCGCCGTCATGGAGATGACACCGTTCGCCGCGGCATCGCCCGCCGCAATGGCGTAGCTAGACGTGCCGCTCCCGGGGACGCTCACCTGTCCGGGTAGGGTCGCTGTCCCGGAATAGGTCAGCGTGTTGCTCGCCGAGCCCGCGTTGGCCAGCGTGTAGGCCAACTGGATCGTGTCACCCAACTTGCCGTAGGGCGCAGCGATCGAGACGGCGTCTGTGCCCGTGGCGCCCGATGCCGTCACTTCGACCTTGTAGACCGTCTGGCTGGCCGTCAACTCACCGGCAGTACCGGCTTTAGTGGCCGTGCAGGTGATCGCCTTGCCCAACTCGCTGGCCGCCGGCGTGTAAGTGCTGCCGCTAGCCGTGCCGTTCAGGGTGGTGCCCTGCCCCGCCACCGACCAGGCGTAGGAATAGGTGCCGCTGCCACCGGTGACCGAAGCGGTCAATTGACCGGTCGCGGCGGCAACCGCCAGATTCAGCGTGCCATCAATGGTCAGGGTCTTTTGCAGCACCAGATCCAAGCCATCGACATGATCGGCAACGTCAAAGGCTGCGATGGTGCCGGGTTGGTATCCAGCCATGGTCACCGCAATGGTGTAACCCGTCCCGAGCGGCACGTTGTCAATGAAATACCGCCCATCGGTGTTGGCCGTCACGGGCGATCCGATGCTGGCGCCGCTGGAGTCCTTGAGCTGCAAGGTGGCCTCCAGGCCTCCAGGCGCGTCACTTCCGGTAATAGTGCCGCTATTGGAGTAGAGCGCGTCCTCGAACACGGCTGTGAACGTCACGTCGTTGTTGGGCATCAAGAAGTAGGTGCTTTGGCTCCGCACATTCGCAATGAACTCTTCCGCCACGTCCTCAGTAGTCCATTCGACAAAACGCTGGCCCGCTGGGGCTGTCCCGGCATCGATGGTGACTGCTTCACCGGCAATGTAGCTACCTGAACCGCTGGCGCCAGTCCCGGCACTGGTGACGGTCACCAGACGGGTGGCCGCCCCGGCATCTGCTGCCACCGTCACATTGACCATGGCCGTCAGGGCCACGTCCAGTGGGTTGGTCACACCGTCCGGCAGGGTGACATGTCCATAAACGTCGAAGTTCTGCTCAAACAACATATTCGAGTCATACGGACTGTAACTCACATTCCAGGTCACGTTGGCTGGCACATCTCCGTCATCAGTCACCATGATCACGGTGTCCGGCAGCCCCAGAGCAGCCGCGAAGGCTGCGGTGCCGTTGGGCAGGCCGACGATGGCGGAGGGCTGGGTAATGCTGAGCAGTCGGTTGGCCGTGGTGGTGCCTGACGCCTCGACCGTCACGCTGATGCTGGTCGATTTGTACGGCGTTGGGGGCACGACATCCATCCCGGCGTCTTGAAGGTCTCCAAGCGCTACCTGGCCACTAACTGTGAAGGTCTGCTGGCTGACCAAGGCAGGGCCATAGGTGCTCGAAGACACGTCCCAAGTCACCGGAACAAGCACATTGCCGTCGTCCGTGATGGCCGTTACCTGGTCAGGCAAACCCAAAGCCCCTGCGGTCTTGGCGGTGCCATTGGGGACGCCTGTGATTGGATCCAGGAACTCAAAACCAAGAAACCTTCTTAGCTTTGCGAACGACTTTGATGCGCTGTCGCTGCCGTTGTACAAATCGTTACCCCGATAGGTCGCGGTAACGGTGTAGTCACCCACAACTGGAAGACGCACTTCGGCTAAGGCTATGCCAAGTGCATTGACTCTGCCGTTGGCGTGGGCAGTGGTGCCTGTTGTGGTGTGAGTCACACTGAATTGAACATCACCCGTCGGGGTTGGCCCGGCCCCAGTGACCCGGGCCCGCAGCTCCGCAAATCCCATGGGATCTACATTGGGGGTGCCGTCAATCTCTGTGGCGGAACTCATCTTGCTGAATGTCACAGTGGCTGGATCGGACACTATGGTCCAGGTGTTGAGACCCTGCGTGTAGTCCACTACCAGTCGGTAGACGCCCTCGAAGCTTGACGAGGGTGAGTTGAACGTCAGTGAGAAATTGGTGCCACTTCGACTTGGGCCAAAGCCTGTCCCGCTGACTGGTGTCCAGCTATTGCCCGTAGCAGATTTCTTCTGCCATTCGTAGCTGTCAACCTCAAAGCCCGCCGCGTTCAGCGTGGCTGTAAGTTGGCTGGTCGTACCCAGTTCAATATCAGATGGTGGCGGGTCAAAATAGACCGACGCCCCGGCGGGCGTAGTCCATGCGTCGATCCAAGCGCTGTAGGTACTGGTGGAAGAAGAGTCACTGGCTCGGGTCGCATTTATGACGTACCGGTATTGAGTTTGTGGGTTGAGCCCGCTTTGTGTGATTGTATAAATACCCTGTGATGCGTCGTAGTCAATAGGATTAACAACACTATTGACTGGAGTAGGGCTGACGCTGCTAGTGGTCACGCGGTACACGTTGTAAATAGCGTTGCCAGTTAGAGTGTCTTCCGGACTTGGTTCCCAGTACAACGTCACGGTATCCTCCGTGGTACCCAAGACACCATAATCGCCCGGCAATCCAGCCGGGCTCCTGACGTTAGACACGGCATAAGTAACAACTGGGAAGTCCTGTAACCCTTGGTACTGGTATTCCATTAGTCGCCAATTGAAACCGTACTTATCCCCGTTGGTCGTGGCTGGAAGCGGTCCGCGGACGCTGCCCTCATAGGTCACACCTGAGGTGTCAATCGTGGCTTCACCTCTTTCGTCATCGTAACCAAGGGTGACACCTATCATCAACTTAACATCGACGAAATTGCCCTTGACTTCAACGCCGCCGCCGGCCTTTAGGCCCACCTGGTTGACACTGACGGTACCCTCTGACGATTCCTGGCTCATTGAAATGGTGTCGCGTATTCCGGAAGCACCCGGGGCATAGTTGTTGGCCGCCGCCGAGGTCAGCGCATTGCGGTAGCCGGCTGCGCTGGCCGGATAGCTGCCCGGCACGCCCAATGTGTGCTTGAAGACGTCCCCAGCAATATTCGGGAGGAGTTCGGGGTAGCTGGCTCGAACCTTGGTGTATTCATCCAGAGGCAAGACAGAATAACAGGGGTCATAGGGCACCACCACCAAGACCTCGCTTTCCTCATAGACAATCTGGTTGCCCTGGAGCTTGGGAGAATAGAGCTTATAGAGATACATATCCTGTGGCACCGCGTAGATTACCACCGAATCCTGCCCGCCGTCGGTGTAAAAGCCCTTCTCAAACTCGATCATTGACCTTTGTTCGCTTTCCCAGGTCCAGCCGTGGTTGTAGCTAGCCTCAACCTCTATGGCGGCTTTGACGCTCTCCCCGAACATGCCTGCCCCGGTACCCAACTCAAAGGCCACGTAACCTCCCAAATTGAAGGTCTGGGACTTGCTGTTTGAGCCACCTTGCCCCTTGGCGGTGGCGTACTCCGTGTAACCACCGGTATGGTTGTCATCCACAGCCCCCAGGTCGCCAAAGAAAGGCGGCGAGGCCAAAGCCGCCACCACAATGGGGTCGGAGTACATCAGTTGGTGGTCGTCGTAGACCATGATGGCCGAGTCGGTATCCACGTCCGGCAACGCAAAGAAGTTTGCCCGGTTAGCATGGAATGACTGCCTCCAGTCAGGGGCCTTTTGGTTAGCGTAGAGGACCCTGGCGATATTGGTACCGTCAGAGGCGTGGGTCTCAACATTCACATCCATATAGCCTAACGAGTTGTATGTGTTG
>Ga0123356_10004677_pt1 | contig 14096 bp, 8 predicted proteins | sample TergutEmb28metaG_2_FD_92546 | JGI IMG/M metagenome (GOLD analysis project Ga0123356, IMG submission 92546) | Embiratermes neotenicus P3 segment gut microbial communities from Petit-Saut dam, French Guiana - Emb289 P3 | ecosystem: Host-associated > Arthropoda: Insects > Digestive system > Gut ...
TGTCGAAAAAGCATAGACAGTGAGATACTCAATGCCTATGTTTTTGCAATATGTTGCTATGCGGCGAAATGTTTCCGCTCCCGCGGCGTGTCCTGCGGTACGGGGGAGAGCGCGTTTTGCCGCCCAGCGTCCGTTGCCGTCGAGGACAATGGCGATATGCTTCGGCAATCTGTCTTTTTCCCAAGCGGCCGGACGGTTTTTTTGCCCGGTTTTATTTTTAAAAAACATTAGATTTCCTTGATTTCCGCTTCCTTTTTTTCTGCGACTTTGCTTATTTCATCGACGTATTTGTCGGTCAGTTTTTGGAGGTCTTTTTCTGTGATAGTGAGGTCGTCTTCCGTGATTTCGCCTGTTTTCTTCTGCGCTTTGAATTTTTCTACCGCTTCGCGCCTGATGTTTCTTATCGCTACCTTTGAGTCTTCGGCTTGTTTGTGGATTTGTTTGATAAGTTCCTTGCGGCGCTCTTCCGTAGGCTGGGGAAATTGAAGACGGATAAATTTGCCGTCGTTGGCAGGGGTTATGCCGAGGTCGGATGTCAATATTGCTTTTTCAATCGGCTTGAGGCTGCTTGCATCCCAAGGTGCTATCATAAGAGTCCGGGGGTCCGGAGTGGAAATCCCCGCGATTTGATTAATCGGTGTGGGAGTACCGTAGTAATCAACCTTAAGCTGGTCCAAAATCGAGGGATTGGCACGCCCTGCGCGAATCGTAGTATAACTACTCTGCAGAACCTCAATAGTCTTCTTCATCTTACCTTCATATTCATCGTACATGGTGATTCCTCCATTGTATATATTTTAGATTTTCTACAGTGCGGCTTGAAGTCATTATATTACCCGACTCGTGTGCCTATTTTTTCGCCCATTACTACTCTTACAATGTTTTTGGGGTCTTCGAGGGCGAAGAGGATTACGGGGATGTCGTTGTCCATTGACAGTGAGGTTGCCGTAGAATCCATTACGGTCAGGCGCTTTGAGAGCATGTCGGCGTATGAGATTGCTTCTATTTTTGTTGCGTCCGGGTCTTTGTTCGGGTCTGCAGTGTAGACTCCGTCTATGTTTTTTGCGAGTAATATTACGTCTGCGTCTATTTCCGCCGCTCTGAGTACGGCGGCTGTGTCTGTCGAGAAGAAGGGGTTGCCTGTTCCGCAGCCGAAGATTACGACACGTCCTTTTCGAAGGTGTCTGTCGGCTCTCAGTCTTATGTATTGCTCGGCTACCGCGGAGATTGACAAGGCGGTTTGAACGCGGACGGGGACGTTCAGCTGCTCTAACATGTCTGCTATTGCTAAGCAGTTCATGACTGTTGCCATCATTCCCATGTGGTCGGCTCTTGTTCTTTCGATTTTGCCTTCGCCGTCTTTGACGCCGCGCCAGAAATTTCCGCCGCCGACGACTATACCGATTTCCACTCCGAGGGAGACACATTCTCTGACCGATTCACAAACATTTCGCAGCACATCAAAGTCAAGTCCCGTTTTCTTTTCACCTGCAAGCGCTTCTCCGCTTATTTTCAAAAGTACTCGCTTGTAAGCCGGCATTTTTCGTGACATCGGGTAACCTCCGTTTATTTAATTGCGTTGCCCGTTTATTGTATCAAAATTTTATTAAAAATAAAAGCGTTAATTCATCTTGTTTGTACGGCAGCTTAAAGTCATTATATTTGCTTCTATGTTAATTCATCTTGTCGGAGTTTATTTCAAACAGGCGTTCTATTTGTTGTTTTAGTTTTCTGTTTTTCGTTTCTTTTAATTCAGGGTCATTTTTCAAGAGTATTTCTGCGGCTTTTTGGGCTTGGTTTAAGATGAGCATGTCTGTTGCGAAGTTCGCTATGTGCATTTCGGGGAGTCCGTGCTGTCTTGAGCCGAAGAAGTCGCCGGGTCCTCTCAGTTTAAGGTCTTCTTCGGCGATTTTAAAGCCGTCGTTGGTGGATTTCATTATATTTAATCTGTCTTGCGACACTGCATGCGACACTGCACCGCCCCCTGTCGCATCGGCTGCACCTGTCGCAGAATTAAATAAAACGCAATGTGATTCGTGTTTTCCTCTTCCTACTCTTCCTCTGAGTTGATGGAGTTGGGACAGACCGAAGCGGTCAGCGTTTTCTATTATTATGAGTGCGGCATTCGGGACGTCGACACCTACTTCCACGACTGTTGTTGCTACAAGGATATTTGCTGCGCCCGATGCAAATGCGGTCATTGCGGCGTCTTTTTTCTTTGCGGGCATTTTTCCGTGAACAAGTTCGACCGTGAGGTCGGGGAAGACTTCTTTGCTCAGGGTTTCATGGTATTTTATTACGGATTTGATTTTATTTGCTTCGCTTGTTTCATTTGATTCTTCGGGGTTATCTTCGGGGTTATCTTCGACCATCGGGCAGATTATATAGACCTGTCTGCCTTCAGTAACGAGTTTTCTGACAAAGTTATATGCCCGTTTTCTGTGACGTTCATCGACTACATGGGTTTTTATTTCCTGTCTGCCGGGTGGCATTTCGTCTACTATAGAGACGTCCAGGTCGCCGTAGATTATAAGTGCAAGTGTCCGCGGGATCGGTGTTGCCGACATTACCAAAACATGAGGGCTGTCACCTTTTTCGGTCAGAAGTGACCGCTGGTTTACACCGAAGCGGTGCTGCTCGTCGGTAATTACAAGAGTGAGGTCTTTAAACTCCACACCTTCGGAGATAAGTGCGTGGGTGCCGGCGATCAGGTCTATTTCCCCGTTTTTCAGTTTTTCATATGTTTCGCGTTTTCCTTTTGCCGTCATGCTTCCGGTAAGTAACCCAACCTTCATTCCAAGCGGTTCAAGCAGTGTTGTGAGTGAATCGAAGTGTTGTTTTGCAAGGATTTCGGTCGGTGCCATAAATGCCGACTGTGAACCGGAGAGCCATGTCATCCAGCAGCAGGCTGCCGCTATCAGTGTTTTTCCGGAGCCTACATCACCTTGAATGAGCCTGTTCATGGGTTTTGACGATGCCATATCATTTGCAGCATCGTTAATTGCGTTTACTTGTGCTTTAGTGGGTTTGTATGGAAACGCTTTGAAAAATACTTCGAAATCGGGAATTTTAAGTTTTCTACCTGTTTTGTCAACTCTTTTTTCCCTCAGCAGCTTCATTGCCGTGACAAGCACGAACAGCTCTTCAAAAATCAATCTTTTTCGTGCTATATCAAGCTCTTTGAAGCTTTGCGGAAAATGGATGTTTTCATAAGCAAAACGCGTTTTACAAAGCTCATATTGCTGTGCAACACTGTCGGGCAGAACATCGGGGAGCTCATCAACACACTTATCGAGCCCGCTGCGCACGGCATTCATAACAATTTTCTGAGAGAGTCCCGCAGTCAGAGGGTAAACGGGAATGATGCGACCGAAATAAGACAGGGGACGGTGTAGTGTCGCATTTTTGTCTGCTTCAAATAACGGGCTGTTCATTTCCGGACGCAGGAGTGTGCCTGATACTTTGCCGTAGAATACATATGTTTCACCTTGTTTTATTGTGTCTTTTACAAAGGGTTGGTTGAAGAAAGTCAGTTCGAGAGAGGCTTTTTCGTCCACAGCCCTCAGCTTAACAAGGTCAAGCCCTTTGCGGATATGAGAAAGTCTCGGCTTTTCCGCAGCCATTGCTCTAACGCAGACTGTTTCTCCTATAATAAGCTCGCTTATGCTTTTTATTATTGTTCTGTCGTCATAAGCACGCGGAAAATACCCGACAAGCTCACGCAATGTGTGTATGCCGAGTTTCTTCATCAATTTCTCTCTTGACTCACCAACGCCTTTAATAAAGCGAATACTCGTGTCCAAAGTGTCGTTTTTCATTTTATTTGCTTGTCGCAGATCATGATTGCTTTTGGGAGCATGTCTATTATGTCGGTGGCGGTTACGCAGTATTCGCCGAGTTCGGCGGCGCACATGTCGCCGGCGAGGCCGTGGATGTAGACTGCGGCTGCTACTGCGTGGACAATCGGGAGTTTTTGGGCTATGAGTGCGGTTATCATGCCTGAAAGGACGTCGCCGGTGCCGCCTTTTGCCATGGCGGGGCCGCCGGTTGTGTTGACGTATGCTACGCCGTTGGGGAGTGCGACAATGGTTCGGTGTCCTTTGAGGACGAGGATGCAGTCATGTTTTTTTGCGAAATCACATGCGGCTTTTAGTCTGTCGCCTTTGAATTTTCCGCCGAGGCGGACGAACTCGCCGGGATGCGGGGTCAGAACAAGCGGGCATGTTGCCTGGCTTAGAATATCCGGGTCCTTTGCCACTGCGTTTAAACCATCGGCATCAAGAACTGTTGGTGTTGATGTGTTGCGCACGATTGACTGGACAAGCTCTGTTACATCGTCGGACATGCCGAGACCCGGCCCGATGAGGCAGACTTCGCTTTGATTTGCCCGTCTGAGGATTTCGCTTGCTCCGTTTGCGATTAAACGTCCCTCTTTATCGTCGGGAAGCGGGAATGGCATTTCTTCGTCTAATTTTACCGCAAGAATTTCATATATTGACTTAGGAACTCCGAGTGCAACAAGTCCGGTGCCCATTTTTGTTGCCGCTCTTGCAGCAAGTGCCGGTGCGCCTGTGTAGCCTATGCTGCCGGCGAGGATCAGTGCCCTGCCGTAATCGCCTTTGTGGGTGTCTTTTCTTCTGCGGGGCAGGTGAATGTCGCTTTGCGACGCCGCAAACATATGGGAGATTGTTTTTTTTGTGATGCTCCTCGGTATTCCTATATCGCAGACCCGCAGCTCGCCGGTGTATATGCATCCGGGTTCGACAAAGTGACCGGGTTTTGCGAGAGTGAATGTGATTGTAATATCCGCTTTTACGGCATCGCCGAGTACTGCTCCGGTGTCGGCTTGCACGCCGCTTGGTATATCAGCCGATATGACAAGAGCGTCGGAGCTGTGGATAACGCTTACGGCACTAAGGGCATCGTCATGCAGTTCGACATTGAGACCTATGCCGTAGATGGCGTCGATTATGACGTCGCACTCGCCTACGTAATCAACAAGGTCAGCCGACGGCGAAAAAAGCTCGAGAGACCCGCCGAGTGAAACAAGGCGTTTTTTCATAACTTCGGCATCGGGTTTAAGCTCATCGTATGGACTGCCGACAAGGAAGGCACGTATGGAAATACCTTTGGAAAGCAGATAAGCAGCAGCGCCTATGCCGTCACCGCCGTTATTGCCGTATCCGCAGAACACAGCGGCAGAGCCGTCCGGCGGTATATGCTCCATAGCTGCCTTCGCAAGATGCTCGGCAGCATTAGACATAAGTGTAGAACCGGGAATACCATGTTCCTCAATGGCCTCACGGTCAATTTCGCGTATTTGTGCAGCAGTAACAAGCTTCATCTAAACTCCCCCTCAATCTTCATATTATATAATATACCTTTTAAGTTGCAAAATCAAGGTGAATATGATAGACTTTTTGCCGTTGGTTTTTAACCATATTACTGTTTGGTATACCTGTTACATGCACTCAGAGCCTGTATTTTTACCTAATAGTCGCTATAGTCTCGCAAGCGAGCCATTAACAGTGTGCGTTTACTATAACTAAAGACTTTAGCAAACCCTGTGGACGCCCAAACTCGCTTTGTATTAGCTAAAAACACAGTCTCTTCGGCTTATTTAAGACTAACTATGACAATAATATGCTGTAAAGAAAGTGATGGACTTTAAGATGAAAGACAGATTGGATGCCATTTTAAAAGATGGTGAGGAGAGGATTCGAGCTGCTATTACCATTGCAGGACTACAGGATGTTAAGGCTTTGCTGCTTGGGAAGCAGGGTGCTCTTTCTGATATTTTGAAGGAGATTCCCAAGTTGGAGGTTTCGCTTAGGAGCGATGTCGGGCGTGCGGCAAATGAGCTGAAGGGTCGTTTTACCGAACTTATTGAAGCACGGCGCGAGGAAATCAATATAAAAGCATCGGAAATTTCTCCCGATTTTGACTTGACCGTTCCCGGCATAAAACCTGCAGGAGGAGCACTTCATCCGATAACTCAAATGTGTTATGACCTTAATGATACTTTTCGTTCAATGGGGTTTGAGATTTTTGAAGAATCCGATATAACAAGCGAGCTTTATGCTTTTGACAACTTAAACTTTCCGCCGGATCATCCTGCAAGAGAGAGTTTGGATACTTACTGGCTCGCGGGGCATGATTCGGGCTGCGGCGAAAAAAGACTGTGTCTCAGGCCGCATCTGACGGGTGCAAGTGTCCGTTACATGCAAACACATAAGCCGCCGTACCGTTTTGTTTATCCGGGCAGGGCTTACCGCAATGAAGCTACGGACGCAAAGCATGAGAGGGCATTTTTCCAGTATGAGGCTTTGATTGTCGACCGTGATTTTACCTTTTCTTCGGGCAAAATCATGATAAGCAGCGTTTTGTCAAAAGTTTTCGGACGTGATGTACCTGTAAGAATGCGGGTAGGTTTCTTCCCGTTTGTTGAACCGGGTTTTGAAATTGACATGGGTTGCTTAGTATGCGGCGGCAAAGGCTGCAGTGTCTGCAAACAAGTAGGCTGGATCGAAATAATGCCCGGCGGCACCCCGCACCCGAACGTACTGAAAGCAGCAGGCCTTGACCCTATGGAATATACGGGATTCTATGTAAACATAGGCCTTGACAGATTAGTTATGATGAGATACGGCATTGACGACGTAAGACTGTTCAGAAGTGCAGATTTAAGATTTTTACAACAGTTCAGATAGGGTAGGAAAGAGTATGAAATTATCGCTTGAATGGATTAAAGATTATATAGATTTACCTTCGGATTTGAGTTTAAGTCAATTAGCTTATGACCTTACGATGTCCACAGTTGAGGTTGAGGGGATGGTTTCTCTCAGGGAACAGTTTGAGGGGATGGTTGTCGGGGTTGTAAGTGAGATTCAGCCTCATCCGGATGCGGATAAGCTTGTTGTTTGTATGGTTGATGTCGGTGATTCGCAGGGTGAGTCGCCTGACGGGGAGCCTCTCAAGCAGATTGTTTGCGGCGGGATCAATCTTATTCAAGGTATGAAGGTTGCCGTTGCGAAACCCGGGGCCAAGGTACGGTGGCATGGCGAGGGTGAGCTTGTTGAGCTTAAAAAGACCAAAGTGCGCGGTGTAGAGAGCTATGGGATGATTTGCTCTTCTTCCGAAATTGGTTTGTTTGATCTATTCCCGTTTGAAGACGAAGCAACAATTATGGATATATCCGGTTTTGATGCCGGAGCGGGAACAAACCTTGCTGCCGCACTTGGTATTGATGATGTTATTTTGGAAATTGACAATAAGTCGCTGACAAACCGTCCCGATTTATGGGGTCACTACGGGATCGCACGTGAGCTATCGGCGATATATGATTTACCGCTGAAAAATGTTATGCCATACTCGCCATATGTGGACAAACCGCAGTCGCCGTGTCCCGAGTTTAAAATTGTTATTGAAGATACGGAACGCTGCCCCCGGTATATCGGTGTTTGCATTGAGGGGCTTTCGGTCATACCTGCACCGTATTGGATTCAAAGCCGGTTATGGCGTATCGGGCTTCGTCCGATTAATGCAATTGTGGATATTACAAATTATGTAATGCTTGCAACGGGGCAGCCTACGCATGCTTTTGATGCGGATGTCATTGCGGATAATATTATTGTCCGCCGGGCTGCCGAAGCAGAAAAGCTGCTGCTTTTAAACGGTTCTGAGTTAACACTTACAACAGAAGATTTGGTTATTGCAGACGGGGAAGGTGCGGTTGCTCTTGCCGGTGTTATGGGCGGGGCAAAGGATTCGATACTTCCTTCAACGGAAAAAGCAATTCTCGAAATTGCCAACTTTGACGCTCTTGGCGTAAGACGTACCGCAATCAGGCATGAAGTGCGCACTGAGTCATCGACAAGATTTGAAAAAAGCATTGACCCGCAAAGATGCGAACTTGCATTTGCTATTGCCATGCAGTTGTTTGCCGATATATATCCGAAAATGCTTGTGACAGGGTTTGATGATAATTATCCGAAGCAATTGACGGGAAATAAAGTTGATGTTTCACTTGACTGGCTCAATAAACGGTTGGGTAAACAGCTTGAAAAAGATTATCTCGTCAGCAGACTTGACCGGCTCGGATTTGGTGTGGAATTTACGGAAGAAGGACTGATGCGTGTTACCGCACCATCGTGGCGGTCTACCGGTGATATATCCATTCCCGATGATATTGTGGAGGAAATTGCACGGATCCACGGATTTGAACACTTTGAAGCAAAGCCGATAGTGACTTCGTTTACCGCTTCAATCAATCAACCGAAAATCGACATTGACCGGAAAATCAGAGAGTATTTGGCATTTCGCTGCGGTATGAATGAAGTGTTTACTTATCCTTGGGTTCATGATGAATATATAAACGCCGTGCTTGCAGGGAGTGAAGGGATGCTTGAAATGTCTGCGCCTCCTTCACCGGATGAGCGGTTTTTGCGTAATTCGCTGCTGCCCAACATGTGTAAGGCTGTCTCCGATAATCTTCGTTATTTCAATGAGTTTGCCATTTTTGAATCGGCACAGGTATTTTTCGACAAGGATTATGCTCCGGTAACCGATGAACGTGAGTTGCTGCCGTTGCAACGGCGCAATGTTGCAGGTGCTTTCGTCGGAAGTCAGGACAGTGTGGATATATTATACAGAAAAGCAAAGGGTGTAATTGAGTCGCTGTCCCGTTTTGTACACATGGAGCCGCTTGTGTTTGAACAAATAAACAAGCCGGTGTGGGCAGATGATGTAGTATGGTTGAACATTTGCTTGGACGGTTGTGCCGCAGAAAACGGAAAACAAGGGACCTGTCCCCCTGTTTTTATAGGAAGCCTTGCGCTTTTGTCAAAAAAGGCGGCGCTTGCGTGCGGAATTAAGAATGCGGCGGTTGTACTTTTTGAGATCGATATTGATTCATTAAAACCGTTACGGTCAAGGGAAAACGAATTTTCGCACATTCCGGAGTATCCGATGACAGATTATGACGTATCTTTGCTTTTTGACTCCGGAACTCCGTGGGATGATATATATAAAACGGCAACGGCAAAAATGGGTAGTGAAGGAATGCTGAGAGCGGTGTCGTTTGTTGAAGAGTATAAGGGAAAGCAGATTCCGGACGGGAAAAAGTCAATAACCGTAAGGCTTGTGATAGGTTCTCAAAGCAAGACATTAACGTCTGAGGAGATAGAAAACTGTGTGAGTGCGATAATAAAACGTTTGGTAAAAACTCTCGGCGCTGAAGTCAGATAAGGGTAAAAACAACAAAAATGCAGTTATATGGTGCGATGTACGCATAAATAACTGCATTTCTATATCATAAGACTATTTTGTTCTCAAACCTCAAACTATCGGCGGGTACAGGTGCGGGTCGAAGGTATAATAGTTTCTCGGTGAGACTCTTGCGGCCTCTGCAGATGTAAACATAAAACCGAAGAAGCCGAAATTGTTTGGAGTTGCATCGAAATGATACCATAAGCCGTCAATGTTGATAAGGCTCCAGTAGTGGGCTGTGCTTCTTGCGCCGGGTGTACGGGTTATCTCAATATTTTCAATGCCTACGCGGTCAAGCATCAGGGTTGATACGGCATAGAAGGTGAAGCAGTCGCCCGTTCTTCGTTGAAGCCCGCGGAATGCGGCTCTTTCGATTTCTCTGTCAGTGCTTGCTCCGTAACTTATTCTGCCGCGGACCCATCTGTGGATTGCCCGTGCTTTTTCGGTTTCATCCGAATTCGGGTCAAGGATGTCATCCAATATATCATCAATCATTGCCAGCAACGATTCTGTTGTGAATTCGGCAACGGTGACAGTGGCTGTTTCCGTTGATATGTTTCCGCTTGAGTCGATTGCGGTGTATGTCACCGTGTAGGTTCCGAGTTTGTTGTTGTCAACGGCGCTTGAATCGACTTCGAAATCGATATCTCCGTCGACGTTGTCCCATGCGGTTACGCCTTCTCTGTATAAAACGTTTGAGCCTTGAGCAATAGTCAGGTCGCTGACTCCGCGTATTTCGGGTGCAATTGTGTCCGCTTCGACCGTCATTGAGGCCTTGAACTCGGATGTGTTGCCCCAAATATCTTCGAGAATAATGATGACTTCACGTGTGCCTTCGTATGATGTGTCGGGCGGGGTTAGGAAGGTTGCGGTGAAGTCGGAGAAGTCATGTACTTCTTCAAAAAATTCGAGCGGGTCAAGAGTTTTTTCGAGCCATGTTGAAAGGTTGAGGACTTTTCCTGTCGGAGGGGTTGTATCAACGATTGTAATTACCGACGGGAATGAAATCTCGTTTAATAAAATTCTTATACTGAAATCGCCGACTATGCCGAGCTCCTCCTCCGGGGGATTAATTTCAAACCGAAGGGGTATTTTATCATATACACCATTAAGACTGTCGTCTTTGATGAGAAAATCGGGTATCTGTATATCCGAAAATGGTGTGCCTGCTTCGACGGTAATTCCGTGGATATCTACATCAAAGATATATAGTGTTGATTGAACTGCGGTTGTGTTGCGGCCTTCGTCTTCCAATATCAAGTGTACATCTTTTTTACCTATGGAGTAAAAGTCCGGCGGGGTTTTAAACCTGACACTCACTTCGGTTTTGTCATAAACATCGGTTACAAACATATCGGCTGCAAGGGTTTCACCCAATGAGACAAACTGAGCTTGCGGGGTTGCGGTTGGCGGGATTGTGTCCACTACTCTTAAGATTACATTGTATTCTGTTTCGCTGACCAGTACGGTCAGGTCAAGGTCACCGAGAGTGGTTAATATGTATGTTGAGGGATCTTCCGGCGCGCCTGCCGTATATGTTACGTTAGTGCCGTGTCTTTTTGCGAATATCGTCGCGCTTGGCATTGGTTCTCCCACTTCAATTCTTACGACCGGGCGAACCGGTGCGAGTCCGTATATATAAAAAAGTACGATGGCAGCCGAGAGACCGAGAACAATGATGAGTGCAATTAAAACACCGGTTATCCCCGAAGACTTGTTTTTATTGCTGCTGCTGTTGTTTTTGGCATTTTCGGGGTTGTTGTTACTGCGGCCGGAACTGCCGATAAGACGTGTAGCGATTGGAAACACCTCCGAGGTTAAACGATGGTTTAATTTTATCAATATAAGCGTTCTATGTCAATTGCGGCATTTGCTTGCTTTCCCGATATGCTTGTTGTATTATTGTTCGGAAAGGTATTATCAAACGGGGGCGGATTTATGGACCTTAACAAAGTGATTATTGTTCCCGATAGTTTTAAAGGTGCGCTGACTGCTTTTCAAGCGGCTGATATTATTGCTTCTGCTGTGTTTGAGGCATTCCCGGAGTGTGAAATAATTAAGATGCCGATAGCCGACGGCGGTGAAGGCAGTATAGATGCAGTTATCTCAGCCATCGGCGGCGAATATTATAATGTCAAGGTGCAATCGCCTGATTTTAAAGAAATAGAAGCAAGATACGGGGTAGCACGCGACGGCACGGCGGTCCTGGAAATGGCGCAAAGCAGCGGAATCACACGGCAGGCCGGACTTAACCCGATGACATCGAACACATATGGGTTTGGGCAGATGATTGCGGCGGCGTTGAATTTTAATCCTTCTGATTTTATTCTGTGCATAGGCGGCAGTGCCACTACGGACGGCGGATGCGGGATGGCTGCTGCGTTAGGGGTTCGTTTTTTGGATAACAACGGCAACAGCTTTGTACCATGCGGTGAGACTTTGTGTGATATAACCCGTATTGATATGAGCGGTATTGATAAAAGGGTTGCAAACATCGGGTATACTGTTATGTGTGATGTGGACAGTCCTCTTTTTGGTGAGACCGGAGCTGCTTATGTGTTTGGTCCGCAAAAAGGTGCAAGTCCGCAGCAGGTTCGTATTCTTGATGACGGGCTGCGGCATTACGGGGAAATTTTAAAAGAGCATTTCGGTCGTACGTTTTGTGATATACCCGGTGCGGGAGCGGCAGGCGGGCTTGGCGCAGGGTGTATGGCGTTTCTCGGAGCGCAGCTTAAAAGCGGGATTGATACCTTGCTTGATTTGTATAAGTTTAATGAACGGCGCATTGGAGCGGACCTTATAATTACGGGTGAGGGCAAGCTTGATTCACAGAGTTTTCAGGGAAAAGTGCTCTCGGGTATTTTGCGCGAGGCGGGAGATGTTCCCGTTTGGTCGGTTTGCGGTGTCAGTGACTGCGATGAGTCGTTTTTAAAAGAAAAAGGTGTGGAAGTATTTCAGGCGAGTGAAGGGATATCGCCGGAGGAGAGCTTAAGAGAGCCTGCGATGTATTTGAAGATTGCGGCAAAAAGAGCGATGGAGAAGATAATTATTAAAAGTAAAGCAAACTAAAGGAGAAGGATGTAATGAAAAAACCAATTTCCGAACAGATTATAACCCTGTGTGTACTGATAGTTCTTATTTTTATTTGTATGTGGATGGCTCATCTTATACAGACGGATTTCGGCAATATAGATGTTGAAGCTATTGAAATTGACGCTGTTGATACAATGAGCGGTGAAGTGATCGGTACGATTACGGGGAAGTTATATGTACCAAAAACTGCAACGGAGTATATGCCGGCTCCGGCGGTGCTGCAGCATCACGGATATCAGAATGACAAGCATACTTCGTCTGCTTATGCTTTGGAGCTTGCGCGGCGGGGGTTTGTTGTTCTCACCATAGATGAATACGGGCATGGCTCGAACAGTGTGGGGATGATTGAGCGGGGGTATGTAAATCATAGGGTCTCCGTTAACTTCGGCGAGGACAGTGTGGAAGACGGGACGTTTGTGTCAATTTCGGGGCCTTCAAGGTTTAAGGTTATGATGAATTTCTCGAATTTGAGTTTTTTCAATGATCATTACAGCCGGGACGATGACGGAAACAGGATTAAAGACAGCTCGATGGGTGGTATTGCCGCTTATGCGGTGCTCGCGCGGATGAATTTTGTGGATGAAAAGCGTATGGCTGTCGGCGGGCACTCGATGGGAACATGGGCGTCGTGGACGGTTGCTGCGGCTTACTCACCGAAGGCAATGGCTCCCGGGGACGATATATCGCCAAAGGCGGTTGTATTGCAGGCCGGGGAGCTGTTTGTAATGTCGGATAAAGTATATAATACAGAGAATATCAGCTTTAATAATGTGCTTTTATTACAGGCGAAGTATGATGAGTTTGCGATGTTTCGCGATTATACGAATTTTGTGACACAGGATTTGCCGAAGAGTGCGTTGCGTTCGGGGTTTTTGGGTGTTTCAGCTGATGCGGCGGATTGGAATATTACGTATGGGAATTTAACGGATGGGTCTGCCCGCAGAATGGAGCTTATAAATACGAATCACAGGCTTGTGACGCATAACCGGCATGCGGTTGCGACTGCAATGGCGTGGCATAATACTGCCGTCGGAAACTCAACGCTGCTGACCGATACGAATCAGACGTTTCTTTTAAAGGAGATGCTGATATTCCTGTCGATGCTGATGGCGATGGCGGCTATGCTTGCGTTTATGGAGGTTTTGCTGAATATACCGTTTTTCCGATATGTGAGGCAGGCGATACCAAACAGGCCGTATAGAGTAAAAGCGGGATGGGGCTGGTGGAAAGGCGCAATTATTACAATGCTCATAGCTGCGGCAACATATCCTTTTATGACACAGCTCGGACATGGGCTGCTGCCTCTGCCGGAGGGTATTTTCCGCATGACTATCGGTAATGGTTTTCTCGCATGGTATGCTCTCTTAATTATAATAATGCTTGTTACTACAATAATACCGTGGAAAAAGTCCAAAAAAACGGACACTCCGCTCGATTATTGCGACCTTGGTCTTGCAAGCGAGGAGCGGGCTAAAGGTTTTGACTGGGCTTTATTCGGAAAATCAACATTTCTTGCGACACTTATGGTTGCATTTGTCTACGGACTCGTGTGGGTATGCCAAGTCCTGTTTATGCTTGACTTTAGGGTTATCTGGCCTTTCTTCAGACCGTTTACGCTTGAAAGATTCCTGCAATTCTTAATATATGTTCCGTTCTTTGTGCTCTTCTTCATACTTAACAACAGCAAGATTTTTGCTCAGATGCGCCAGGAAGCATCCGGCACTCCGGGCTTTAAA
>Ga0123356_10004678_pt1 | contig 14091 bp, 11 predicted proteins | sample TergutEmb28metaG_2_FD_92546 | JGI IMG/M metagenome (GOLD analysis project Ga0123356, IMG submission 92546) | Embiratermes neotenicus P3 segment gut microbial communities from Petit-Saut dam, French Guiana - Emb289 P3 | ecosystem: Host-associated > Arthropoda: Insects > Digestive system > Gut ...
AAGAGAAATGACTCCCGATAAGGCTACCGAGTTTGCATGGGCCTGCGGTGCATTAGCAGCAACTGTATTGGAAGATTATGCCTGTCCGGCAGACGAGGATGTGGTATGGAGTATTGCCAAAGGCAATGCAAGAGTGAGACGATAAGCGGAAAGGAATAATCATATTGATGAGTAAATCTGATATTGGAATAATCGGACTTGCGGTTATGGGCGAAAACCTTGCGATGAACATGGAAAGCAAAGGGTTTTCAGTTAGTGTTTTTAACAGGACAACCGATAAAGTTAATAATTTTATCAACAGCCGGGCAAAAGGTTTAAATATTACCGGTACATACACTCTTAATGAATTTGTAGACAGCTTGAAATCCCCAAAGAAAATTATGTTGATGGTAAAGGCAGGTGCGCCGGTCGATGAAAATATCGAGGTGTTAATCCCGTTACTTTCAAAGGGAGACATTATTATTGACGGCGGCAACTCGCATTTTACCGACACCGTCCGTCGAACCGTATATGTTGAGTCCAAAGGGTTACTTTTTATCGGCACAGGTGTTTCCGGCGGAGAAGAAGGCGCTCTGAAAGGTCCGAGTATTATGCCCGGCGGTTCAAAAGCGGCATGGAGTCATGTTGAGCCTATTTTTAAAGCTGTCGCTGCCAAAGTTGACGGAGAACCTTGTTGTGATTGGGTCGGAAATGACGGTGCAGGTCATTTTGTGAAAATGGTTCATAACGGCATCGAATACGGAGATATGCAGCTTATTTGTGAAGCATATTTCCTTATGAAAGAGTATCTCGGTATGAGCACCGATGAAATGCACGAGGTATTTAAAGAGTGGAATAACAGCGTTCTTGATAGTTATCTTATTGAAATCACACGTGATATTCTTGCTTTTAAGGATTCGGACGGCAGTCCTGTTGTTGAAAAGATTTTGGATACGGCAGGTCAGAAGGGTACCGGAAAGTGGACTTCCGTTACATCCTTGGATGAAGGGGTGCCGCTTACATTGATCAGCGAGGCTGTTTATGCCCGATGTTTGTCTGCTTTAAAAGAAGAGAGAGTCAAAGCATCTTCGATTCTAAACGGTCCAAAGCGTTCTTTGGAATTTGACGGAGACAGAGATGCTTTTATTGAAGACATTAAACAAGCTCTGTTCGCTTCAAAGATTGTTTCTTATGCTCAGGGATTTGCTCTTATGCGCGCCTGTTCGGATACATATAACTGGAACTTAAATTACGGTTCGATTGCCATGATGTGGAGAGGCGGCTGTATTATACGCTCAAGCTTTTTATCCGATATAAAAAAAGCGTTTGAAACAAACCACGCACTTGTAAATTTGATGCTTGATTCGTTTTTCAGAGATGCTCTTACCAATGCACAAGACGGATGGCGCAGAGTCTGTTCTGCGGCTTTACTCAACGGTATTCCTATTCCTGCTTTTGCCGGAGCGCTTACATATTATGACGGATACCGTGCATCCCGTTTGCCGGCAAATCTGCTTCAGGCGCAGCGTGATTATTTCGGTGCTCATACATATGAGCGTATCGACAAGCCGGGTGAGCGTTTCCATACGAACTGGACAGGCGAAGGCGGCTCCACGGCTTCAACATCATATAATGTTTAAAGAGGTTTGGCATTATGCCGGAAGATAATCTGCGGGAAGTTTTCAAATCATATATAATGATCTTTTCTGTCGCTTTTATTGTATATGGTCTGATTTACTTATTTTCCGGTGATTTTTGTTTTACCGCTCTGACCCCGTATAATTCTTATTCGCGACAGGCAGCCGCATGGCTTTCAGGACAGCTTTATTTGCCCGAAAATGTGCCATGGTTGGAGCTTGCAAATTTTGAAGGCAGATATTATGTAGTCTTTCCACCGTTTCCATCTGTTATTTTGCTCCCTTTTGTGCTTATTTTCGGTATTGATACACCCGATAACACGATCGCATTAATTATTTCATTATGTTCGCTTGGTTATGCGTATAAGCTTGGTTATAAGATGCTTGGAAACAGATATTATGCTATGTTTTTGAGCCTTTTTCTTATTTTAGGAACGAATTATCTTCATATATCTTTATGGGGAGCAGTTTGGTATATTGCTCAAAATATGGCTTTTCTGTTTACTCTTATGGCTTTTTATTATGCACTGTCGGATAATAAAAATCATTCTTATATAGCCCTTTTCGCAATGTGTGCCGCAATGGGATGCCGCACTTTTAACGTGTTATATTTACCAATAATATTTTATTTGATTTATATAAGAGAAAATGAGTCGTTTAGTTTTTTTGTAAAAAAGGTTTTGCTTTACGGTATTCCGGCATTTGCTTTAGGTTGTTTCTTTTTGTGGCTTAACTATGCCCGCTTCGGCAGTATTTTTGAGTTCGGTTATAACTATCTGCCGGAATTTATAAACGACCCCCATGGTATGTTTTATACCGGACGTATGATGTTTAACCTCGGCAGAATGTTATTCGGTTTTAATTTATTGGAATTCCCTATGTTTTACGGATTCGCCTTTTGGGTAGCTTCACCGATAGTTATCAGTTTCTTTATCTGCCTGTTTGTGTTGGTTTATAAGTCGATAATAAAAAAGGATATTTTAAATGGACAGAAAACTGACTATAAATACATGATAGCTCCAATAATTCTGCTGACAACGGCACATATCTTACTCTTTTCACTATACAGAACCTTAGGAGGTCATAATTTCGGCTCAAGATACACAGTAGACACATTGCCTGTTTTTTATCTCGGTTTTCTATTTGTTTTGAAAAGGTTAAACATCGGTAACAATATATATCTTAACATTGCTCCGATGTTGTTCGGTTTAATTTTAAATTTCTACGGAACCGTACAGTTTCTGTCTTATTATTACGGATGAATGTGTATGTATAAACAATGGTATCTCAGTGGACCTATTCTCTTATAAACTTTTGACAAAGCAAGGGTATTCGCTATATAATGCAAGCCACATTTTAGAAGTGTGGTTTGTTTATAATTTTAAACGCTTTGCTTTTTATTCCATAGAGGTTGTTAAATGATTATCTTTGCATTGGAATCTTCTTGTGATGAGACTGCGGTTGCTGTTGTCAAGGACGGGCGGCGAGTGCTTTCAAGTGAGCTTTTTTCTCAGGCTGATATGCATACTTTATATGGTGGGGTTGTGCCTGAAATCGCTTCGCGCAACCACGTCGCTGTTATAGGGCGGCTTAGTGAGCTTGCTATGAAGAATGCGGGTATTTCAAAGAGTGAAATTGATGCTGTTGCCGTTACTTATACACCGGGGTTGATTGGTGCATTGCTTGTTGGAGTTAATTATGCCAAGGGCTTGGCTATGGCGCTGGATGTGCCGTTGATTCCCGTACATCATATAAAAGGGCATATTGCTTCAAACTACATTGCTTTCCCCGAATTGGAACCTCCTTTTTTATGTGTTATTGTATCAGGCGGCAACAGTATAATCGCAGATGTAAAAGATTATACCGACATTTCAATAATAGGGCGTTCAAGGGATGATGCGGCAGGTGAGTGTTTTGACAAGGTTGCACGGGTACTTGGACTCGGTTATCCGGGCGGACCTGCTCTTGATATGCTTGCCGAAAGCGGGGATGATTCACTCTTTAAATTACCTCTTCCAAGTATTGAAAACGCACCGTATGATATGTCTTTTTCCGGTTTAAAAACAGCAGTTGTCAACATTGTTCACAATGCAGATCAAAAAAACGAAACGCTTGATACTGCATCTTTGGCGGCTTCTTTTTCAAAAACAATCAGTGATATTCTTGTTCCCCGGGTGATGACCGCGGCTTCGGAGCTTGGTCATAAAAAGATAGCAGTCGCGGGAGGAGTAGCAGCAAATTCTCGTATTCGGAACGACTTTATTAATGCTTCGGAAAAGGAAGGTTGTACATTATTTCTTCCTCCGCTTGATCTTTGCGGTGATAATGCAGCTATGATAGGATGTCAGGGGTATTATGAATATCTTGCAGGTATAAGGGCAGACATGAGCCTTGATGCATATGCAACAATGGATTTGGATAGTGAGTAAAAATGGAATGTATAATTAAAGCGGAATATCTCAGTTTTTCATATTTTTCAACCGACGAGTCGGCACCTGTACCTGTTTTAAATAATATTAACCTTGAAATTGAAAAAGGAACTTTTGTTGCAATTATCGGGCATAACGGTTCCGGAAAAACCACACTTGCAAAACATTTTAACTCAATTCTTCTTCCGGGCGCAGGATGTGTTTATGTTGATTCATTGGATACATCCGACGAGGAATTAGTTATTGAAATTCGCCGTAGGATAGGAATGGTGTTTCAAAACCCGGATAATCAGATCGTTGCAACAGTTGTCGAAGAAGATGTTGCTTTTGCTCCCGAAAATCTTGGTTATCCGTCGGATGAAATACGGCGAAGAGTTGACGAAGCTTTAAATATCGTTGGTATGTACGATTATTGTAAGCATGCACCTCATCTGCTTTCCGGCGGGCAAAAACAACGTATTGCTATTGCCGGTGTTTTGGCGATGAGACCAAAGTGCATTGTATTCGACGAGCCGACAGCCATGCTTGACCCGCGCGGAAGAGAGAGCATAATTAATATTATGTGTGACCTTCGTGACAATCATGATGTTACCGTCGTGCTCATTACTCACCATATGGATGAAGCTGTAAACGCCGACAGGATAATAGTTATGTCGGACGGTGATATCCTTATGGACGGGACTCCGAAAGAAATTTACCGCAACATGGAAACTCTGCGTGAAACAGGGCTTGATATTCCCGAAACCGCCTTGTTGCTCCACGATCTAAAAGACAACGGTTTTGAAGTATCTCTTGATGCTTTAACTGTGGATGAATGCGCAAATGCAATATATGAATCGGTTAATTTAAGATAAAGAGGATATAAATGGTAATAATAAAAACCGAAAATTTGTCTCATACATACAGTATCGGTACGCCCTTTGAACGTGTCGCTGTTTATGATATTAATTTCACCCTTGAGAGGGGTGAATATGTCGGTATTATCGGCTCTACGGGTTCCGGAAAATCCACATTGGTTCAGCATCTCAACGGGTTGTTAAAGCCAACATCCGGATCTGTTTTTTACGATGGCACAAATATACATGAATCTAAAAAATATACAAGAGATATTCGTTTTAAAGTTGGGCTGGTTTTCCAATATCCCGAGTATCAGCTCTTTGAATCGACCGTTTTTGACGATATTGCTTTCGGTCCGAAAAACATGGGTTTGCCTGAAGACGAAATTCGCGAACGTGTTTTTGAAGCAGCGGGGTTTGTCGGACTTAATAAATCATTTATGGATAAATCTCCCTTTGGGCTTTCCGGGGGCGAAAAGAGACGTGCGGCTATTGCCGGTGTCATTGCAATGCGCCCTGAGGTTCTTATCCTTGATGAACCGACCGCAGGGCTTGACCCGCACGGACAGGCAGAGATTATACGAAATATAAGAAATTACAAAGCATCCCATAATGCCACTGTTATTCTTGTTACTCATAACATGGAAGAAATCGCCCGCAACGTTGACAGAATCGTTCTTTTAAACCACGGTAAAATTATGTTGGGCGGCACTCCTTCCGAAGTGTTTTCCGAGACAAAGAAACTCAAAGAGCTTGGGCTTGCTGCACCTAAAGCTTCAATGATAGCTTCCCGGCTTATTTCTCTCGGTTTATCTCTTCCGCAGGGAATTTATACCATTGAGCAGTTGAGGCAGTCTCTTGCAGATTATAGGATATTGCACAATAACCCTGTTGTGAAGGATTCCGGAAACGGGGGTGAGGAGTATACTTAAGGATATAACCTTGGGTCAATTTTTTCCCGGCGATACGGTTGTTCATAGGCTTGACCCCCGAACAAAGCTGATTCTTATGATTACATATATAACGGGATTATTTATGGCAAGAGGATTTCCCGCATATGGTTTTATGTTGGTCATTCTAATTACTTGTCTTGCAGTATCAAGGATAAAGCCGAAAGCAGTGCTTAAAGGTCTTAAACCGATTTTTATTATTATTTGCTTAACCGTGGTTCTTAACATCTTTTTTATCAGAGGTGAAACGATATTATTTAAGTACGGTTCAATAATAATAACCGAGGAAGGTGTTTTTACGGCAGTTTTTATGGCCATGCGTCTTATGATGCTGATTGTCGGTACTTTTTTGCTTACATATACCACATCTCCGATTACATTAACCGACGGTCTTGAGCGTATGCTCAGCCCCCTTAAAAAAATTAAGCTGCCCGTTCACGAGTTTTCAATGATGATGAGTATTGCTTTGCGTATGATTCCCACACTTATAGAGGAAACCGATAAAATTATGAGTGCGCAAAAATCAAGAGGTGCAGATTTTGAAACAGGCGGATTAATAAAAAGGGCAAAAGCGATTCTACCCCTTATTATCCCGCTCTTTATAAGCGCATTCCGGCGTGCCGACGAACTTGCGACAGCTATGGAAAGCCGTTGTTATAACGGGGGAGAAGGCCGAACAAAGCTAAAGATTTTAAGGTTTTCACGACTTGATTTTATTGCGTTTTTATTTGGAGCATGCACTATTGCATCAGTAATTTTTCTTGGACGGATTGTATTTTGATGGAAAGCAGAAATATTGCACTACGAATAATGTTTGACGGTTCAAGGTATCACGGATGGCAGATTCAAAAAGAGGACGTCACTGTTGCCGGAACAATTGAAGCCGCATTATCGCAGATTTGTGAACATCCGGTAAAGCTTCATGGCTGCGGGAGAACCGATGCCGGCGTTCATGCAGAGAAATATTGTGCCAATTTTAAAACATCTTCAAGTATTCCGGCAGGCCGTGTTCCGTTTGCTGTTAATTCTCTTCTTCCTGCAGACATTTCAATCCAAAATGCAATTGTTGTACCGGATAGTTTTGATTCAAATCTTTCGTGTATAAAAAAAGAGTATACATATAGGATATATAATTCACGTATTCGTAATCCTTTTTATTTAAACAGAGCATATTTTTACTCTCAAACACTTAATATCGACATAATGAAAGAAGCGGCTTTACATTTCGTGGGAACACATGATTTTGCTGCTGTTCGTTCTGTCGGAACAGAAACAAAAACCACAGTCAGAACGGTTTTTTGGTACGAGATTATTCAAAATGGTGATTTTTTGGAACTTCGTGCATGTGCGGACGGGTTTTTATATAACATGGCAAGAGCAATGGCAGGAACGCTTTTATACGTTTCAGAAGGTAAAATTACACCTGATGAGCTGCCTTCCTTGCTTATAAAAAAAGACCGCAGGCTTACAGGTCCGACTGTTCCTCCGGGTGGTTTGTATATGACGGGAATTTGGTATGAGGGTGAAATAGGGGAGTTATTCATGTAATTATATATCTTTTTTCACAAGAATATGATATAATTGCGAATTGCGATTGGAGAAAAGATATGAGCAGCGGTAATATTCCAAAAGGGAGAAAACTGAAATTCCCGGCTCTTGTTTTAATACTTGTTGTCGTTGCTGTCCTCATTTTTATCGGAATTTACTTTATTGTAAGTCATATAATGGGTGCTCCGCTTTTTTCAATGCTTTTTTCACCTAATTTACCGGAAATAACTGCCGAGGTATTTAACTTTAATATCGGACGTTCCAGAGTTTTTGCAACCATAGATAATTCAATTGCTGCGGTAGGCACACTTGGATTAAATGTTCAAAGTGCCGACGGACTGGAGACGCTCAGAGATTCGTTTCGTATGAATCAGCCTGCAATTGCGAGTTCGGGAAAATATGGCATTATATTTGACATCGGTGGAACGATTGTTCGTGTATTTAATAGTACGCAGGTTCTGTCATCTGTCGAAGCCAACGGAAAAGTTGTTTCCGCTTCAATAAACCAAAATGGCTGGTTTTGTATTGTAACACAAGATGGCGGAGGTTACAGAGGCGTAGTTACCGTATACAATAATAACGGCGTTGATGTTTTCAGAGCACACATCGGTAGCGGGTTTGTCTTATCGGCTGCTGTATCGCCCGACAACAAAAATCTTGCTATCTTAAGTTTTACGGAAACAGGCAGCAGAATAACTTTTTATGATAATATCGATTCTGAGGACGAGCCTGCCTATCGTTTTGATTACAGCGGAGGATTAATTCTCGAAATTTCACACTTGCCAAATGGTGATATCCTGGCTTTTTCCGCAGATTTATTATTTGTTGTCGATAGTGACGGAAACCGTGAGATATTATATGTTTATCACGAAAACCGCCTTGGCGGCTACGCATATGACAACGATCTGATTTTCTTACATCTGTATGACTATGGAATAGGTTATCAGGGGCGTCTTATATCTCTTCTTACAGATGGAACAGTTTTAGGTGAACTTGAAATCGAGCGTGAAATACTGTCGGTTTCCGCAGTAAAAAATTCACTTGTAATTCTTAAGCCCGATGGTGTTACGTTTTTTAATGAGATTTTTGAAGAATTTTCTGTGTCTGCCGAGAGCGTCTCTGCCGCCGGAGCAAATCGAATCCTTGCCCTGCGCACTGATGTGGCTCTTGCAACAAATGACAACTCGGCTGTAATCCTTCGTAGAGAGGAGCATTAGGTAGTGACGGCATTTCTTTTAGACGTAGCAGTAGTCGGAACAGTTGCTTTTTGCGGCTGGCGCGGTTACAAAAACGGTTTAATACGCGGTGTTTTCGGTATAGTTTCACTTATAGCATCATTACTTATTGCCAACATTGCTGCAGAAGCATATTCGGATGAAGCAAAAGGGATGCTTGTTCCCTTTGTCGGAGGCATGCTTGAGACAACAATGTCCGAGCTGTCCGATGAAGGAATTGTGTATCAGCCAATTGCACACGACCATGAAATAGATGATGTTGACTTTGGTTCAGCATATTTGGCCCTTCGTCATATCGGGTTTCCCGAAGCTGCCGCTGTAAGAATTGCAGAGTTGTCCCTCGAGCGGGAGGAAGACGAGGGCAGAAGATATTTTACCGATGTAATCGCCGACAGAGTCTCTTCCACATTGGCGTATGTTGCTGTTTTTGGTATTGCTTTTCTTTTGATTGCAATTATTTTTGCAGTTATCGGTAATTTGGTCGGGTTTGTATTTGCTCTGCCGGGACTCAGGTTGGTTGATATTATCTCAGGCTCTGTGTTGGGTGTGTTTAAAGGTATAATTCTTGTATATACTGTTTCTGCTATACTGAGATATTATGGGTTGTTGGTCTTGCCTACTCTTGAAAAAACATCATTGTTGCTTTATCTTATTAACAGCAATCCAATTGCCAACATGCTCGGAATCTGATTTTGTCTGTTGTTACTTAGCATAATCTTAGAGGTGATATTTTAGTGAAAATTCTACCTAATATTTTATCTGTATTTCGCATTTGCCTCGTGCCGGTGTTTGCCATTGTGTACTTTACCGATACAAACGAAATTAAATATTATGCCATCCTTGTTTATGCAATTGCAGGCCTCAGTGATTTTCTCGACGGTTTTATAGCACGCAAGTTTAATGCTCAATCAAAGCTTGGTAAGCTTTTAGACCCGCTCGGCGATAAACTGATGACATTTACGGTTCTTATTTGTATAACTATAACAAGCACCGAATCAAGATTGTTTCTTATTTCAGCCGCACTGGTTTTTTTCATAAAGGAAATTCTTATGGGAATCGGCGGTTTGGTTTTACACAAAAAAGCACATGTTGAACTGCCGCCCGCAAATTTTATCGGAAAATCATCAACATTTGTTTTCTATGCTGTTTTTATCGCTATTATGCTGTTTAATATTCCGCATTTTGTCGTCGTTATACTTGTTTATGTAGCAATTGGTCTTGCGCTGATAGCACTGGCGGGTTATATAATTTCATACATAAAAATAATGAAAAAAAGGTCAAATCCTATCAATAATATCGGAGAAATCGAATGCAACCAACAATCTGTTCAAGATGTAAACGAAACCCTGCAGTAATTTTTATTACCCGAATTGAAAACGGGCATTCCACAAATGAGGGGATATGCCTGAAATGTGCGCGTGAATTAAATATTAAACCTGTTGAGGACATTATTAAAAGAATGGGCTTGACCGATGAAGATTTGGAAAGCCTCACAGATGAAATGATGGAAGCTATGGGTGGTCTCGAAGCTCTTTCAGATCATGAGGAACAGGAAGATAACACCGAAGACGGGAAAACCGCTACATTTCCTTTTTTAAACAGACTCTTTGGCGGTCCCGACGATTCACCTCCGAGAGATTTTCCGAGACCCGGGCGTGATCCTAAAGACAAGGAACAGGGTATGGGCGGACAGGGTGCGCCCGGTGGGCACAATGTCTCTTCCGGAGCCGGCAGTAAAAGGCGAAAATACCTTGAGAGCTATTGTATTTCACTTACAAGAAAAGCAGCCGAAAGTAAACTTGACAAAATTGTAGGACGTGAAACGGAAACTGAGCGTGTTGTTCAAATTCTGAACCGCAGACAAAAAAACAACCCTTGCCTCATAGGCGAACCGGGAGTCGGAAAAACCGCAATAGCAGAAGGGCTTGCTCAGCGTATCCATAATGATGATGTCCCTCAGAAATTGCGTAACAAAGAAGTTTATTTATTGGACTTAACGGCTCTTGTTGCAGGCACACAATTTCGCGGGCAGTTTGAAAGCCGGATGAAAGGGCTTGTGGAAGAGATCAGAACTCATGGCAATGTAATTCTTGTCATTGACGAAGTGCATAGTCTTGTCGGAGCCGGCGACGCAGAAGGGTCAATGAATGCCGCAAACATCCTTAAGCCTGCACTGTCGCGCGGAGAAATACAGGTTATTGGTGCCACAACCTTTAACGAATACAGAAAGCATATTGAAAAGGATGCCGCTTTAGAGCGCAGATTCCAACCTGTTGTTGTCTCCGAACCGTCAATTAATGAGTCAATAGAAATTATTATAGGAATAAAGAACTATTACGAAGCTTATCACGGTGTTAAAGTCTCCGACGATATTGCAAGGCAGGCTGTAACTCTGTCCGAAAGGTATATCTCCGACAGGTTTTTACCCGATAAAGCAATTGATCTGATTGATGAAGCCTGCTCCGACATGAACTTAAAAAGCGAATTAATCGCACGCAAGGATGCAATAAAAAAAGAAAGAGCAGATTTGCAAAAAGAACGTGACTTAATTCTTTCGGCACCGGACGGAAGCGATTATGCGCGGCTTGCCGAAATCCGCAGTCTTGATTTTCGTTTATCTGATGAACTTGATGCATTGGAGCTTGAAGGCGACCCTGTTCTTACTATTGATAATCTTGCAAGAGTTATTGAGCTTTGGACAAAAGTGCCGGCTTCGAGTATTAGAGAGGATGAATTTAAACGTCTTTCCGAGCTTGACAAACGCCTTAAAGAAAGTATTATCGGTCAGGACGATGCTATCGGCATTGTTTGTGCGGCAATCAGGCGTAACAGGGTCGGTATCTCATCAAAGCGTAAGCCTGTTTCATTTATATTTATAGGTTCGACCGGGGTCGGAAAAACAGAGCTTGTTAAAAGGCTTGCTTCAGACCTTTTTGATTCACCCGAGTCACTTATCAGGCTCGATATGTCCGAGTTTATGGAAAAACATGCAGTGTCAAGAATTATCGGCTCCCCTCCCGGTTATGTCGGATATGATGAAGCAGGTCAATTAACGGAAAAAATCCGTCGCAGACCCTACAGTGTTATTTTATTCGATGAAATTGAAAAAGCTCATCCCGATGTCATGAACATTTTACTCCAGGTTCTTGATGACGGTCACATTACAGATGCACACGGGCGAAACATTAATTTTGAAAATACTGTGATAATAATGACAACCAACGCAGGAAGCGACAGAAAAGACGGTGCTGTAGGCTTTAATCGCAGTGCCGACGAGCGCGGAAAAGAAAAAGCGGAAAAAGCTCTAAAAGATTTCCTCCGTCCTGAATTTATCAACCGCGTTGATGAAGTTGTCTACTTTAATCATCTCACGGAAGACGATTTTAAAGCTATCGCCGTGTTGATGTTAAATGAATTGCATGACTCCATGGCAGGAAAAGATATAAAATTGTGTTTTGATGATAAGCTGCTTGACTACATAACTAAAAAATCTTATTCTCTGTCATATGGAGCCCGAAATTTACGGCGTTTGATCCAAAAAGAAATTGAAGATAAAATCGCTTTAGAGATGATTAATAATTACGCTCAACCGATTTCAACGGTTAATTTATCTGCAATAGAAGATGAAATCAGCATAATTGGGTCATAAAAACGGAAAACTTAATATAAATTTCGAATAAATAAATATTATACATTGACTATAAATCGTCATGTATGGTAATATCTCATTACTTCCAATGCAAAATTAAAGGGGGATATATCATGAAAAACCTAAAAGTATCGGCAAAACTTATTACCAGCTTCTTGATTATTGCTGTTTTAACCGCAATAGTCGGTGTAGTCGGAATCTACGGAATGGTTACAATAAACACTTCATTTGATGAAATGTACGAAATGCAAACCGTTCCTATGCCTGACCTTGCCAAAGCAATTGAATTATTGCAACGTCAGCGTTCCAATATGCGCGAGCTTATTATCGGCTCGGCAATTGACGATTTCGATATGATGGACAGAGCGCGGGCAAGCGCAGACAGCTCACATGCAGATATGCAAAAAGCGTTGGATTCATATTATCTAACCATTAAAGCGCCTGAAGCCAAAAGACTCTTTGAAGAAGCCCGCGATTTATATGAAAATCAATTCAGAGTCGGCTTTATGAGAATTTATGACGGCGCAAAAGGTGATGTCGACGCCGCCGACCTGTATACAATTATGAGAGAATATACAGCTGCAACCGATCAGATTGTCGAAAACTTTGATATATGCTTTGCAATGAAGATTGATACCGCCGCAAATGCAGCAGAAACCGCTTCATCCACGGCAGATCTTCTTCTATATATTATAATCGGTGTTCTCATCGTTGCATTAGTAGTCGCTATATTCCTTGCTCTCTATATATCCGGTCTTATCAGCAAACCGCTTCAAATCCTTTCAGACTTTATGAAAAGAGCGGGTACAACAGGTGATATTGCACTTTCTCCCGATGATATGTCAAATATCAATAAATACGCTCAAGGTAAAGATGAAATCGCTCATACAATTGCGGGAAGCGCAGCGTTTCTCAAGCATGTTACCAACATTGCAGGCAAACTTGAAACCGTCGCAAACGGCGATTTGACAATCGATGTCAATATGCTCTCCGCCTCAGACACAATGGGTAAGTCTCTTTCACAAATGGTTGATAACCTTAACAACATGTTTGCCGGAATCCAAACATCAACCAGTCAGGTATCCACCGGTGCAAAACAAGTCGCCGACGGAGCACAGGCTCTTGCACAAGGTTCGACCGAGCAGGCAGCTTCAGTTCAGCAGCTCTCGGCATCAATCGGCGAGATCGCACAAAAAACAAAAGAGAACGCAGAAACCGCAGACAGAACATCCAAACTGTCCGAGTCAATCAAACAAAACGCACTCAAGGGCAGCACCCAAATGGACGAAATGATTGGTGCCGTAAAAGAAATTAACGACGCAAGCCAGTCTATCGGCAAGATTATTAAAACCATCGACGACATCGCATTCCAAACAAACATCCTTGCACTTAACGCTGCTGTTGAAGCTGCAAGAGCAGGGCAACACGGTAAAGGCTTTGCAGTCGTCGCCGAAGAAGTCCGTAACCTTGCATCAAAGAGTGCCGAAGCTGCAAAAAACACCGGCGATATGATTCAAAACTCTATGGAAAAGGCTGAGTTCGGTTCACAAATTGCAGGTGATACAGCAGAAAGCCTCAAGGAAATTGTATCGGGTATCAGCGAATCAAGCGAACTTATTTCAGAAATTGCAAGATCCTCCGAAGAACAATCCCTCGGAATTTCTCAAATCAACACAGGTATCGACCAGGTCGCTCAGGTTGTACAGCAAAACAGCGCAACTGCAGAAGAAAGCGCAGCAGCCTCAGAAGAAATGAGCAGCCAGTCCACAATGCTTGAAGAGCTCATTTCACAATTTAAAATCAAGAACCAAAACGCATCAATGCGCGC
>Ga0123356_10004679_pt1 | contig 14090 bp, 10 predicted proteins | sample TergutEmb28metaG_2_FD_92546 | JGI IMG/M metagenome (GOLD analysis project Ga0123356, IMG submission 92546) | Embiratermes neotenicus P3 segment gut microbial communities from Petit-Saut dam, French Guiana - Emb289 P3 | ecosystem: Host-associated > Arthropoda: Insects > Digestive system > Gut ...
TAGATGCGCAAAAAGCATTTTATCAGGCAGCAGATGTGTTTGATGCAAATGTATTAAAAGATGAAATAAATCCATTGGCAAATGACAAAAAAGAATTCCATCGCGCACTTAATACGATAAAACATATTTTACTTGCAGAAACAGGCAGTGAACAGGCTGATTGGGATTTTACAGACAGCAGCGGACAGCTTGATTTACAAAAACGGAAAATTTTTGAAGGTATGCAGGTTTACATGGAAGACATACGATCTCCTTTCAACATTGGCGCAATGTTCCGCACTTCAGAAAGTTTCGGCGTTGAAAAAATTTTTCTGTCTCCGTTCTGTGCCGATCCTAATCACCGCCGTGCGGAACGGACAGCAATGGGCTGCATAAACATTATTCCCTGGGAGAGAAAGGATTTGTTTCCCGCACCTGATAATACAGATTTATCCGTAAATACCTTTGATTTATCTGTTCCAATTTTTGCACTTGAAACCGGAGGCATCCCTCTTGCAGAATTTCCCTTCCCGCGCCGCGGGTTGATGATAACAGGTTCTGAAGAATTGGGAGTAAGTCCACGCGCTCTTGCAGCAGCTGATGCTTCTCTTGGCAGGGTTTCAATTCCATGTTACGGAACAAAAGCGTCGCTTAATGTTTCTGTGGCTTTTGGAATTGCAATACAAGCCTGGAGTTCGAAAATACTATAAAAATTTATTTTTACAAAATTCTATAGTCTTACTGTTTCCACCATGTACCGGATATCATAACCATTAGCCGCTATGCGTCTCATTTCTATCACAAAAACCAATGATTCGCCGCTCATATCTGTGAGAACTCTTTTAAAATTATATTGTATTATCTGCTGACGTGAAAAATTCGGAGTGCCTACAGTGTATGTTCTTACACGTCCGTCCTGAACAACTTCAAGATTTATATGAAATCTGGAACTTAAGTTTTGTCCGCTGCCTGTTATTGTTGGTACAAGCTGGGCTGTAAATTCCCTTCCCGAAAGAAAATCGCGAAAGTTGATTGTTTCACCGCGTGCAGGCGGAGCAGCATCCCTTGAAACATAAAGTGGCAGTCCCTGATTCCGTGTGTCTATATTATGCCTGCTTATCAGGCTTGAATTACTTGAAATCAATTGATGTAAAATATCAGAACCATCCTGTCCTGCCCTGATTGGAATATTCTGAGTGAAAGAAATCCTGCCATTTTGAACAAAAACATTTCCGGCTACATCAACTATGTACAGATCAGCCCAGGGATGCAGAGACGGAGACAGTACTCCATGCTGCCCAAACATATAGGTTCTGCCGTCAGGTGAAAATCCCAAATCAGCAAAAACAGCGATGTCACCTGCCCATAATGCAGAAACGCATGTTAAAATAACTGTTAATTTTAATATTATTATTTTTTTTAATAACATATAGTTCTCCCTGATTCTAATTATCGGTGTTAAATTTACAAAACTATAATATGCTTACTGATAACAGCTTGAGAAAAACAGATTGCTGATATAAACTGCCTTATGACGCTTTCTGAAAGAAACACCTTTTTTAAAATCGGGATAGTTTTTTGTGCTGTTTGTACTTTTTTAATACTTGCCGCTTCTTTTTTTACAATGCCTGCATATTCTGAAATGGATGAAGTTTCACGCCGTCCGTCCAATTTTTTCCATACACTAACTAACCTTTTGCTTGAAAATAATTATTTTGCGGTTCATGTATCCCTTGCGGTACTGGTTATTTTTTCTTTAATAGGGATGCTTTTAATTTATCATTTTTTTGAAAGGACTTCAGCCCCGGAAATTCTGTACATTGCCATATTTACAATTTCTTTTTCCTTTGAAGTTATACGCTTGATCCTGCCGCTGCACCTGATTTACAATTTCCCTTCGGTTTACGTACGTTTTGCATCAAGGGTATTGTTTTTTGCCAGATATTTCGGTATTTTTTCTCTGTTTGCCGCCAGTATATGCGCTGTCGGAATTGATATGCAAAAAACCCGCAATGTAATTTTTTTATTGATTATCGCAACTCTGAGTGTTACAATCAGCGTTCCGATTGATGTTTTAAACTGGAACACCAGCATGAATATGGTTAACGGGTTTCATTCTGTGTACAGACTGATAGAACTGGCTGTCTTTTTTACCATAATGACAGGTTTTTTTATAACATCAAATATCCGTGATACAAAGGAATATGCATATATTGCAATTGGAATTATGCTTGCTCTAGCCGGCAGAAATATTCTTTTGAATACCGACAATTGGATAGGTCCGCTTCCAGGCATTTTTTTATTGTCGTTCGGTACATGGTTTCTTTGTTCCAAATTACATAAAATTCATCTGTGGCTTTAACTTTTTCTCAATTATCTGTAATTTTTTACCGAAGTTTATAATACATGATATTGAAGAAAAAATTTATTTATTCTGCTGCTGTATTTGTAGTTCTTTTTATAACCGTTTTACAGGTTCATGCTTTTCCGGGTGAAGAATTTTTGGATATTGATATATTCAATAAAAGCGCGCCGGTTTTTCCGCACATGCTTTATACAGAGACCGTCAATAACCTGATAAGAAACGAAAATTCCCGTCTTTATTGGGTTAACTCTGAAGAAGAAATCGAAATTTTTAACAGAATGACTTCTTATCAGATTTCTCTGCTGATGAATTATGATGTTCTTGCATATTACGGCCATCCTGCATCGCGAAACATGGGAATTCTGGGACGTCATTCAATTGAAGAACTGGATCAAATGCTGTCAGTTCTTGCAGCCGAATATGAAGCAGTGAGCGGAGGACGAAAAATCCAAAAAGCTTTTTACCTGATTTATGGTACAGTCTGGCCTCAGGGTGATATTGGGATCATAAATCATGATGTTTTGATGCGGTATATTAATTATGGAATGAGAAATGATGTTTTAATTTTTATTGATCATCAGATTGGCCGTTTTGATCCATTGGATTCTTTAAGAAGAATGCTGCCTTATCTTCAATATCCGAATGTACATCTTGCCCTTGATCCAGAATGGCGGACAGCCAGGCCGATGGAAGAGCTTGGTCATCTTACAGCAGCGGAGTTAAACCGTGCTCAGCAAATAATGGAAGATTATCTTATAGAAAACGATCTTCCGGGCGAACGAATGCTTGTAATTCATCAATTCAATTCTATTATGATCAGAAACCGCCAGGATATAAGATCTGATTTTCAAAGAGTAAGGTTTATTCACTGTATGGATGGCATCGGAACACCGAATATGAAACGCAACACTTATGCATTCAATGCGCTGGCTACAAATTTACCAATCAAAGGATTTAAACTTTTTTATAATCTTGGAATACCAGGCGCAGGTTTTGATAATCCGTTGATGACACCGCAGGAAGTGTACAATCTTAATCCGCGTCCTTATGTCATTATGTATCAGTAGAATGTATACAATTTAACGATAAAGCTTAACGATAAAACCGGATTAAAAAAAATTTATTTTACAAATAATTTATAGAACAACAGCAGGAATTTATATCTGATATAGGGAAAAATTCTGAATAATTTAAAAGGATTCTGGAAACAATAGCCAATCCATTCAAGCCCGTATTTAAAGATAGTTCTTGACGGAGGTCTCTTCTTTTCGGCAAAAATATCAAAGATGTCACTGCACCAAAGTCTCATGCCTTCTCCCAAAGTTTTATTGTTTCTGGCAATCCAGCGTTCGTTGCCGCGGATACCCTTGCCGACCAGAAGCAATGAAGGCGATGATTTTTTTATAGCTTTAATAACAATGGATTCTTCATGCCGCTTGAAATATCCGGGGAAACGGCCGACAACATGCAGTTTTGGATAAGTCTGCCTGATATTCTGTTCTGTTTTTATTAATATTTTTCTTCTGCCGCCCAGCAGGTAGCAGGAATATTCCCTTTTATCCAGAATATAAAGCATGCGTTGAATAAAATCCAAAGGCATATATCTGTAAGCTTTTTTACCTGTAAGGAATTTGATTCCGCTTATCAGGCTTTTGGATATTGGAATCACCAGCGAAGCATTTTTAACATAACTACGGTATTCGCTGTTTCGTCTGGCTTTTAATAAATCCCAAAGGGAAAGAAGAATTATATTATGTTCTTTTTTTTCGTTAAGGAGATCATATATCACAGAACTGAGTTGTTCAGGTGCGGTAATGTCAATTGGGACTTTTAATAATTCTACCCGCTGCCGGTTTTCCTCTGGTTCATCTTTGTTCATTTCATCGGGCAGGTTTGTTTCTATTCCCACGAATCTCTCTCCAGTAATATGATACGGATTGCAGCTGCAAAGTAAAGTGCGGCTGTTTCTGTCCGTAAAACAGTGTCTCCGATAGTCAATGTTTTAAAATCATTCTCTATAAATAATTTTAATTCATTTTCAGAAAAACCGCCTTCCGGTCCTATAACTAAAACCACAAATTTAGGATTATTATTAAGATACCCGTGAAGGCTTTTCTGTTCAAGCCCCCTGCTCTGATATTTTGATGATCCTGCTTCCAGTGAATAACTGTCTGAGTTATTGTCTAAATGGTGAAACAGAAGCCCAAGAGCGCCTGATTCTTTATATTTTTTCCAATAATCGAATAATTCGATCATTGTCAACGGCTGGTGAAGCTCTGTTGCAATCCTGGAACCGCTTTGCTGCCTTGCTTCCTTTATGATTCTTTCCCAGCGTGAAAATTTTTGCTGGCCGGTATTTATTTTACCAAATGTAAATTCCGAAACAAAAGGAACAATTTCTGTAATGCTGCCTTCTGCTGCTTGCCGTACAATCAAATCCATTTTTTCGCCTTTTGGCAAAGCCTGGAAAAGGATTATAGGCGGTATTTTTTCTGAAGAATTTTTACACAGAGGTGTAATTGACGAAGAAGGAATGTGCGGATGATCCGGCGATGAGGATAGACATTTTCCGGTCAATATGCCGCTGTCTGCAGAAAGCACCTGCACAAGCGTTTCTTCTCCGCCGGGGAGAAGAGCAGAAAAAAATTCTCCAACGGCAAGACGGCGGACTCTGACCAGATAATGGTAATCATTCCCTTTGAGACGGATCATGCCGTTTTTATCCGGTCCGGAGTTTAATATAAATTGTTTCACAATATTTACAAATCGCAATAAGGAGCCAATTAACCGCAGAATTTTACAACTGTTAGACGCAAAATTCTTACTTGTCCAAAAGGCTCCTGTTAAACCCTTTTATCTTAAATCTTGCAATTCCCTCAGCGTTCTTGCGTTCCGCATAAGATTGTTATAATTGCCGCTTCTTAAAATATTTACTGCTTCCAGTAATTGAACGTCGTATTCCAAATCATAAACAGGAGCAAAAGTTGTACGGTTAAATTCATTTCTGATGAGCCGTCTAATCAGAGCTAAATCAAGATTATAATCCTGTTCAATTGTCCGTACAAAGGCATCAATCTGACCTGCGCTTGCCTGCGGATATTGTTCAACAAATGCCGGGATTTTATTTGCATTAATCAGCTGATTTAAATGTATCGCATCTTCTTCTGTGTATTCCGGGAATTTTACTTCAAGATCCGGCGGAATGCCGATTCTGTCTATATTAACATCACTTGGTGTAAAATACCTGGCTGTTGTTAACCTGAAACCTGCTGTATTCAATGGATAAACCTGCTGCACAGAACCTTTGCCAAATGTATTTTCTCCAACCAGATAACCTCTGCCGTGATCCTTAATTGCACCGGCTACAATTTCTGAAGCTGAAGCAGAACCTCTGTTTATCAGGACAATTATGGGAATGTTGGAAGCAACAAGCGTTGTCCGGTTTGCGTTAAAAACACGGTTTTCATGTGCAATTCTTGATCTGGTGCTTACAATTACTCCGCCGTCAATAAAAAGATTGGCAATATCAATAGCTGAATCCAGCCTGCCGCCGTAATTGTTCCTTAAATCCAGAATCAGACCTCTGTAATTATTTTCCCTGAATTCATTTATTGCTTCTCTTGCCCTGTCTGCTGTCATAGGGGTAAACGTAAGGAGTTTTAAATAACCTATATCGCCAATCATTGCATGTTTTACAGTAGGTACTTCAATAATAGCCCTTGTTATTGTTAACGGGAATTCCATCCTTTCGCCGCGTCTTATGACAATTTGTACACTTTCTCCTGGTGTCCCCCTCAGCATTCCAAGCACTTCGTCCATTGATAATATTTCTGTCGGAATCCCGTTTATTTCGGTAATAAAATCACCGGGGCTGATTCCGGCGCGCCAACCGGGTGTATCTTCAATCGGAGACACAACTTCTACCCACATTGGTTTTCCGTCCGGTCTTGGAGTGACCGCTTTGGTGATATTTATCCCGATTCCCCCGAAATTTCCCTGGGTTGTATCGGTTATGTCCTTCATATCGGACTCAGTCATAAAAGTTGAGTATGGATCTTCCAGAACGCTGAACATTCCGTTCATTGCGCCTTCAAAAAGCAGCTGCGGATCAATTTCCTCTACATAATTCTGAACTATAAAATTAAACACATTTTGCATTAATGTGGTATAGTTCTGTCTTTGAGGCTGATTTTGTGCCGTACTTGGAGTACCCTGGGCTGCTGCTCCGGGAATTAATGCAAAAACATATAATGCGCAGAATATGGCAGTTATTGTTATCCAAACCCATTTAAAAGATGGTTCTTTTATTTTATTATTCATGATAAACTCCTTTTATTATTATCATATATTTTAACTAAAAAGGGTAGTGTTATGAATAAGAAAAAAACTATCGGAAAAAGAGTTACAGCTTTAGTTATCACAATTTTAGTATTTTTAGTAATTACCGGTCTGCATCTGTTGGGGGTTTTTACTTTTCTTGAAAACAAATCCTATGATTTAAGAGTCAGATTCTGGGCTGATTCATCCTTCAGCCGTCCTTCTGATGAAATTGTAGTAATACTTTTGGATCAGGACAGCCTTGATTGGGCGCAGCTTGAACGCGGATGGGGATGGCCATGGCCGCGTCAGGCTTATGCCGAAATTGTTGATTACATGAATTTCAGCAACGCTAAAGGAATCGCTTTCGACGTTATTTTTTCAGAACCTTCTGTTTACCGTAATGCCAGACAGGATGAAATAATAGACAATGCAGTAAGAGCTCTGGAATTAATTGAACTGGAAACCGAAGATCAGCTGGGTATTGACAGATCACCTGGCGGTGCCAGAGATCAGGAAACCACTGACAGATCGCCTGCCGGAAGCGGACCATCTGCTGCCGGCGGAAGACAAACCCGTAGCGAAAGTTCATTTATTCAGAATGAAGGAGTGGCAGGTACAGGAAGGCAGCTTCAATCATGGGCAGAAGGTTATGATATGCAGTTTCGCGGCGGGGGATCATCGACAAGATCTATATACAGAGTTGTTATAGATGCTCTGCAAAGCTTAAGCGCCCGTGAAGACGATGATTCGTTTATTAATGCTTCCAATGATTTTGGAAAAGTTATACAGACTGTAATGTTCAGCAGCCAGACAGGAAGCGCTCTTTCCTGGCCTTCCGAACTTAATAAACCAATGTTTCAGACATCCAATTTCGGTCCTTTGCTGCAAAGGTTCAGCGTAGGACAGGATGAAAAAGGGCAGTTTCCTATTATGGAACTCGCGCAATCCGCCGGAGCTTTGGGAAGTGTTACGGGAATACCGGATTCTGACGGAGTTATCAGGCGCTTAAAACCTTTTACCTTGTTTGACGGCAAAGCGATACCAGGTCTTTCGACAGCGCTGCTTCTTGTTGACGGCAGGGGACAGCATATAAGCTACAACAGCAGGGCTGGTACAATTGAATGGGACGGGGTTTCCATACCTGTTGATAAAGACGGCAATACTCTTCTGCGTTACAGGGGAGATTTAAACTGGAATTATCATCCGTCCAGGGCAATGGACATTCTGCTTAGCGCTGAATCTGTCGCCCGCGGTGAAAATCTGCAATTCGGTTTTTATGAAACGCCGATGGGAACAGAGTGGGTAATGTATACACCCGGAAATTTTACCGGCACTTATGTTTTCTTTGGTTTTTATGCCCAGGGACTTTTTGATATCTTTGCCACGCCTGTTTCAGCGCTGTATCCGGGAATGGGATGTCACATAACACTGCTGGATAATATTTTGAAAGGAGATTTTATCCGTGAAAGCAGCAATGTTTTAAATTTACTGATTCTTCTTGCGGTTGTTATTCTGGTAGTCGGATTGACAATGTTCTCCGATCGTATATTATTTTCTGTCGGCGGAACCGTTATTCTTGTTTTATTGGTTGTAGTCGGCGCATTTGTATTTTATCAGTTCGGCGGACTTTGGGTGTCTATGATTACCTATGTTGCGGGAATACTCGCGGGTTTTGTCACAGTTACACTTTACAATTATGCGACAGAAGGCAGTCAGAAAAGATTCATAAAATCCGCATTTTCTCAATACTTGTCACCAAAAGTTATTGAACAGATTATTCAGGATCCTTCCCAGTTAAAGCTTGGCGGCGAAAAAAGGGAAATGACGGCAATTTTTACCGATGTACGCGCTTTTTCCACGATTTCCGAAGCGTTAGGCGATCCTGCAAAACTTGTTGAACTTCTCAATTTCTATCTTACAAGAATGAGTAACATTGTCCTTGATAACCAGGGAACAATCGATAAATACGAAGGAGATGCGATTATCGCTTTCTTCGGCGCGCCTATACACATGGATAACCATGCTTCTCTTGCCTGCCGGGCAGTCATCAACATGAAAAAAGCGGAAGTGGAAATCAACCGTGACGCATTATCACAAGGACTTGTTACCCCGGAAGTTTTAAAAGCAATGGCTGCGAAGGGCATTATCAGCAGTATTGATGACCCTTGTCCGCTTTTTACCAGAATTGGCATGAACACTGGTGATATGGTTGTCGGTAACATGGGAACTCCAAACAAGATGGATTATACAATAATGGGCAATGCGGTCAATCTGGCTGCAAGACTGGAAGGTGTAAACAAACAGTACGATACAGGAGGCATCCTGATCAGCGAATATACAAGAGCGCATATCGGGGATGAATTTCTGATGCGGCGGTTAAGCAGGGTCAGGGTTGTCGGTATTAACACGCCTTTGCGGCTCTATGAATTGTTGGACATTGCGGCAGAGGCTTCTCCGGAACTGCTCGAAAAAGTTAAAAACTGGGAGCAAGCTTTCGATTTTTATGAAAACCGGGATTTTAAAGCCGCTCAGGATATTTTTCATATGATTTGCAGCAAATATACCGGTGATTTTACGGCGAAAAAATACAATAACAGGTGTATAAAATTTATTTCTTCGCCGCCGGATGATAAAGCCTGGGATAACGGAGTGGACAATTTAACTGAAAAGTAACATTTAGCTGCTGTTTGGTGTCTTGTAATACTCAAATGATACCAGGCATGTATAAATAGATTGATCTTTTCAGGTTTTTGTGTTAGTATATTTTTATGTGTTAGTATATTTTTTTATGGAGAGGTATAAAATGAAAAAAGTTTTATTTTTGTTTTGTTTGGTATTGTTTATTGCCGGTTTTGCGGTTGCGCAGGTTGCTCCAGGCGGAACACTTTATGTTGCAATCAGAGAAGTAAGTTTAAAATCCGGTACCGGATTTTTTACCAGCACTCGCGGATATTTACAATACGGGGATCGGGTTACAGTTGTTTCGGTCAGCGGAAACAATGTGGAAGTCCGCAGCGCGATGAATACAAACCTTGTTGGCTGGACATCAACTTCCAATATGTCAGTCAGACAGATAGCAGCCGGAACCACAAGCACGGCGACTGCAAGTGAAGTAGCGCTTGCCGGAAAAGGCTTCAATCAGGAAGTAGAGCAGTCATACAGGGGTCAGCATCAGGAGCTTAATTTTGACGATGTAGACCGTGTCGAAGAAATTTCAGTCAATATGGATGATCTTTTACGGTTTTTAGAGGAAGGCCGTCTTTCATTAGGAGATAATTAATGAAAACAAAAATTTGTGTTTTTCTTGCGATTATAATCGTTTTTTCATTTGTTATATTTTCCTGTCATACAGCTGCTTCACTTGTTGATGGTGCTGCGCAAATTGCCGGCGCAGCGGGAATTATCGATCAAAATACAGCTGATGCAATCAGCATGTCTGCCAGAGCTATTGGTTCTGCCGCAGAAGAAATTACACCGGAACAGGAATACTATATCGGAAGAGCAGTAGCTGCAAATATTCTTGCTACATATAATATATGGAACGGAAATCCTGCTTTAACTGCCTATTTAAATAATATTTGCGCAGCTATAGTAATTAATTCACCGCGTCCGGAAATCTACAATGGCTACCGGGTTGCAATTCTTGACAGTGACGAAATTAATGCCTTTGCTACCTCCGGCGGGCATATCTTTGTTACACGCGGTCTCATTGATGCAGCAGGATCGGAGGATGATCTTGCAGGCGTTATAGCTCATGAAATTGCACACATTCAATTGCAGCACAGCATTCAATCAATCAAATCCAGCCGTATTACACAGGCTATTTTGATTACCGGAACTGCGGCAACAGGAGCGATAACCGGAATGGATGTTAATGAGTTGACAGAAGTTTTAAATGAATCTGTCGGCGAAATTGTTCTTACATTGGTTACCAATGGTTATTCACAAGCACAGGAATTCGAAGCTGATACTACCGCAATGTCTCTGATGGCATCTGCCGGATATAATCCGTCTGGTTTGGTTGATATGCTCAGGTCATTAAACACAGTACAGACAGCAGGCGCAGGTTTTGGAAAAACTCACCCGACTCCCGCACAGCGTATTACCAATGCAGAAAAAACGGTGGATAGTTTTAATGTTACAGATAACAGCGTTTCAAGACAAACACGTTTTTTTACTGCAACGCGACGTTAAATAGAGTCTGACTAAAATGCAGAGCATTTTAGTCAGACTACTTTAAAAAACTAAATACAGGTTTTAATTATTGATTTTTTGCCGGGATCTAATCGGTCTTAACTGAGCCTGAGTCACTTTCCTGGGGTCGTTAATACCGATTGGCAATTCCCTGCCTTCCTCCGGCGGAATATCTTCATCTACGTAATTATTTTCTTCACCCCAAAGTTCTTTCTGATGCGGCGATCCTTCTGCAATATCAATTTCTCCCTGTTTAATCCGCGCTGTAATTAACTTGGTTACTCCAGATTCCTGCATTGTGACACCGATAAGTGTTCCCGCTCCTGTAGTGGTTTTCTTGTTATGAGTAATGATTATAAACTGGCTTGAATCGCTGAACTCGCGCAGAAGATTGATAAAGCGCCCGACATTTTCTTCATCAAGCGCTGCGTCAATTTCGTCTAACAGGCAGAAAGGGCTTGGTTTTACCATATATGTCGCAAAAAGTAGGGCAACTGCTGTCATTGAACATTCGCCGCCGGAAAGCAGGCTTAAATGATCAAGTTTTTTCCCGGGCGGCTGGGCATAAATTTCAATGCCTGATTCAAGGACATGGTTTGGATCAGAAAGTTTAAGTTCAGCGCGTCCGCCTCCGAAAAGCCGCCTGAACATATTGTGGAAATTTTTTCTTATGCGGTTGTATGTTTCCAGAAATAATTGTGAGGATTCCTGACGTATCTCTGATGTCAGATCTTCCAGGTCTTTGCGGGCTTTTTCCAAATCCGCCATCTGGTTATTTAAAAAATCATAACGTTGTTTTGTTTCAGCAAATTCTTCCGGGGCCATCAGGTTTACAGAACCCAATTCTTTCATTTTAAGGCGGGAAGCCGCAAGTTTTTCACGTAATACTGCCGGAACAGCTGTAATATTGAAAATGCGTTCTTCAAATTCCATTAAATCCCTTGAATGTGTTTCCCTGAAATTTTCCTGTATATTCTTTATTTCCATTTCGGACTGGACAAGCTCAAGATGTATTTTTTCAAGTGCTTCCTGTACTTTTGAGAGTTCAGCCATCCGTTTGTTGATAACAATTTTTTTGCCTGCAACATTATCATTTCTTTTTCTGATATCTTTTTCCAGTTTTTCCAGTTCACCGGAAAAGGCTTTTGTTTTTTCAATGTTAAGAGCTATATCCGCATGAACTCCGGCAATTCTTTCGTCAATTTCTTCAAGTCTTTTCCGGTAGAGCGAAAGTTCGCCGCGGATTGTTTTTAACAATTCTTCCTGACCGGATAACTCACGCCTGATTAACCTTGCCTGATCTTCCGCTGATTGGGCTCTTGTCTTCATCTGTGCGCGGTTCACTTTCATGTTTTCAAGTGTTGCGCGGTATTCATCGATTTTTACCAGCAGGCTGACATTGTCTTCGTGCAGTGTTTTAATTTTCTGCCGACGTTCTTCGATTCTGTCTTTTGCGTTTTTGATCTGTTCATCCAATGCCCTTTTCTTTGTAATGATTCCTTCCGGCGCAAGAAATTCATCAATAAAAGTTGGCGTATGTTTACGGTAATTGTTAAAAAGTTCCACAGCTTTACCGGCGGCGGATGAAGCTTCTGTCAGGCTGTTTAAAATTATTTCGGTATTATTTCCGATTTCAGTGTAAATTTTATTTGAGGTATCTGTTCCGCTGCTGACAGCTGCTTTCGCCGCATTATCAAGATCCCGGACTAATGCTTCCCTGCCGCTTAAAATTGTCTGCAAACGATTGAGTGTTTCATGCAGGGATTCCTCTGCATTTTTGCGTTCAATTGCTGAATAACCTGCTTTTTTTAAACCGGCATCAAGTTCTGCGACAATGTCATCTGTAATTTTTGCAAGTTCTTTTTCCAGATTTACAAGTTCTTTTCCTATGCTGATAATTTCATTTTCGGCTCTGCGTGATTCCTTTTCGTTTTCGCTGATGCGTCCTGCGGCAAGCTGGATATTTTCTTCAAAGGAGCGGATATTTTCTTCTATATTTTCACATTGCTTTTGCAAATCCAGTACAACCGCATCCTGCCCTGCGGCATCATCATTTAATCCTGTAATTTTTTCTATTGCCTGCTTTTCCCGTTCTTCGTTCTGGCCAATTTTGATTTTATTTTCACTGCGCTGCTCGTTAAACAGCCGTACTTCATTTTCTTTCGCATTTTTTTCCAGAGCTAAACCATAAATATTTTTTTGCAATTCCACAAGCCTGGCTTCCATTGTATTGACTTCGTCCATGTTTGCTTCCAGTGCTTTGTTCTCTGCTTCCATTTCTGTGCGTATTCTGTCGCGGTCTGCGGTTCTGCGCTTTAATGTTTCGTTTTTTTCGTCTCTTTCATATTTAAACTGTTTTAAACGTAAAAGTTGTATATCCAGTTCATAATTAAAAATTTCATCGCGGAGCGTGCGGTATTTCAATGTTTTTTCTGATTGTATTTTTAAGCTGTCATGAGAACGTTTTACTTCGTTTAAAATTATTTCTACCTGACGTACATTTTCCTGTGTTTTTGCAAGGTTACGTTCAGCTTCTGCACCCCGTTCTTTGTATCTGGTGATACCTGCAGCCTCTTCGAACAGGTATCTTCGTTCTTCCGGTTTTGACGAAAGTATCTGATCAATTTTACCTTGTTCCATCACAGAGTAAGCAGTTTTGCCGACTCCTGTATCCCAGAAAAGTTCTCGTATATCTTTAAGTCTTACCTGTGCACCATTAATTGCATATTCGCTGTCTCCATTGCGGTATAAACGTCTCCTTATTTCAACTTCAGGCATATCCATTGGCAGAAGACCTGTTTCATTCATGATACTAAGCGATACTTCAGCTACATTCACAGGTTTCCTTGTATCTGTTCCATTAAATATAACATCTTCCATTTTTTCTGCGCGCAGGGATTTGATAGCATGTTCTCCCAAAACCCATTTTACCGCATCGACAACATTTGACTTTCCGCAGCCGTTGGGACCCAACAGAGCAGTGATGCCTTCGTTAAATTCTATTTCAGTACGGTCCGCAAATGACTTAAAACCATGAATGGTGAGGCGCTTCAAAAACATAGGTTACTTAATATAGCATAAATGACCGCTACTGGGGAATGGGGAGTATTATACACGACAAACGCATGAACAGAAATATATGCCTAAATATTTTACTTGGGGTCCTGTCAGCGGTCAAAAACCCGTGACAAGCCACGGGTTTCTACATGAAGCCGCTTTCGCGGCATCCCAA
>Ga0123356_10004680_pt1 | contig 14089 bp, 12 predicted proteins | sample TergutEmb28metaG_2_FD_92546 | JGI IMG/M metagenome (GOLD analysis project Ga0123356, IMG submission 92546) | Embiratermes neotenicus P3 segment gut microbial communities from Petit-Saut dam, French Guiana - Emb289 P3 | ecosystem: Host-associated > Arthropoda: Insects > Digestive system > Gut ...
GCTGATATGTCGAATAATACCTCCGGAGAAAAGGAGCGGCTTCTGGAGAGATGGGCAAACAGATGAGCATTAAAAAAACAATCCTGATCCCTATGGTTGTGTTGGTGGTTCTGTGCGGAACCGCCGTACTTGCTTCATCTATATTTCTTTTTAGCAGAGAATTAAACGAATCTATGCGGGAAAAAATTATTACCGCCAAAAACATGATTGTATCAGAAATTGATGAAATGATAGCAAAAGCGCGTCTTGCAGCATTCTCGGTTTCTGATAATCAAAGTTTAAGCGAATCAATTATGAATAATGACCGCAGCAGAATCGCAGATATAACCTATTCACTGCAGGCAATGGCGCAGATTGATTTTTGTACAGTGCTTGACAGCGAAGGAACAGTTCTTGTAAGAACTTATGACATTGAAAACTACGGCGACAATCTTGCGGAGCAATCTCATATTATTTCTGCTTTAGAAGGAAGGATTGAATCGTACATTGTACCGGACGGCATCATACGTCTTGGAGTCATTGCAAGTTCTCCGATATTTTATGATACAACGAATATTGTAGGCGTCATGTCATTGGGGTTAAGGTTAGATACACAAAATTTTGTATTTAATCTAAAGGAACAGACAGGATGCGAAGTATCAATATTTTTAAACGCCGAACGTATTGCTTCTACAATCACCGGTGAAGGCGGCAGAAGCGCCTTAGGAATAAATGCGGCGGAATACATAAGTGAAAAAGTGTTAATGGGAGAGTCGTTTTTAGACAGAATACAGCTTTTCGGCAGAGATTTGTTAGCTTTGTATGTTCCGTTACACGGCGTTAATAATGAAATTATAGGTATGATTTTTGTCGGGTATTATACTCAGGAGTATAACCAAAAAATACAGGTTTTTATACTAATTGGCGCGTTGATAACGCTTCTTGTATTTGCGGCAGTGTTAATAATAGCAATTTTTATTTCTAAAGCAATTGAGCAGCGGCTGCAGCAAATGATGAATGAAATAGAAAATATGCGCCAGGCTGCAGAAGCTGCCAATGTCGCAAAATCTATCTTTTTAGCCAACATGAGCCATGAAATACGCACGCCTATGAACAGCATCATCGGGTTTTCCGAGCTTGCGCAGGATGATGATCTGCCGCAGAAATCAAAGGACTATCTTGGTAAAATACAATACAGCGCAAAATGGCTTCTTAATATTATTAATGATATATTAGACATCTCAAAAATCGAATCGGGAAAAATAGTGCTTGAGAAAACTCCCTTTGATTTAACTGATATTTTTTCGTATTGCCAGATGTTAATTAATCCAAAAGCCGAAGAAAAAGGAGTTGCGCTTTATTGTTATGCAGAACCATCCTTTAAAAAAAGAATGCTTGGCGATCCTGTCAGACTGCGTCAAATCCTTCTTAATCTTCTTACCAATGCAGTTAAATTTACAAATAAAGGAATGGTAAAACTCCTTGCTTCCATTTTAAAAACCGATGAAACAAGTGTAACTATGCATTTTGAAATAAAAGACTCGGGGATCGGCATGACATCCGAACAAATCGAAAAGGTTTTTGATCCGTTTATGCAGGCGGACGATACTATTACAAGAAAATTCGGCGGCACAGGTTTAGGTTTGACAATCACCAAGAATTTTATTGAGTTAATGAACGGCAGACTAGTTGTTGAAAGCACAGTTGGAGTCGGCAGTAAATTTAGTTTCGATTTAACGTTCGATTTAATTGAAGATACTGCATGTTTACCGTCTAAAAAAGTCGTCTTGAACAATTTTGAAAAACCGGACTTTGACGGCGAAATTCTTATTTGCGAAGACAACAGCCTTAATCAGCAGGTAATTTGCGATCATTTAGCTAGAGTGGGGATAAAATCAGTTGTTGCGAATAACGGCAAAGACGGTGTTGATATTGTAATGGATCGGATAAAAACCGGAGAAAAACTATTTGATTTAATCTTCATGGATATACACATGCCTGTAATGGACGGATTGGAAGCTTCTTCCAAAATAACTGAATTGGGGATAAAAACACCTATTGTTGCTTTAACCGCAAATATTATGTCAAATGACATGGAAATTTACAGGAAGAGCGGAATGTATGATACTCTCGGCAAACCGTTTACTTCGCAGGAATTGTGGAGCTGCTTATTAACATATATTCCTGCCAAGAGTTATACAGCAGTAAATCAGCAGCGTGAAGATACAGAAAATGAAAAATTGCAAAAACAGCTTAAGGTTCAATTTGTTAATAAGAATAAAAACATCTATGATGAAATAATAAAAGCTATTAATGACAGTGATATAATACTGGCGCATAGAATGGCACATACATTAAGAGGCAACGCCGGTCAGTTAAAGAAGAAGTCTCTGCAGCAGGCAGCAGAAGAAATTGAAAACAGCCTGACAAACGGCGAGAACCTTGTTTCACCGGAACAAATGGAGAATTTAAAAGCAAAATTAAATGCAGTACTTGCCGAATTTGAAACAGAGATTGCAGGATATGAAACACCGTTAGCAGCGCCAGATGCGATATCAGTGCAGACAAACGAAGAAGCGCATGAATTGCTGAAAAAACTGGAACCTCTATTAAAGTCACACGATACTGAATGTTTAAAGCTTATCGATAGTCTTAGGTTAATACCGGGAAGCGAAGAAATCATTAAAAACATGGAAAAATTTAATTTTAAAGGCGCTGCAGAAGCGCTGGAAAATTTAGCATTATAATGATCAAATACCAAAAACAAGACAAAATATATTAATATAATTACAATATTGCTTGACAATAAAAAATTGTAAATCTATAAGTTAATCAATTATATTTTTTTGCTTATGGAGATAACCGTATGGATATTGCGGCAAGGACACGCCGTGAAACGTGCGCATTTTATCATTTTGAACGTTCACGTTTAAACAACTTATTTATTCAAGCTGTTCAATATCCCCTTGTTCTTGTTTGTGCAGGCGCCGGTTACGGAAAGACAAGCGCCGTTCATGATTTTACACAGCATTATAATGCCGCTACATCATGGATACAGCTTTCCGAACGTGATAATATCGGCGCACGTTTTTGGGAAAATTATACTCATACTATTTCTCAGACTAACGAATCTTTTGCAATGGCTATTAATAAAATCGGTTTTCCCGATACTATAGACAAACTTAATCAATATACCGATTTAATGCATCATCATGTTAATATAAAAAGACGCATTATAGTTATGGATGATTTTCATTTTATCGAAGATCCTTCTGTTATCAGTTTTATAGAACATGCGTTTCTTAATATGCTTCCGGGAAGTTCGCTTTTTTTAATTTCCAGATCAACTCCGCGAATAAATACAGCAGGTCTTGTTTCGAGAGGGCACATTTTTAACATGAGCGAAGATGATCTTCGTTTTACAGAAAATGAACTTTCTATGTATTTCAGAGGGCTTAATATTATTTTTCAGACTGAAAATCTTTATGAAATTATGCAGGATACGGAAGGCTGGGCATTTGCAATTAATCTTATCGCAAGATCGTATAAAAAAGCGCGTGGTTACACAGGGTATCTGCGTACTGCAATGAAAAGTAATATATTCCGCCTTATGGAAACAGAAATTTGGGATGGGATAACAGAACGTTTGCAGAATTTTTTAATACGTCTTTCTCTTATCGGGCATCTTTCAGTTGATTTAATAACTCTTTTGGCAGACGATGAAAAAGATTTAATTATTGAAATGGAAAAACAAAGCGCTTATGTGCGAAGCGATAGTTATATCAATGCATATCTTATACATCCGCTTTTCCTGGAATTCTTGGCAGCCAAAGAGGCGCTTTTAACAAAAGAGCAAAAAGAAAAAACATATAAAATTGCGGCAGAATGGTGTAACATAAATGGTTTTAAAATTGACGCTTTGTCATATTATGAAAAAATAAGGGATTATGAATCGATTGTCCGTATGTTTTTAGGATCTCAATCACAAATACCTTATGATATTTCATGTTATGCAGCTGCAATTTTTGAACGTACAGAGATTGAGGTATTTGACAAAGTACTTTTTTTGGCTTCGACACATATGCGCACAATTATGTGTCAGGGGCTTTGGGAAGATGCGGTAAAAATAGCAAAGTATTACGAAAACCGGTACATTAATTTACCTTTTGAAAATGATTTTAGGAGATATACATTAAGCAGTCTTTATTATTGCTGGGGAATTTCACGTACTGCGATGGGCATAAAAGAAGATGTTTATGATTTTGATCTTTATTTTGAAAAATTAAATAAGTGTTTTTTAGAACCTATTGACCCTGGTGTATTAATTAACAGAAATCCAAGCGGTCCGTGGATTTGTTCAATTGGATCCAGCCGTAAAGGCGCGCCGGAAGAATTTCTTGAAGCTTTAAAACGTTCAACAGCTTATTTATCGCAATGTTATATTAATTTTGAAAGCGGAAGAGACGATATGGCTTTTGGAGAACTATTATTCTACAGAAATGATGTTACATCTGCTAAGACTTATTTTGTCCGGGGGATTGATATTTCGCGTGAAAAAAAGCAATTCGGTCTTGTACACAGAGCGTTATTTTACATAATAAGGATTGCAGTTTTACAGGGAGATTATGCGCAAATTGAACAGGCATTTAAAGACATGAGAGCAAACTTTGATATTGCAGAATATTATAACCGCTTTATGGATTATGATATTTCACTTTGCTGGTATTTCTGTACCCTGGGTCTTCCGGAAAATATTCCTGCATGGCTTAAAGATAATTTTTCTGTTTATGCTGATACCGGTTTTATAGAAAATTTTGCCAATCAGGCTAAAGCACGTTACTGTTATGTTACAAGAAATTATCTTCCTTTGCTTTCGTATATAGAGGAGATGAAAAAAAGAGAATCCTACCTGTTCGGCCGTATCGAAATGCTGCTAATAGAAGCATGTATACATTATAAAATGAAAAACAGAAAAAAAGCTTTGGAAGTTTTAAAGATAGCTTACAAAGAAGCGCAGCCAAATAATATTTTAATGCCTTTTATTGAATTGGGAAAAGATATGCGTACTTTGACATCTTTTGCACTAAAAGAACAAAATAAAAACTATATAAATTATATTCCCGAAACATGGCTAGAAACAATTAACCGCAAAGCTTCATCTTATGCCAAGCGCCTGTCACATGTTATAACAGAGTTTAAACAAGCAAACGGCATGACGGATAATATAGCTATTACTCCCAGAGAAAGTGATGTGCTTGCAGACCTTTCTCACGGGTTGAGCCGTGTAGAGATTGCAATAGGCCATAATCTTTCAATTAACGCAGTAAAAACAATAATTAACAGCATTTACATGAAACTTGGCGCTGAAAATCTGGCAGATGCCATCCGAATATCAACAGAGCGGAAAATGTTTTAATTGTGTACTGGATATAAATATTTTTATCAATTAATATTCATCTTATGTTATAATATGAATATTAATATTTTTTGGAGCAAAAGAAATGAAAATACGAGAAGAATACACTTGTCCATTAGAGATTGTCCACGATTTTATTAAAGGAAAATGGAAAACAATTATTGTTTTTCAATTGAGTTTTGGCAATACATCGTTATCAAAACTAAGGCGTGATATAGCTGGTATTAGCGAAAAAATGTTATTACAGCAGCTAAATGAGCTAAGAAAATACGGAATGGTAGATAAAATCAGCGGTATTGGTTATCCATTGCATGTTGAATATTTTCTTACAGAACGAGGAAAAAAAATAGCGAATGCAGTGTATTTGATGCAGGAAATTGGTATTGAATATATGGTAGAACATGGTCATACTGACTGGCTTGATCGTAAAGGTATAAAATACAAAAAAGATTTATAACATGTGTCTTTTAAAGCGCCGGTTATACCCACAAAAAAGTAAGTAATTTACATTTCTATAGAATAAGTTATTGTTTTAATAACAAATATTTAAGGAGATGTTATTTATGAGAAGGAACATATTTCGGATTGGAATAGCTTTAGCAATCCTAATAACAATCATTTCTGCTTGCGGTACAAATAGTTTAATTACGGCAAATGATACATTAATTAATAGTGATTCTATAATTAACAAAGACGAATTCTTATTTTTTAATGGCAATTTAACTGGATATAATGGAACAGAAACAAACATTATTATACCTTCACAAATAAATGATATACCAGTTAGAATTATTGGCATAAAAGCATTCGAAAATAAAAGACTTGTTAGTTTAGTAATACCAAATGGTATTACTACTATCGGGGATGATGCATTCAGAAATAATAATTTAACCGGTATTATTATTCCTGACAGTATTACAATTATTGGAAATAGAGCTTTTAGAAATAATCAATTAACTAATATTATTATACCAAATAGTGTTGTTACAATTAATAATAGCGCATTCAGCAATAATTATTTAAAAAGTGTTATTCTTCCTGATAATATTACGAATATTGGGATTGGAGCGTTCTTTAATAATCAATTAACCAGTATAGAACTGCCTGATAGTGTTACTATTATAGGAAATGCAGCGTTTCACAGGAATAAGTTATCTGATATAATTATTTCTAATAATGTTACAGAAATTGGAAGCAGCGCTTTTAGAGAAAATGAGTTAACAAGTGTGATTATACCAAATAGTGTTACACATATCGGAAGCAGCGCTTTTAGTGACAACCAATTAACGGAAATTATCATTTCTGACAATATTACTACTATTTTTCACAGTGTTTTTAGTAATAATAAATTACATACTGTTATAATACCAAATAGTGTTACATTTATTGGAAATAATGCGTTTAATAATAATCAATTAACCTGTATTATAATTCCGGATAGTGTTAAGTTTATCGGAACAAATGCATTTACAAATAATCCATTAACCAATATTACTATTGGTGAAAATGTTGTAATGGATTTTAATTCATTTGATAATGATTTTATGAGATTTTATAATGCAGAAAACAACAGCAGAAGCGGTACATATATTTTTGATAATAATAGATGGAAGTATTTACAATAATAACTAATTATAGTACGATAAAAAAATATTATCTACAGTGAGGGAACTTTATGAACTCAAATAATATTAAAGAAATCCTCTACGGCTTGGATGCCGATATAATCGGCATAGCGTCAATTGACCGATTTAATGAATCGCCTGTAGGTTACAATCCTGTTGACACATTGCCTTCATGTAAATCTGTGATTGTTTTTGGAAAAAGATTCTTAAAAAGTACTATAGAATGCAAAAATACAGTTTCTTATACAATTACAAGAAACATGGTATCAAATATGCTTGATATAATCTCTGTAAAATTTTGTAATCTTTTAGAAAAAAAAAATATTACTGCAGTACCAATTGGCGCAATTGGACCATGTGGTTTTGACCAAAATTCCGGCAGAAGCCGCAGTATTGTATCTTTAAAACATGCAGCGGTACTGGCTGGTATGGGTTATATTGGCAAAAATTCATTATTAATTACACCTGAATATGGGAATATGATTTGGTTAAACGGTGTATTAACAAATATTGAACTAGAATCAGATGAAATAATTTATGATAAATGTCCGGATAATTGTTTTTTATGTATAAATAACTGTCCTGTTAATGCAATTAAAAAAGATGATTTAGAAATGGATCAGGGAAAGTGCTGGAATCATGCATTTGATCACAATTTTTATTTTACTAATATAAAATGTCATAAATGCAGGACAATATGCCCAAAATGTCTTGGAAGTAAAAATTAAAGGGATTATGATATGAGCGAATGTAATTGTCATGGTGAAAGCAAAAAAAATAATGAAAATGAAGGAAAAAGAGAAATAATCAGGATTATTTGCGGAGCAGCGGTTTTCGCAGTTGGAATAATAATTGATAAATTTACAATTATTGAATTAACAGATTTTCATATTTTTTCTGTCTATATTTTATCGTACTTAATACTTGGTGGAAATATTATCTTTAAGGCTGTTAAGGAAATTCTAAAAGGTGATATCTTTAACGAATACTTTTTAATGAGTATTGCTACTATCGGAGCGTTTGTAATTGGCGAATATCCCGAAGCTGTAGGGGTTATGCTTTTTTATCAAGTTGGTGAACTGTTTCAGGAAATGGCAGTCAGAAAATCAAAAAAATCTATTACAAACCTTATGAATATAAGACCTGATTATGCAAACGTAAAAAAAGGTGATGATTTTATAAAGGCAGCGCCTGATACTGTAGAAATCGGTGATATTATCATTGTAAAACCAGGTGAAAAAATTCCGCTGGACGGCATTGTAATTGATGGCAGTTCCAAACTTGACACATCGGCATTAACAGGTGAATCTGTTCCAAGAAGCGCAAAGGTAACAGACAATGTTTTATCGGGTTGTGTTAATTTAAACGGTGTTTTAACTATTAAAGTTACAAAAGTTTTTGGTGAATCAACTGTTTCTAAAATAATTGATCTTGTAGAAAACGCTTCCAGCAAAAAAGCTAAAACCGAAAATTTTATTACTATATTTGCACGTTATTATACTCCTATTGTTGTAATTCTTGCTGTTTTGATTGCTGTGTTGCCATCTTTATTCTATGGCGGCGAGTGGAGAGACTGGCTGCATAGGGCTCTTGTTTTTCTTGTAATTTCTTGTCCGTGCGCTCTTGTTCTGTCTATCCCTATGGGTTTCTTTGCAGGTATCGGAAAATCAGCTAAAAACGGAATCTTAATAAAAGGCGGTAATTTTCTAGAAGCTTTTAATAACCTTGATACTGTAGTATTTGATAAAACAGGAACTTTAACTAAAGGTGTATTTAAAGTTACAAATGTTGAAACTGCAGAAGGTTTTTCTAAAGAGAGTGTGATTGAACTTGCAGCTTATGCCGAAAGTTTTTCCAATCATCCTATTGCATTATCAATATTAAATGAATACTCTACTCTAAATCCAAACAATGAAATTGAAAAAAATAATTTATCAGATTATACCGAAATTTCTGGTCTCGGTGTTAGTGTTTCCTTGAAAGGTAAAACAATTCTTGCAGGAAACGACAAATTAATGATTAAGAATGGTATAAACATTCAAGTTTTACAAAACACGGGAACAAAAGTTTATGTTGCCATTGATGGCAAATTTGCAGGATGTATTACTATATCTGATGAAATCAAGGGCGATAGTAAAAATGCTATATCGCAGCTTAAATTAAAAGGCGTAAAAAAAACAGTAATGTTTACCGGTGATACACCGCAAATTGCCGCTTTTGTTGCTGATGAGTTAGGAATAGATGAAGTATACGCTGGTTTATTACCGCACGAAAAAGTAGAGATGCTTAATATTCAAAAAAATAAGCTGATATCAAAAAAGAGTCTGGCTTTTGTTGGTGATGGAATTAATGACGCACCTGTTCTTGCTATGGCTGATATTGGCGTTGCAATGGGAGGTCTTGGTTCTGATGCCGCTATAGAAGCTGCCGATGTGGTATTAATGACAGATGAACCTTCCAAATTATGCATTGCGATAGATATTGCGCAATTTACAAAAAAAATCGTTTGGCAAAATATCATTTTTGCATTAGGAATTAAAGGTGTATTTTTAATACTCGGCGCTTTTGGTATTGCAACTATGTGGGAAGCGGTATTTGCCGATGTAGGTGTCTCGCTTCTTGCAGTTTTAAATGCCATGAGAATACTGAGTTTCAAAAAACAGGGGATAAAATAATTATAAATATAAAATTGCTGCAGCTGCAGTATTATTTATTAAAACCAGCGAAGTTAATCTAATTGACATCTACTATTAAATAAAATACACTATTAGAATGAGTAATACATTTTCAAACAAGTTCATCACTGATGAAAAAAATCTTGCATTATTAAAAGAGACAATGTGGGGCCCAAACGGAATACGGCAAGCCGAGGAATTGGCTTCGCATTTCACAATCACAAAGGATATGAAAATCCTTGATTTAGGCTCAGGATTGGGTTTATCGGCAATGTATCTTGTGTTAGCACATGATGCCGAAGTTTTTGCCACTGACTTATATGCTGATCCAACCGAAAATCATGAGAGGTTTAAATCACTCGGCATTTCAGAAAAAATCGTTCCGATGCTGCTGGATGCAGCACAGCCAATGCCATTTGCAAAGGGTTATTTCGATGTAATCTTTTCTGTGGGTGCTTACAATATGTTTGGTGATAACGAAGAAATGCTGCCAAAGCTTATTCCTTATGTGAAAAAAGGCGGCTATATTGCAGTTGCATTCCCAGGGTTAAAGTATGAGTTTGGTAATAATGTTCCGCCGGAAATGCAGCCGTTCTGGGAAGTTCCTGAAGTTGCAAAAACCGTCCGCGGCATTGAATGGTGGAAGGAATTATTTGGTAAAGCAAATGGCATCGAAATTATAAACATAAGCGAAATGATATGCCATGATATTGCCTGGGATGAATACCTAACTAGCCTTGACCCCAAAAAAGGAGAAAATTTTGCAATGGATGCAGAATACGTGGATAAGTGGACATTGGATATGAAAGCAGCTGAAGACGGTAAGTATTTTAATACGATTCAGTTTATTGCCAAAGTTATTTGAGTAAAATGAATATCTTGTATAATAAAATAATTATACTTTTGGAGGTTTCTAATGAAAATATTAATTAAGGTTTTTTTGACATTAATATTTATTTTGTTAATATCAGGATGTAATAATAGTTTACAAAATCAAAGTACTATTTCTGTATATGGAACTGGAACAGTGCTGGCTCAGCCTGACATGATCCAAATGACAATAACTTTAAGTAATGTAGCGCAGTCAACCAGAACAGCACAAGAAGCTGTGAATAGAATGGTCAGGCAAACATTAGAAATCCTAAAGAATAATGGTATCGAAGATAAAAATATTTCTACAGCCTCTTTATCATTTAGATCAGAATATGAATATACTACAAGGCGTATTTTAATAGGTCAAAGAGCAGAGCAAATATTAACTTTTTCTATTGATAATATTAATGATGGCACTGAAAATGAGAAGGTATCCAGAATAATTGATCAGCTTATCCAGATAAATGGAATAGAAATGAATCAAATAAACTTCGGAATCAAAAATAACTCCGAATATTTTGTCAGGTCTCGTGAACTGGCATATCAAAAAGCTGTAGAAAAAGCGTATCAATATGCTGCACTTTCAAATCTTAAAATAAAAAGAGTATTAAGTATAACAGAAGAGGTACACCAGCAGCATACTCCAATAAATAGATTTTCTAATCAATTAGCATTTGCAGAAGCTGCCCGTGATGCGGGATCATCAATAGTACCAGCAGGGGAATTGGAGATAACAACAAATATTTTGGTAGTATTTACCCTAAAATAAAAAATCATTATAATCGCAACCACAGGTTGACAAAATGTAAACTTTACTTGGTTTTAATATTTTTCATTTTTATTTACTTTTAAAACAATGGGGAGCGAAAATGTTAAGCATTGGCAGGAAGATACAGGAATATAGAGTAAAAAACGGGTTTTCGCAGGAAACGCTGGCCGAAAAAATGAATGTGTCAAGGCAATCTGTTTCTAAATGGGAACTGGGTCAGACTCTTCCTGAAGTAGATAAAATAATTTCTATGAGTAAATTATTCTCGGTTTCTGCTGATAATTTACTTGCAATTAATGAAAAGTTATCAGATAAGCCAAATAAAAATCAATTAAAATTTGGCATGTATTTAGTTGTAAAAGATTTTAAAAAAGCATATGATTTTTATGAAGCATTTTTATCAATAAAAGGTTTAATTATAAGCCCTGACATGTTCGCACAATTTTTCATAAATGATATATGTTTCTCTATAATGAACGAAGCAAAATTACAAGGTCATGATTACAGCGGCATCAATTCCTCCGCCGCCGTCGGCGGTGATCATAAATTTGTTTTAAACTTTTGGATTAATGACTTACAGGCAGAATACGAAAGAGTAAAAGGCTTAAATATCGGAGCAGTAACAGAAATTATACAAAAGCATACAAATTATTATTTTTTTAATTTATATGACCCGGATAATAATGTTATTGAAATTACAGGAAACTATAATAATTTAATGGAATAATAGTTTCGTATGAAACTATAAATATATTTTAGGAGATGTAGATTATGGAACAGAGAATTTGCCAATCATGCGCTACGCCATTTGAGTATGCCAAACCTGGAACAAATACTGATGGCACAGACAACGAAGATTATTGCGAGCATTGCTATAAAAAAGGCAAATTCGCATACCCAAGTGCGACTATGGAAGGTGTCATAGAAACTTGTATCCCATTCAGAGTACCGCATGTATACCCTGATGCCGAAACTGCCCGCAAGGCAATGTTAGAATATTTTCCAACACTAAAACGCTGGAAATCATCATAATAAATATTAAGTATATGGCGGACAATATTGTCTGCTATATATTTAATAATTGTTTGGATTAATTATGATAAATGGAATTAATCATATTACAATTTCTGTAAAAAACATTGATACAGCATTTTCATTTTATAGGGAAATATTGGGCTTAAAGCCTGTAATGAAATCAAGTAGAAGCGCTTATTTTCTTGCAGGAAAAATATGGATTGCGCTGGATCAAAAAGATAATTATATTTCATCGGAAAACTATTCTCATATTTGTTTTAATGTAAAAAGAAGTCAATATAAGGTATTTACAGAAAAAATAAAGAAAAATGAAATAAAAGAATGGCAAAAAAATGAAACAGAAGGTGATTCATTATATATATTGGACGATAGCGGAAATAAATTAGAAATTCATTTTTCTACAATAAAAGATAGAATAAAATACGGTAAAAGACATTTTGGAAAAGATGTAAAATGGTTTGAATCAAAATAAGCAAAAAAGTTCATTATTTTAATTAATAATCTTCTATCTTTTTGATAAGAAAAAAATACAAATAGTTTGAGGTAAAACTATGCTTAAACATCAAATGATGAAACATCATAAAGATTCAATTAAAAACATGATTGACCATTATAGTCAAAATCCTAAAATTATTGCATTGTTTCTTGTAGGTTCAATTGCTACCGGAACAGAACGTCCAGATTCTGATATTGACGCTATTGCGGTTGTATCATCTGAATATTATCAAGAAAAGAAAAAATTGTTTTTTGATGAAAATGATGCAGACGGCGAAGTAATTGAAGCGTGTTTTGGAAAATGTACTTATGAAGGCGGTTACTTTGATGTTCATTACATGACACAAGAACACATGGAAGAATTGGCTAAAAATGGTTCTGAACCCAAACGAAACAAGTTTACAAAAGCAAAAATTCTATTCTGCCGGCAGGCAAGTTTGCCGGAGCTTGCAAAAAAGATACCAGTATTTCAAAAAGAAGAAGCTAAAACTAAGCAACTGCGATTTTATTGTACCTTTAAACAATTATATACATATTACTGGTCAATTTGCAAACCAGAGGGTTTTATGAAAGATCACATAACAAATGCAATGGTGTACAATCTTTACAGGCTTATTCTAATAGAAAATGAAATATTATTTCCATCTTTGCGCAAACTGGAAATTTCTGTAATAAGTACTTTTAATAAACCAAAAGATATTGTTGAAAAATGTAAAAGATTCATGACAACTTTAGCTGATGAAGACGCAAAAGGGTTATTAGAAAGTTATGAAAAGTGGACAACTTTTAAATACCCGGATCCAAATAACTTTCAGTTTATTGCCAATAACTGTATAAGCCCTCTGGAATGGTATTAGAAATGCAGAAACGAAAAAACCAAGCCATGCTGATGGGTCATTTACTGGAAACCATTTAAAAATTATTGCAAAAGTTGAAAGTGTTATTATTTGGAATAATTGTTGGGAATGTTTTGTGGGGAAAAAAATCATAAATAATTTAAAACCTCTTGACATAAGGCAATATATTGCGTTATATTAGGTAATAGGTTACCATTAAAGGGGGGTGATATATGAACAGGCTTAACCACGAAGCATATGTTTTTGGCATGGTTCTGCTGCTTGCCAATAAACTACAGATTTGGGGAGACGGAATATTGGAGGATATTACATTAAAGCAATGGTTTTTATTAATGCTTATTACAAAAATGGCTCAAAAACCAACA
>Ga0123356_10004681_pt1 | contig 14088 bp, 8 predicted proteins | sample TergutEmb28metaG_2_FD_92546 | JGI IMG/M metagenome (GOLD analysis project Ga0123356, IMG submission 92546) | Embiratermes neotenicus P3 segment gut microbial communities from Petit-Saut dam, French Guiana - Emb289 P3 | ecosystem: Host-associated > Arthropoda: Insects > Digestive system > Gut ...
ACGGCCCCATCACCCGGTGCTTGGCAATCGGATGCGGATCGGTCGCGACCATCAACCGCTGTGCTTCTCGGACGAATCTCGTCCCCGCGAAATTGTCCCCACGCAAATAAAGAACTGCTGCTCCGGCGTGAACCCGTCAATGTCGGCTGGCCGCGGCTTTCCCGCGAGCGGCTTCTCATAGGCGAGAAACGCAATCTGGGCTCCTCCCGGATCGCCAATGCTCTCTCCAAGCACCAGTTTTCCGTTGTGGTGAATATCGTTCTCGGCTCGGCCGAGGGTCCGATAAGCGAGCTCTTAGAAAATCTCTGCTTGACTCCAAAGGCGCGGGCGTTGTGCAATATGTTGCAGTGCCATATATGGACAGCACATCTTCCCAGCGGGAATGGAAAAAGGGCAGCGCTGAGTTGCTGATTCTTTCGTTGGTGGAAGCCCGTCCGCGCCACGGCTACGAAATCTCAAAACTCATTGAGCAACGGTCGGAAGGCGCAGTGCGCTTCTACGCGGCTTCACTCTACCCGTTGCTCTATCGGTTGGAGAAGCGGGGCTGGATTCAGGGTCGATGGGTTGAAAAGAGCGGGCAACGCCGACGACGCTACTACCGGCTCACGCAAAAGGGTCAGCAAGTCCTGGCCTCGCAGCGACGCGGCTGGCAAGCTTTCGTCAAGGCAATCAACCGCATCACGGAGGCTGAAAATGCCTGATTGGAAGCCGGAGATCCTCCGCAGACTCTCCCCGGTGAACCTCGCTCCAGCGCGGGAAGCAGAAATTGCCGACGAACTTGCGCAACACCTCGAAGACCGCTATCAGGAATTTCTCGCACGGGGTGAAACACGCGAAGCGGCCCAGCGCGCGGCCCTGGATGAATTGTGCGGCGAAAATATGCTGGCCCGCAGCCTGCAACACGTCGAGCGCGAACCGGGTCGCGAGCCCATCGCGGTGGGCAGCGCCGCCGGAAATAATTTCTTCTCCATGATTGTCCAGGACATACGCTACGCGCTGCGCATGCTGGCGAAGAGTCCTGGATTCGCGGCGATCGCGATCGGCTCGCTGGCACTGGGGATCGGCGCGAACACGGCAATCTACACGGCCGCGCAACACATGCTGCTCGATCGGCTGAGCGTTTCTCATCCCGAGCAGCTGCGGATGTTCTATTGGAGCGAGCCGCGCGACGGTGTTGTCGAAGACATGTGGGGTTATTGGGACGGTCTGCCGGGCGGGGGCCAGGTCTCCACTTCCTTTTCCTATCCGGTGTATGAACAGTTACGGCATCGGAACCAGTCTCTCGCGGATGTTATGGCGTTCAAGCCGTACGGACGCATGACTGTGACCATTCGCGGCGAATCCCAGGCGACAGAAGCGGAAATGGTTTCTGGCAACTACTATTCCGTGCTGGGAGTGCGACCGCAACTGGGACGCGAAATTGAGGAATCCGACGACGGGCAAATTGGCAGCGGGCCGGTGGTGACGATCAGCGACCGGCTTTGGAGGAATCGTTTTGGGCGGTCGCCGGATGTGATCGGCAAAAGCATTCTGGTGAATGCAACGCCGATGACGGTGGTGGGAGTGAATCCACCGGGGTTCACAGGAGCATTTTCGGCACAGGGGGCGCCTGACCTGTTTCTCCCCTTCAGCATGCAGCCCATTGTTGCACCGCAGGACTTCGACGCAGCCCCGTCGCCTTCACTGCTGACCAACAAAAGCCTGTGGTGGGTGCTGGTGATGGGGCGTGTCAAACGGGATTTCCCCGCAGCAAGGGCAGAGGCCGCACTCAATGTGACGCTGAACGTAGCAGTGCGCGCGACCATGCCAATAAGTAAAGACAGCCAGATTCCCAGATTGCTGCTACAGGATGGAAGCCGGGGACAGAATCCAGACGTCGATGATTTCGGGAAGCCGATTTATGTGCTGCTCGGGCTTGCAGGTCTGGTGCTGCTGCTGGCGTGCGCGAACCTGGCCAACCTGCTGCTGGCACGTGCAGGCACGCGGAAACGGGAGACAAGCACACGGCTTGCGCTGGGCGCCGGCCGTGGGCGCATTCTGTGCCAGAGGATGACGGAGAGCCTGCTGCTTTCGCTCCTGAGCGGAGTGGCAGGATTGTTGCTGGCATGGATGGTTCGCAACGTAGTTCCACGGCTGCTGTCGGACTCATGGGCGCCGCCGGCATTTTCAGCAAAATTCAGCTGGCCGATCTTTGCGGTTGCAATGGCGCTGTCGATCCTGACTGGGATTATCTTCGGGCTCGTGCCCGCATGGCAGGCTACGCGCGTCGAGGTCGGCGCAGCCCTGAAGGACAGCGGACAGACGATCACACATCGGCGGCGCGGGCTTACCGGCAAAACAATCGTCATGGTGCAGGTGGCGCTCTCGGTGCTGCTCGTAATCGGCGCCGGACTCTTCGTGCGAACCCTGATGCAGCTGGGGCGAACCCCGCTTGGATTCCAATCGCACAATCTGCTGCTGTTCAACGTCGAACTGCCGGAGAAGCTTTATCCGAAGGCGGCGAGCACACCGATTTTGCAGCATCTGGAGGAAAGGCTGTCTGCCGTTCCGGGGGTACAGAACGTGACCCTGACGCGCGTGCCGCTGATTTCGGGCAGCGTGAGCGGCCACACATTTGTTCCCGAAGGGCAGCAGCGCAAGGCAGAGGGAAACCCAAGCGTGCTGACGAACGACGTCGGCTCGAACTTCTTTGTGACCTTCGGCATTCCCATCAAAATCGGGCGTGGATTCGACGCGAGCGACACCCCCACTTCGCGGAAAGTGGCGGTGGTGAATGAGAGCCTGGCGAACAAGTACTATCCGAACCAGAATCCGGTGGGCAGGACATTCCAGGCAGGATCAAACCATCCCCTTACCGTTCAAATTGTTGGCGTATGCGGAGATGCGAATTACCGCCGTGTTCGCAAAGATTTGGAGCCAACATATTTTGCGCCGTACTGGCAAGCCGACGACGGAATACACACGGCCACATTTGCCATCGCTACGCCGCTCGAGGGCCTCGCCATCCTGCCGTCGCTCAGAGACGCGCTGTGGCGGGTGGATGCGAATCTGCCGATGCTGGACGTACGCACGCAGGATGAGCAAATCGCCTCCAACCTGCGGCAGGAGCGGATTTTTGCGGTTCTCGCCAGCGGCTTTGGTGTGCTGGCGCTGGTGCTTGCCTGCGTCGGAATCTACGGCATCATGGCGTACTCAGTGTCGCAGCGTACAAACGAGATTGGCATTCGTCTCGCGTTGGGAGCCGCACCTGCGCAGATTCGCGGCATGGTGCTGCGCGAGAGCACGTGGATTACGGGGGCGGGACTGGTGGCGGGAGTTGCCGGCGCGCTGGCTCTGGTGCGGCTGGTGAAGTCGATGCTGTATGGAATTGCGCCGTACGATCCGGTCACGCTGGCCGGCGCGGTGGCGGTGATGCTGGGCGTGGCGCTCGTTGCGAGCTGGGTTCCGGCGCGGCGGGCGGCAGATGTGGAGCCGATGGAGGCGCTGCGTCACGAATGAGAGAGGGGAGGCCAGCCGCATCGCTCGTGGAGATCCCTACCACACATCGCACCTCTTGCTCTCCGGTCGCACCATGGCGGCGTCAGGCCTGCAACTCCACGCTTTTTGAAATTCCGGCAGATTCGACAACGGCCCAATCACCCGGTACTTGGCAATCGGATGCGGATCGGTCGCGACCATCAACCGCTGTGCCTCCGGACGAATCTCGTCCCCGCGAAATTGTCCCCACGCAATAAAGAACTGCTGCTCCGGCGTGAACCCGTCAATGTCGGCTGGCCGCGGCTTTCCCGCAAGCGACTTCTCGTAGGCGAGAAACGCAATCTGGGCTCCTCCCAGATCGCCAATGCTCTCTCCAAGCACCAGTTTTCCGTTGTGGTGAATATCGTTCTCGATGTAGTAGTGATCGAACTGGTCGGCAACACACGCCGCTCGCGATTGAAAATCTTTCAGGTCAGTCTCGGTCCACCAGTTTCTCAGACGTCCCAGAAAGTCATATTGCGCACCCTGGTCGTCAAAGCCGTGCGAAATCTCATGCCCGATTACCACTCCAATGGCGCCATAGTTCACCGCGTCCACCGCGTTGCCATCGAACGCCGGAGGCTGCAGAATCCCCGCCGGGAACTCAATTTGGTTCATCAGAGGGTTGTAAGAGGCGTCGGAGGTTGGCGGTGTCATCCCCCAGCGCCCGCGGTCGACCGCTTTGCCGATCGTCGACCGGTCATCCTCGGCCACAAACTTCCTGCCCGCGATCATATCTTCAAAAAGCGCGTCGCGGCGAACGTCCACATGGCTGTAATCCTTCCATTTATCGGGATATCCGATTTTGGGATTAAACGTCGCGATCTTCGCCATTGCCTTTTCTTTTGTATCGTCGCTCATCCACGGCCGGCTCAGGATCTCGTCGCGCATCGCGGCCAACAGATTGCGAACCATCTCCTGCATGCGCGCCTTGGCTGCGGGAGGAAAATACTTCTCGACATACTTCTTCCCCAACGCCTCTCCGAACAGCTGGTCGCTCGACTCGACACAGCGCTTCCAGCGCGGCTTCAACTCCGCCACGCCTGCCAGGTATTTGCCGTTGAAGGCAAATTCCTCTTCCACAAACGGCTCGGAGAGCGAGTTGGCCAGAGAATTGAGAAGATGCCACTTCAAGTAGATCTTCCAGTCGGCCAGCGGCGTCTGCTCGATCTGGCGGTCGACTTCCTCGATGAATTTGGGTTCCTCGACGTTCAAGTCGACATCGGTCGCCAGTTGCCGGGACTTGAAATAAGCCGCCCAATCCAGGTGCGGAGCCAACGCTTCGAGTTGCCGAAACGTCGTGTTGTGGTCGGTGGCCGCGGGATCGCGCAGGGCGACGTTATCGAGCGAAGCCTGGGCCAACCTGGTCTCCATCGCCAGGATGGTCTGCGCCGCGGCCGCCGCCGACTTCGAATCCCAGCCCGCGAGTTCGAGCATCGCTGCCACGTGCGCCGCATATTTCTCCCGCGCTTCCTTAAACCGCGGTTCCGGCTTCAGATAATAATCACGATCCGGCAGCCCCAGCCCGCTCGCGCTTATATCGGCCTGCACCCACGACGGCTTGTGTGGATCCGGCTGGCCTCCGAAGCCAAACGGCACTTCGACCAGAATGTCATGCATCTCCGCCATCACTGGCTCGAGGCCGGCCACATTGCGCGCCGCGTCGATCTTCCGAAACCACGGCTGGATGGGTTCGGTCCCCCGCGCGTTCACCCGCGCCTCGTCCATGCAGGCGCCGTAGTAATCGCCGATGATCTGCTCGGTGCTTCCCTTGGGGGCGCCCTTGTCGGCTGCCGCGGCTTCCAGAATTTCGTGCAATCGGTCCTTCGCCGACTCGCCCGCCTGCCAGCGCTTGCTCCATCGCGTCATGGATGCCGGAATGGGATTGTTCGCCCGCCAGGTTCCATTCGCAAATTCGAAAAAGTCATCGCAGGGCTGCACCTTGCGGTCGAGATCGCTGACGTCAATGCCATGCAGGGAAGAATTCTGCGTCCAAGCCAGCGAAGCCAAAGCAAGCAACCCGAGAATCACCGCAGAACCGCGCCAAGCAGGCATGAAAGTCTCCGGGAAATAATTATTCTTGCGGACAGCCATTGTAGATCAGGAAAACCGCCCGACGCGGGAGGAAGCAGAAGGAAGGGTTAAGGAAACGCAGAGTAAGGAAAATTCAATCCGCGGAGAAACAATCCAGGAAGGCGCAGAGCCGGCTACCCGTCCGCCTTGAGTAATGGCGGAAACACCCTCGGAGGGCCGCGCATCACAATCTCGTTCGGGGAGGCTCGCCGCCTTTATTTCATACGGGGGACCGACCGCAGGTTATTCGCGTGCCGCAAATGCCGGATCTCCGGGCTTCAGCCTTCAGCTCTGCAACCGCAGCCATCCCGCCGTTGGCGGGGCAGCCACAAATAACCTGCGGTGCCTTTGCAGCAAGGATACGGTCGGCGAAACGCAGGTTCCTTCCCCTGTCGGATGCAAACCCTGCGATAGGGAAACAGCCCTAACGAGCCGCACTGGCGTGCGCTGAAGGCAGCGGATAGTACCCCGCCTTGGTGTAGATGTTCAGCCCCTTCTTGTCCACGAGCACTTCAATCGTCCGGTAGGCTGAGCTGCCCTTCACCGCAGGGGCGTTGTAGCCCAAGGTGTAGATGTCGCGCGCATCGGATGTGATCGAGGAATACGCATCCTCAATCGAATTGCGCATCAGCCCGTAGTAGGGCTCTCCTCCGCCCGTGGCATTGGTGTACTTCGGCAGGATGTTGCTATATCCCTGCCAGAGCAGGTGATGAATTTTGTCGACCTGCCGGTATGCGGGTAGTGCACTCTGCCCGACCACCACCGCTTTCACCTGAATCCCGAAGGTCTGGAGCAGCCGCAGCACTTCCTTGTACCCCGCCGTACTACCCCGCTCCTGTCCATCGCTGATCACCAGGATTACCTTATGCCGCGTTTGCCGCGTCTTGTCCGTCCTCTGCTCTGTCCTGTCCCGCTGGATGAGGTCCAGACCAGCGCGCAGGATCGCATCGTTCAATACGTGCGATTCAATCGGCGGAGTGACTACCGGCGCCACCCCGGGCCCACCGACCGGCAACCCGTTCACCATCGGGGGCTGGCTTGAGAGTGGCCCTCCCAGCACCGGAGGTCCATTGTTCCGCCCTCGTACCAGCTTCAACTCATCCAGTGTCGCCGTCAGATGCTCCGGGCGATGCGTGAAATCCATTAACTGGCTCACCGTGCCGCTATAGGTGTAGAGCGCAAACTCATCGTACGGACTAAACGCCGCCGTCAGGGCCGAAAACGTTTCATTGACCTGCTGCAATGTCACATCCGGCAGGGAGGTATTCAGTACAATTGCCACCGACAATGCAAACGGGTCGCTCGTGAAATAGGTCAGTTTCTGTGGGACGCCATTCTCCTTGACAACGAAATCCTTGGCCAGGAGCCCCTCCACCCGCTGCCCCTGCTTGTTCTTCACCATGACCGGAATCTGAACCAGATTCACTCCGGTTCTAAACTTGTACGGTTCTTCCTGGGCTCCCCCCTGAGGCTCATCGGCCGCTGGCACGCTTCCCGGCGGGACCGTCTCCACCGGCGGCATGGGAGGCGCTGGAGTTGGTTTCTCCGCATCCGGCGGGGCCGTATCCGCTGACGAAGACTGTCCGGGTTCGAGGGGAGGTGCGCCGGGTTTTTGCCCGGCCGGATCCGGCGCCCGGTCGGTAGGCTGCGGAAGCCTGGCAACCGGCGGCTGAACCGCTGAAGGCGCATCCGGGATGTCCTGTGTTTGCTGAGCGTTGGCTGGAACCTGGCTTTGACTCTGCCCGTTGCCCTGTGCCCAAATCGCCGGAACCGCGAGAAACAACGCCATTCCCACCACGGCCCGCCGCCAAGCGGCACCAGAACGCTTCCCCTGGCACAAGCTCCGACGGGGCCATAGACACGGAGTCACTCCTTGAAGATCGCTTTGCATTGGAGCTCCGTCTGACAGAATCATCGTTTCCCTCGATAAAAAAATATTCCCTGTACCTTTGGGATGCCAATTTGGACCGATTTGGTGCATCTAAAGCTGAAGGATTAGACTAACACTAACAAAGAACTGCCCGAGAGTCCCAGATGCCGAAACGCGTTGCTCAAACCACGCTTCTACCCCTAGTCCTTCTGTCACTTCTCTCAGCCTTCCAGACGGCCTTTGCCCAGCAGCCGTCCCAGGGCCAGCCGCAAACAGATCAGAAGCCGGACGACTCTCAGGAACCCGCCGAAAAGCTCAAAGTCAACGTCAACGTAGTGTCGGTCCTGTTTAACGTCAAAGACAAACACGGCGCTCTGATTCCCAACCTCACGAAAGACGACTTCGAAATTGCCGAAGACGGCAAAACCCAAACCATCAAGTACTTCAACGCCGAATCGAACCTGCCCCTCACGCTGGGTATCATGATCGACTCCAGCGCCAGCCAGCGCAACGTCCTCGACATGGAAAAGCAAGTCGGCGGCGCTTTCCTCAAGCAGATCCTCACCGATAAGGATGAGGCCTATGTGATCGGCTTCGATATCTCCGTCGACCTGCTACAGGATTTTACTCGCGACGTCCACCGGCTGCAGGCCGCCTTGGACAAGGTGAAGATCGGAACCGAAGTCGCCACCGGCGGGATCCCCGGCATGGGCGGCGGCCCGATTCCCAACCAGAACCCTCCGGGTACGCTGCTGTTTGACGCCGTCTATCTTTCCGCCCACGACATGCTTTCCAAGGAGGTCGGCCGCAAGGCCATGATCCTCCTTACCGACGGACAGGACGAAGGCAGCAAGCTCAAGATCAAAGACGCCATGGAAGCGGCTCAGAAAGCCGATGCCATTGTCTACGTCCTGCTCTGCGCCGACCGCGGCAGCTACTTTGGCTCCGGCATGATGTATAACGGCGAATTCGACATGAAGAAGCTTACCGAGGCCACCGGAGGCCGCGTCGTCAACGTCGGCAACAAATTCGACAAGCTGCGAGATGCCTTTGATCAAATCGCCGCCGAACTCCGCAGCCAGTACAGCATCGGCTACACCCCCACCAACCTCAAACGGGATGGTACCTACCGCAAGCTGGAAATCAAGAACAAACAGAACTACAAAATCCAGGCCCGCGCCGGATATTACGCCGGCATGGCGGCCGACAACAACTAGCAAGCCACGATCACAGCCCTGCCGCTGGCGCCGCCAGAAGTTGCTCCGGCGCCGCGCCGGCTGTGGCCAAGGCTCCCCGCCCTCAGTATCAGGCACCAGCGTCTGGAGAGATCGGCAACGAGACCAGCACCGTAGTGCCCTGTTCTGAGGAGTTGACTTCCAGAGTCCCTCCCAGATATCGAAGCCGCTCCGCCATACCGCGGAGACCGACACCGCCGCCCGAAGATTTCCAACTCGATTGCCTCTCCCTGGGGATGCCTCTGCCCGCATCTCTGATCTCGACAGCCAGGCGGTCCCTCCCTGACATGACCTTCACGCTGCAGGAAGGACTCCCGGAGTGGCGATGGATATTCGTCAGCGATTCTTGAACCGCTCGAAAGATTGCCATCTCCACATCGGCGGGAAAGCGACCGAGGTTCGTGGGCAGAGCGAGGGTGGCCGCGATTTTGCTTCTTTCCGCAAAACCATCCACGTACCACCGAAGAGCGGAAGCGAGACCAACCTCGTCGAGCAACGGGGGATGCAGCAGATGGGAAATCGTGCGGATTTCCTGATTGAGCTGCCCCAGTATCTCGGCGTTTTCGTCGACGCGCTTCGCCGCCTCGCTGCTCAGGTTGTCGGCTTCGGCCTTGACCAGCGCCACGTTCATCGACATCGCCGTCAGCAATTGGCCCACGCTGTCGTGTAATTCCCGGGCCAGATGCCTGCGCTCCTCATCCTGCATTTGCTGCAAACGGGAAGAGAGTTCGCGCAGTTCGTGGTTTGCAACCTGGAGCTCAGCCGTCCTCTGCTCGACCCGAAGCTCCAGTTCGGCGCGCAGAGTCCGTTCGTGTTCGGCTCCCTGGCTGCGTAAGCGGCTCAAGGCAAGATGGGCTCCCACCCGGGCCAGCAGTTCGCGGGCGGTAAACGGCTTGACGATGTAGTCATCAGCCCCGGCTTGTATTCCTTCAATGCGTGCGTCTTCTCCCGCCCGCGCCGAAAGCAGGATTACGGGAATCGTACGGGTGGACTCGGTTGCACGAAGTTCCCGCAACAGGCCAAACCCGTCAATTCCCGGCATCATTACATCGGTCAGCACAAGGTCCGGTGGATCTTTGCGGGCCGCTGCCAGTGCGTCGAGTCCGTTGGACACGGTATGCACCTCGTAGCAGTCCCCGAGCAGGCGGCGCACGTATTCCCGCATATCAGCATTGTCATCCGCCACGAGAATGCGCCCGGTCGTGGTTTGCATGTGTGGCGCCTGCACCGAATCCGAGGCGAATAGCCGGGGCAGTTCGGTCCGCCGCCCGGTCCCAGGCAGCCAGCGCAATGCTTCATAGACAAAAGCTGGCGCAGAAACGCCGGTTGAGGTCAAAATCCGCCCCTTGCTCAACTGCTCCTCCGGCAGGTGCGCGCGGCCTTTCGGAATCGACACCAGAAAGGTGCTCCCTTTTCCCACCGTGCTCTGGACCCGGACCGTGCCAGCGTGCAGTCTGGCCAGTTCCTGAACCAGCGCCAGTCCGATTCCAGTGCCCTCATGCGTCCGGCCGCGCGCGCCCTCGATGCGATGAAAGCGTTTGAATACTTCCGATTGTTGGTCTTTCGCAATACCGATGCCGGTGTCTTCCACCCGCAGCTCGATCTTTTCTTCGACCGCTCCAAGCCGGACGGTGACTCCTCCCGTAAGCGTAAACTTCAATGCGTTTGAAATCAGGTTGAGCACGATCTTTTCCCACATGTCTCGATCGACGTATGCGGGCTCGGACAAAGCTGGACAGTCCACGACAAACTCCAGACCCGCCTCCTCCATCGCAGAGCGGAACGCGCTCGCCGCATCTGCGGTGAGAGCAGCCAGATCAGTGGGCTCATAGATCGCCTGAACGCGTCCGGCTTCGATCCGCGAAAAGTCCAGCAGGGTGTTGACCAGCTTCAGCAGACGCATGCTGTTGCCGTGGACCAGTTGCAATTCCTCCCGGCTTACGACCGCGGCAGGCTGGGCGCGATCGAGCATCGCCTCGAGTGGTCCAACCATGAGAGTCAGAGGCGTCCGGAATTCATGGCTCACATTCGAGAAGAACAGGGTTTTCGCACGATCGAGTTCCGCCAGCATCTGGGCGCGCTTTCTTTCCTCCTGGTGAGCTCTGGCTGCTGCCAGACTGCTGGCCAACTGGGAAGCGCAGAGATCGAGAAACACTCGATAGTCCTGATCGAATCGCTTCCCGGCGCTCAAACCCACCAGGAAGCAGCCGACCGGAGTCGAATGCCCGGGCAGCAGCACCGGCATCACCATCGCCTCCGACGGGGCCACCCCCCACACGCCAGCCGGTAAGTTCAGGGAGTCGAGGTCCGTGAGCACAGAGGCTTTGCCTGAGCGGAGCACTTCGCCAACCGCAACCAGCAAGGACGATTCGAGACCACCCAGTTCCTTTTTTCCGCTGCACAGAAAATTGCCCGGGTCCAACCCTGTGCACACTTTAGGCTCGATCGATTGTCCGTCGGAACCGAGCAGGTAAAGAACGGAAAACGAGAAGTCGTAGCGATTCTTGCTCAAAATCTCTGTCGCCAGACCGAACATCTGGATTTCTGAGTCCGCGTTGGCAATCCGGGCCGCCAATTCACGCAGCGTATTCAGGCGGCGTTCCGCAATCAGCCGTTCCGTTGTTTCCATTACCGCCGTGAACACCCCGCCAATGGCGCCGGTCTCGATTCTTACGGGACTGAATGAGAATGAGAAGTAGCACTCCTCGGGATAGCCAAACCGCTCGAGCGGAAGCAGCAGATCGTCGGACCAGGTCGCTTCACCCGTCGCAATCACGCTGTCGAGCATGGGCCCGATCGTGTCCCAGACTTCTGCCCAACAGTCGCGGCAACGCTGGCCAAGGGCCCGCGGGTGTTTGCTGCCCAGAATCGTACTGTAGGCATCGTTATAAAGCACTGTGTAGTCAGGTCCCCAGTACAGAACGATCGGAAAGCGGGAGGCCAGGCAGATGCTGAGAGACGTTCGCAAACTCTGGGGCCAATGGGTGATCGCCCCCAGGCTGGTTTTCGACCAATCCACGGTGCGCATAAGCGCACCCATTTGCCCGCCACCTGAGATGATGTCAGCGACCGACGAGGCGGAACCGTCTGCAGGGCGCGCAGTCATAGGCTGGGTCTGTTCCCAGCCGACATTCTACCCGCTACCCGTTGTGATCGGGGATTTTCCGGGACCGGACGAATCGCCGGGAAAAGCATGGGTTCTTTCTGCTGGTTTCGCGGGCACGAGTGACTCTGCATGTTGGGGCGTTGCGCGAAGCGGCGCGGGCACTCGGGCGCCAGACGATAATGGCTTTAGAAATCAGCCTTGCACAGGCAACGCTTCTCCGAGTGGGCGCACCTGTTTCTGATACACTCCTCTCCACTGGAGGGTCCCCATGCCACGCTTCTCCCGCCGGTCCTTTCTGCACCTGTCTGCTGCAGCATCCGCAATGGCCGCGTTCCGCATCACGACCGAACCCATGCTCGCGGCCGCATCCCGCCGCCGCCCTCATTCCCCCGACGCCGTATTGATCGATAATAACGAGAATCCCCTCGGCCCTACCCAGTCCGCGCGCGATGCCATGTCCGCCATCCTCCCGCAAGGTGGACGCTACTCCGATGAACTCACGGACAACCTGGTTGGCCTTTTCGCGAAAATGGAAGGCCTCAACCGCGACTACCTCCATGTCACCGCCGGCTCGACTCCACCACTCGCTCTCAGCATTCTTACCTTCACCTCGCCAAAGAGGAGCTTTGTCGCCGCCGATCCCACCTTTGAGTTAGGGATGAACGCTGCCAGCACTGCCGGCGCGCGCGTCGTCAATGTACCGCTGACGAGAAGCTATGGGCATGACGTCAAAGCCATGCTGGCCGCCGGTCCGGACGCCGGAGTCTTCTACGTCTGCAATCCCAACAACCCCACCGGCACAGTGACTCCGCACGCCGACATCGAGTACCTGGTCGCGAACAAACCAAAAGATTCGGTCGTGTTGGTCGATGAAGCCTACATCCACTTCAGCGAGACGCCCAGCGCGCTCGATCTGGTGAAGGCCGACAAAGACGTCATCGTCCTGCGCACTTTCTCCAAGGTCTACGGCATGGCCGGCCTGCGCTGCGGAATCGCTATCGCCCGCCCCGATCTCCTCAATCAATTCATGCAGCGTGGCGGTTTCAACTTCATGCCCATCACCGCTGTCGTCGCTGCCACCGCCAGCCTGGAAGATGCCAGCCTCGTCCCCGAACGCCGCCACATCAACGCCACCATCCGCCAGCAAACCTTCGACTGGCTCGCTCGCAACAACTTCTCCTTCATCCCCTCTGAAACCAATTTCTTCATGGTCGACACCAAACGCCCCGGCCAGGAAGTGCGCGACGCCATGGCCCGGGAAAATGTCCTGATCGGCCGAGTCTGGCCTATCATGCCAACCTACGTCCGGGTCACGGTAGGCACCCAGGAAGAAATGAGCAAATTCCAATCGGCCTTCCAAAAAGTCATGAAGGCATAAGCACCGCGCACCAGCCATCGAACCAGTATGAACCTGGCTCGTCGCGGTCTGCCGCATCCCCGATATACAATCACGCCGTGAGCGACGCCGTCCGCATCGGCATTCTTGGCGACTTCAACGCGGATTTCCGTTCACACCACGCCACCACCGCCTCGCTCGAGCACGCCGCCAAAAAACTCGACATGCGGGTGAAAAGCGACTGGCTGCCCACTCCGTCGCTGGCAGCGCCCGACGCGGAAAAGAAACTCGCAACCTTTGACGGCCTCTGGGCCTCACCCGGCAGCCCCTACAAGAGTTTTGACGGCATGTTGAAGGGCATCGAGTTCGCCCGCCGCCGCGACTGGCCCTTCCTCGGCACCTGTGGCGGATTCCAGTATGCTTTCATCGAATTCGCCCGCAACCTGTTGAACATCAAAGACGCCGACAGCGCCGAAAACAGCCCCGGATCGAAAAACGTGATCATATATCCGGTGGCCTGCGCGGTCCTCGACCGCAGGAACGACAGCCCCAAACTCTCCGGCGCCGTCCCGGAAATCAAACTGCGCCCCGGCTCCCACCTGCAGTCGTTCTACGGCAAAGACACCGTCAGCGAAGAATTCTTCTGCAACTTCGAAATCAATCCCGATTTCGAATGGACCACGGTGGAAGCCGGATTCCCCGTCGTAGCCCGCGGCCCCGGGGGCGAAATCCGCGCCATCGAATCTCCCAGCCACCGCTTCTACCTGGCCACGTTGTTCCAACCGCAACTCTCCTCCACAGAAACGGAACCGCATCCCCTGATCCTGGCCTTCGTCCAGGCCGCCGCCGACTGGGGCAAAAGAAAGCTGGACGTCAGCGTCCTGGAGTAACTTTTCCGAGGACGCGGAGTCACACTGAGGATCCGCGGTGCCGCTCGGCGTCGGCTATGGTG
>Ga0123356_10004683_pt1 | contig 14087 bp, 13 predicted proteins | sample TergutEmb28metaG_2_FD_92546 | JGI IMG/M metagenome (GOLD analysis project Ga0123356, IMG submission 92546) | Embiratermes neotenicus P3 segment gut microbial communities from Petit-Saut dam, French Guiana - Emb289 P3 | ecosystem: Host-associated > Arthropoda: Insects > Digestive system > Gut ...
AGGACCCAACGGCGGACCTGCCGGCGATTTGTACGTTTTCATCAGGGTAAAACCGCATGAATACTTTGAACGCCAAAGTTACGATCTTTACTGCGCCGTGCCGGTTTCAATCAGCCAGGCGGCACTCGGCGCTGATATTCACGTAACAACTCTTGATAACAAAACAATAAAAGTAAAAGTTCCCGCAGGCATCCAAAACGGAAAAATGCTTCGCATCCGTGACGAAGGAGTCCCGATGGGAGGTCAGCGCGGAAATCTTTATATCAAACTTATGGTACAAATCCCGGAAAAACTTTCCAAACGAGGCAAGGAACTTCTTGAAGAACTCGCCAAAGCCGAAGGACAAAACGACAGCCCAAAACCGATTGCTCTTTCGCAGCTTAGGGATGTTTAAGTTTTGCTTAGTATTTTTCTGAATAGTTGTGGTATGTAAGTATAATTTTATATTCTATCATACACGTTGAAATGATATTTCATTAGTTAGAGCTTTTTCCACAAAACTATTAAGCGATACATGTTTTTTCTTCGCCATTATTGCAACCTGCCTATGTAATTCAGGAGATAATCTAACATTGAATTTACCAGAGTAAGGTTTTTCAGGTTCTACCCCTTCTTCTTTACACCATGTTATATAATCGTTTATGGAGTCTTTAAAAGCTCGTTCAATTTCTTTGACTGTAGTACCTTGAAAGGTGATGACATCTCTAGTATTTATGATATCACCATGAAATATTTTCTCATGTGAATCATATTCAACAGTACCTAAATACCCTTTATATTCCATGATTTATAATATAAAAATATGATACTATTGTCAAATCATATAAATAGGCTGTGCTTCTATCTTTTGCTTCATCAATAACCTTGATTTTTTACAAAATCTTGTTTAATTTATTCATCCAGAGTTTTTTTGAACAACGATATGTACCGCCTATTTGATAAAATTATTTTATAAAGATTTATATAATTTTTCTTATTATTTCTGGATGATTTTGCGCGTCTTCGAGCATTCGCGCCATAGCGGCTGTATATCCTTCTCCAAGTGATTTCCACCATTCCAAAGATTTTTTTGACAATCGAAGAGTACATGGAATTTTTTTTCTGTTTTCCGCATTAATTTGTTTAAATTCTGACAATTCTTTTTTGGTTAATTGAGGAGCGTCACTTGTGTAGACAACAGCTTTTTTTCCAGCTGCTCTGATTTCCAGAATTTGCGCTTTAGTTGGCTTTTGTCCAGCCTTCAGTGTTTCTTTCACCATTATAAATTCTCCGTTCATTCTCATCCGCCAATCTTGCAGAAATAATTCGGATAGTTTCTTTCTGTTCTGTATATACAACAAAAAGAACCTTATCTACCAAACCAATTGTTTGCCACCTATCTTCAGTATTATTATGGGAAGTATCATATCTTTCCCAGCGTTCAATATCATTAAATACGAATTTTGCAGAAGAAAAAGATAAACCATGTATTTTTTGGTTTAATTTATCCTTTTTTATGTCCCATTCAAAGTTCATATTTTCACCTATATTTTATATTACATAATGTAACATATTTTGTCAAGCATTATTTCCAGATACTCTTTTGCCGATACTATTTTAATCTTTTTGTATTGTTTCATTTCCAGTAAATGAATATCTCCCGATATTATATAATCTACGTTACTTTCAATTGCACATTCAAGGTACATATTATCTTTTATATCCCTGCTTCCATTTTTTATTTTATTTTTTACATAAATTATATTGGCAATTTCTTCTATGGATTTTATTAAATAGTCTATTTTCTTATTTTCCGCATGAAACTTTGGTCTTTTTATTACATTTTCTATTTCGTTTAGAATTTCTTTTGAAATAAATAATTCATCTTTTTTACTGATTACTCTTTCGAGTACAGTTCGCGGATTTCCTCCCCAAAAAAATGAAGATACAAAAATATTTGCATCCAGTACGATTTTCATTTTTTCTTTTCTTTTCTGTATTTTTTTATTTCATTGTTTACATCATCTTCTGTAAACCCGTATTTAGAAGATAAACTTTCTCCGTAAGCGAAAATACTTTCCCATTTTCTTTTTTGTTCTATATACGCTCTTGCCGCTTCTCTGATTAGTTCTGACCGTGTTCTCATTTCATTTTTCGCAACTTCGTCTATTTGCTGTAATATTTCTGTGTTAAAAGATATATTTACTGTAGCTAACGCCATAAATCACCTCATGTTATTAATATACAAGGTTTGTATGTCTTTGTCAAGAAACCTTGATAAATTTTTCAAAAATCCGCATAATTCCATCATGCAGGAAAAACTGACTCCGAGCGAACAAAAAATATTTGATATGCAGTTGAAGGATTATTGTCCAAAGACATCGCCTATAAACTAAAAGTTAATATAAAAACAGTAGATTTTCACAAGACAAATATATATCGAAAACTTGGCATCAGTAGTGTTCAGGAACTTATAACAACCAGCAAATCAATAGAAAACGTTAATACAAATACGGAAAAGAAAAACGATTTGCAAAAGCCGCAAACAATAAAGTTCCCGATAAACCTGAAAGATAAAAAGCGTTTTATTGCGTTAATTGCAGGTGTTGTGTTAGTTTTTTCCGTATCTGTTTTTTCTATCTGGTATTTTTTATTTAAACCTTCTGATTTTATAATTGCCGAAAAACCGTTTATTATTACTTTGGGTGATAATGATCCGTGGGGTTGGTGGTTAGTGTATCATCCGCCTGTATTTAATGATATTCAGATAAAAGAAGGCGATGAGTTTACTTTTTATTATTCGTTTACATCGGATGTCAGTTTTCTTAACCTGGAAGTTTGTTTTTTAGATGCTATGACAGTTGATGGCGTTTACTCTAATCTTTCAAATAGGAATTTTATTAGAAATTCGGTAATAGCTGGTTTCGTCTACAGCGGCAGAGTAACAATAATAGCAGAAAATACGGCAACCAGTTCAAAACCAAACTCAAATCTATTTTTTATTCAAGCAAGTCCTTATATTCATGGAGTCCAGCCTACTTTGACATTTACAAGATTTGAACTTGTAAAAACAAACTAATCAATGTCGGAGCTGTCCAAAAAGAATAATTAACCACAGAGGACACGGAGGAACACAGAGTTTTTTGTTCGAAAACATTATTTCCTCCGTGAAACTCCGTGTACTCCGTGGTGAAATTCTAAAACTTGGGAAAACCTGGGTAATTTCCTAGGTTATTTTTTTCTTGTTTATTGTATTTATATATTAATAAGGAGAGAAAAAATGAAAAGTTTTAAGTTTTTTATTATCGCAATTTTCCTATTAATACTTATCTGTGGTAATGCGGCAGCTCAAACAAGAGGCGGAGTGCAGCAAATGGCAGGTTCAGTTCCTTTTTCAAAGGGAGTGAATATGACAAAGTGGTTTGAAGGAACTGTTTGGAATGCAGTGGAAATTCATTTTAGAATGTTTGATGAATCAGATTTTATTTTCTTTAAAAATATAGGTGTGGATGTAATAAGACTTCCCGTAAATTTTCACGCAATGACATCCGGAGCTCCTAATTTTATTGTTGACCCGTTACTTTTTAGACTATTGGATCAGGTTGTTGATTGGGCAGAAAAACATCAAATATACATAGTCCTTGATAATCATTATTATGCTCGTGTTCCAGCGCCTTTGAATAATATTCAACCTTCTCCTCTTACAGTTGCAAGAGAATTACCAATTATTTGGAGACAAATAGCGGATCATTTTAAAAATCGAAGCGAATATGTTTTATATGAAATATTTAACGAACCTAATAATATTACTGCAAGGCAATGGGGTCAGCTTCAGGGACAGGTAATAGATGCCATAAGAAGTGTTGATACAAAACACACTATAGTAGTAAGCGCTGTAAGTCATATGGACGGAGTTGCGTTTGATTCATTTGAAGCTTTATTTTCGCTGCCAAATTATTCTGATAGAAACCTTATATATACTTTTCATTTTTATGACCCTTTTATATTTACATGCCAAGGAGCTCCTCCTCTTAATTTATTAACTGGAGTTCCTTTCCCTTATGACAGAAATCGAATGCCGCCTCTTCCTGATACATTAAGGAATACATGGGTAGATCATGAAATGAGAGCTTATGAAAATAACTCCAATTTAACGTCATTAACAAGAAAACTTAACAGGGTTGTAGAGTTTTCAAGAAGGCGTAATGTTCCTGTTTTCTGCGGTGAATTTGGAGTGCTTTATACAGTAAAATCAGAAGATAAAAACAGATGGCTTCAAACAATAACAAATTTATTAAATGAACGAAATATTCCATGGACAATATGGGAATATTCAGGTCATACAAGTACCAGTTTTGGTATGTTTAATACTCCTAATGGAAATCATTTTTCAGAATTAAATGTTGAACTTGCTCGGGCGATAGGTTTTAATCCTCCGCCTCAAAGACCTCGCTCAACAGAAGCACTTAGATCTGGTTTTACTATATATGATGATTATTTTGGCAGGGATTATTGGGTTTGGTATCCTGTTTCCACTAATTCTGATGCAAAACTGCATTTGTTTGATACAAATGCGGCAGATGGAGAATTTGCTATTCGCTGGGAGAATCCGCTTAGTTCAAGATATGATACTATTTGGATTGATAATGTTTATGAACAAAATTATAGTTTTCTGGTTCAATCTGGCGCATATCTGGAATTTAAAGCTCGTACAAACAAACCTGTAAGTATTAATGTTTTGTTTTTAAATCCAGAAATAGATTCTTTAATACCCTGGATAATGTATTTTACTGTTGATTCAAAAGTTCTTCCGCCTGACGGAAGGTGGCATACAATTCGCATTCCTCTAAGGAATATGACAGAACAAGGCGGATTGCAAGACGTAACATATCAATGGCACAATCCACGAGGGCAATTTACCTGGAATCGTATTAATAGGATACAAATTGCCATGAATAATCAACTTCCTGATGTCCCAGACGCTACAATCTGGTTTGATTCCATAAGGATTGTAAGACCTTAAAAGGAATTATATAACTATATACATGCTGGAAAAACTGACACGTCAGGAACAAAAAGTTTTCGATATGCTGCTTGAAGGTAATTCTTTAAATGATATTGCCTTCAAGCTGAATATCGTTTACAAAACTGTTGATTATCACAAATCTAATATATACCGCAAGCTGAATGTAAAAAATATTCAGGAGTTCTATTTTAAATATGGAACCAAAAAGCAGAACGATTTTCTTGTAAATAGCAATAATGAAAACGAACAAGCCGCAATCGTTCAATATCCTGTAAAAAACCTGAAACGCTTATTTTTACCAGCCTGTATTGTTTTTGCTGCAGCATTAATTATTATTACAGCTATATTTTTTATTTGGAATATTTTTTCAGATTCTTCTGTCTTTTCTGTTTCAGCTATTTCTGTTTCTCGTGCTTCAGTCGAAAAACCGTTAATTCTTACCTTTTTTGATAATCAATGTGCTTATTCTTTTAGTTTTCCGCCGTTTGAATCAAGTGATATAACAATCACCAAAGATGATAATTTTACTTTTTATTATACTTTTACATCTGATGTTGATCTACAAATATTTCATTTTGTATTTATCGATAATTCTATAGAATTTTACACTATGCTTTCACCGGGAACACATATTAAATCTCATGTAAAAGCTAATACTGAATACAGCGACAAGGTGACAGTAATCGCAAACAGAACGGCAAATAGCCCGCAGCCTAACGCCAATCTTATGTATCTGCATACATATTATTATGAAGGAAATCCGCCAACCATAACTTTTACAAGGTTTGAGCTTGTCAGGAATTAGAATTATATCTAGACACTACCTAGCAGACTGGAGTTTAAGGTGAACGGGTATGCTTCGCCTTAATTTTTAATTGTACATAATTTAGTACAAAATATTGACTATATACAAATAATGAGATATACTCCTATATGTTGGAATATTTGGAGGTCTCAATATGGTAAATTTAGCTCAGGATTTAAAGCCTATCTCCTATGTAAAAGCGCATACTACAGAAATTGTAAAGTATGTAGAAAATACTAAATCTCCTGTTGTGATAACTCAGAACGGTGAAGCAAAAGCAGTTATTATTGATATCAATAGTTATCAAAAAAATATTAATGCGATAAATTTGGCTAAATTGTTAAGCTTTGCAGAGAAAGATATAAAAAGTGGAAAGACAATATCTCATGAAGATGCAACAAAAAAATTTGAAAAGACTTTAAATAGGAAAAAATAATGCGGCGTATTGAATGGTCTCCTGATGGCGTAGATTCATTTAATGAAATACTTGAATATTACATAGATAATGTTGACGAAAAAACAGCAAATAATATTTACATTAAGATAATTGAAAAAATAAACAAATTACAAAATGATAAAATCAGGACAAAACAATGTCAGGAACTAAAAGATATCGGTATATTAGGTATTTATGAAATAGTTATTAATCCATGGAAAGTCTATTATAAAATATCAGATGATAACAAAATTGCTTACATTTTATTTGTTTTGGATGCAAGAAGAAATATTGAAAAAATACTGATTTCCAAAGTAATTGACGGGAATATATGAATATGCAATACCGTCCCACCAGACATCGGTGTTATTCCGCTTCATATACGCGTATTAAATGCGACTGCTCCAGGATCAATTTTTAAAGGGTCGCGTTTATTTCCAAAAATGTCATAAGATGGCAGGGCTTTGTCTAAAAAATATTTTAATTCGTTTGATAAATCTGCAGGCATGGAAGGCGGAGTGTTAAATGTACTGGTTGTATTATACCCAAGACCGATAACAGGGCTATTTCTTCTTAATGAAAAATTCAATGAATACCAGTGGACAGGATCGACTGGATTAATATCTGAAGGCCGGGAAAAACGGTTACTGTTTGCAATAAGTGCAGGCGCGTTTACAAACATTGGGTTTAATCCCTGCCTGTCATTTTTATTCATATAATTTTGCAGATTATTATCGGGATTAATAAGAGCATTGCCAACCCCGCCGTTATAATAAAAATTATAATCAGAGTATACACGGCTATTGTTCATAACCGCATCACCCCGATACCGTCCGTTTGTTTTTGTAAAAATTATATTATTAACAAAAATATTACGATCTACGCCGCATTGCCCGGAAAACGGATAAGAAGAATCATTTGCGATTCCGCCTACATCGGCTATTTCACCCTGATGTCCCCAATCCCAATTATAATAAGGGTCCCAGGCATTATCGTAGATAGTATTGTTTATCACGACAGCATTGGATGAATAGGTAAGGCATATACCGCGTTGACCGTTATTATACACAATGTTGTTTCTGACAAGAGATCGGCTTGCAGAAATATTACCAGCCCAGTCGATAATAATACCGTTTCCGTCAGAACTTCCTTTACCTGTTAATTCGGGATAAGGATTAGGCGGACTATTCAATATTTTTTTCTGATAACCTATCCAATAATTAGAATTTCCGTAACAAATATTACCTTCTACAACATAATGAAATCTTTTATCGTTAGGATCATTAAAAGGCATCATGGGATTATAAACAAAACCTAAACTGATACCGCTGCCCATCCAAAAACCTGGGCTTGAGTTTTGGAAAATTATATTATTACGAAGATATACAAAATCAACGCCGCCACCTGTTATACCGGATTCTCCTCCGCCGTAAATAACGTTTTCACTGATTATGATATGGTTATACGGCTGTCCCTTTGGTTTCCCGCCAAAATTGGAATTACTGCTGTCACGCAATCTTACAGCAACATCATATCTTTCGCTGCCGCCCGCTGGAAAGCATGTAATAAAAAAACCTTTTACTTTTACATACGATGCGCGGACATCAACTGCGCAGGCGCTCCATTCAGTTCCGGTTATAACAACTCCGTAATTCTCTCTTTGATCAAATCCGTATTTTTTAGATATGTCTTTAGCCATAAAATCAGGATGCGCTTTTAAAGTGATCCACTTACCGGGTTCTCCGTTTTTATTTAGAATGATATGTTCTTCGTAAACACCGGGTTTTACAATTATTGTATCTCCTGCTGCTGCCAGGGAAATAGCTTTTGTTATAGTTAAAAGAGATCTGGTTTCAGATAAACCGTTATTTGTATCACTGCCTGTTTTACTTACATAAAACGTTTTTATTCCTTCATCGTTATTATCCCATTGAAGCCATTCGTCACGCTGATACCACGAATCCGAATCATTTTGATTAGTGTTTTGTAATCCATTACAGTTTAAAAATATTGACACTGCAATAATGATTATAAAAATCAATTTAATGATTTTTTTCATTTTTTTTACCTAATCGAAAGCTCCAGCGGTAAAATCGCTAAGATTTGTCCGTTACGTTCAAGGTGATATTTTATATCATCCGGAATAAACATATCCATAAAAAAGTCCGTTGCTCTAGGCTGGCTTTTACCTTTAAAAATTCTTGCCATTACGGGAAAGCGTCCTAACATTTTGTCCATAAAGGTAGGTTTCGGGTATTCGTCGTACCTTACACTCCTTCCTTCGGGGATTTCAGCTAACTCACGCGCTATACGTATTGCGTCTGTAAGGCTGCCGACACTATCAATTAATCCAGCTTCCAAAGCTCTAGTGCCCGAAAATATTCTTCCCTGAGCGACAGCTTCTACGCTATCAATACCCATGTTTCGCCCAACCGAAACTTTTTCGATGAATGATAAATAAATATCTTCCAGTAAATGCCGGTATCGGCTTTCTTCATGTGAATTTAAATCGCGGTAAGGAAATAAAAATCCTGCCGATAAATCCGCGTGCGTTCCGCGCTGAATAATATCAACATTTACTCCCAAATTGCTGTTTAAGCCGCTGTCATAAAACCAGCTGCCGATAACGCCGATGGAACCTGTAATCGTATACGGATTTGCGACGATGTGGCTTGCATAAACAGCAGCCCAGTAGCCGCCCGAAGCCGCCACATTGCCCATGCTAACTACTACGGGTTTTTTCTGTGTCGCATAAAGAACGGCTTGCGCAAGATAATCGGCAGCTTCCGCGCTTCCGCCGGGAGAGTTTATTCTTAAGACAATCGCTTTAACTCTGTTGTTATCTGCAAGTCCTATAACAGTTTGTGATAAAAGTATAGCGTTCATTCCGCCTTCCATATCGGTTTGCCCGTTGGCGTATACTATAGCGATAGTTTGCGGAGTGTTAAAAAACCCGCCTGTTCTTGGAGAAGTATAAACTGAACTTGCGCCTGTTATACTTGAGTTTGAATTTCCATAAATAACATATCGATTTATTTCTCTGCCTTCAATTTCATTGACAGCCTCATGAATAACATCCGTTCTGCCTGTGTAATCTACAAGATTTCGCTGTAACGCGTTTCTCGGCGCAAAAATAAATTCGCGGTTTACAATAGTGTCAAACTCTTCGGCTGTCCAGTTTCTGGCTTTCATTAATGTATCGCGAGTAAGATTAAAAATGTCGTCTATATAATCGTTCATTTGCCTGCGATCAGCTTCTGACCTTGAATTCCTTGAAAACATTTCACCTGCGGATTTGTATTCAAAATAACGAAGCTCACGAACGCCAATCCCAAGTTTTTCCAAAGTTTGGCGCACAAATAAAGCGCTGAACGAGTAACCGAGCATTGACATGGTTCCAAGTTCGTCCATTACAATTTTATCAGCGACAGACGCAAGAGTGTAAATGTCCATGTCGGCATGACTTATGAACGCGCAGATTCCTTTACCGCTTTCTTTAAATTGTTCGAGCGCGTTTCGCAATTCCCATAAATGATCCCTTGAGCGGTTGATCGAACCTATAACCAAAACAATGCCGCCTATGTTTTTGTCATTTGCCGCTCTGTCTATAACAGTTAATATTTCCAATAATGATCTTGATTGAATAAACGGATTAGAACTTTGTGAATCATTTAAATTAAGTTCAAGATATGTGTTCTGTGAAAAAAGCGGAAACGAAACGAGACATAAAATAATTAATGCCAGTAATTTTAAATTGATTTTCATTTTTTCTTTCCTTTTTTTGCGGTGGTTTTTTTTGCTGCGGCCTTTTTTGGTTGGGATTTTTTTATCACAGTTTTTTTAGAATTTGTCTTTTTTACAGCCGCTGTTTTTTTGACTGTCGGTTTTTTTGGCGTTGTTTTTTTTACACTGGAGCTTTTAGCTGCAGTTTTCTTTTTGGGTACGGCTTTTTTTATTGCGGTTTTTGAAGTTTTAGTTTGAGTTTTTGCCTTTGTCTTTTTTGCCGTTTTAGTTTCTGTTTTTTTAACAGCAGGTTTCTTAGCCGCAGGTTTCTTTGCAGTTGTTTTTGTTTTTGAAGCAGAACTTGTTTTTGGTTTTTGTTCAGTTTTTTTCGCGGTGGTTTTTTTAACGGCAGCTTCTTTTATTTTTACGCCTGAACTTTTTGCTTTTGATGGTTTTGCTGTCAAATTGTCAACGAGCTGGTCAAAGCGATATTCGGATTTTACGTCAGCTTTTTGCAATACATCGTAAATATTCGCAATTCGTTCGACTTTTTCCTCGACAGGTATTTGAATTGAACCTTCAACCATGAAGAACAATGACGAATAGAAAAGTGCGTCATCAAATCCTTCCTTGTTATACCAAAGAACATCATTGTATAAATTAATTCCCAGGATATAACGGAAATCATCACTAAGATAATTTTCCTCGATAATTAACGCAGCCATCTGCGAAGCTGTTAATTTAGACGATGCCGCCCACTTTTTGGAATTATCGAGAGTAACAGGTATGCGGCGAAGCGATACTTTCGCGATGTCGCTAATCTTGACGGCTTCTGATTCACTTGCGCCGAAATTTTGATAAACTTGTTTTAGTTTGCGCCCAAGATCCCAATGGTCAAATACGAGGTTTGCCGTTTGTTTTCCTGTCGCTTCCTTGCCGATTACAAGGCGCAAAATGGAAATTAAACCAAAACTAAGAATGACTGCGTTGAGCGTTTGACTGTTAGAAATATTTTTCGCTATACGGGTAAGGAGTAAACCTTCGGTTTTCTGAGATTTTGATTTCTTTAAAATATCCATGATATAAACAATTCTGTTTACGAACGCTTCAAACTCTTTCCATATTACATCTGTTTTTACCGCGGTAAATTTAATTTCTGCGCCTTTAACATCTTTCGCAACCCACGGATCATAAGAGCCGTTTGCGCCTGTAATAAAATGCGCGGCTGTTTTAATAAATGTTTCTACAGGCGCTTTTAATGAATCGGCGAATGATTTTTTTGTTATCAATTCATTCAGGTTAATGATGTTTTCGGGTTTTAATATTTCCATAAAGCGGTAGTAAAGATCTCCTAAGAATATATCTTTGATTGCCGCGTAAGGACAGGGTACTCCTGCGCCGTTTAAATCGTTATTCAATCTTGCCCATCTGCCTTTTGCGTCATCTTCAACTTCATATACATCAAGGTATGCTTGCGTTTCGTATCCTTTAAGACCTACGAAAAATCCGTCTTCGCAGATAGCTTTGGAAGAACGGATAAACCAAAGGCTCGATTTTTGTTCGCGTAACAGGGTGAAATAGTTTCCTTCGCCGTGTATGGTAAGCGCTTCGCTTAAGTTGTCTCTGCAAGTTCCGCCCTTGCCGTCAGGTACTGGAGGATCGCTGACCTTTATCCAGCCCGAAGTTTCATAGTAAGAGTTGTTAAAAAAGATGAGAGCTTTTTCTTCACGGCCGTTTATCCACGTACGGTTTGTGTAAGCGAAAACATTTTCGTTTACGCTGCCGCCTTCGCAGTATAAATCAAAAAGTCTGAAATTTTCGCTGCCGGAAAATAGATAACGTCTTTTCATAATCGGGAAGATTTCATGTTCGTGGCGTCCGATTAAATAACCGTCGGGTTTTTCATCTTTATATGAGCGGCGGTATTCCATTCCGTATTTTTCTTCGAAACCTTCGATTTGACCGTGACCAAACATTGGAAGCCCCGGCATCGTAACAAGCAATGTACAAATGCCAAAGTATTTATCACCCTTGCCGAATTGCGCGACTGCGGTGTCTTCGTCGGGGTTATTCATAAAGTTGACAAAGCGTTTTAAAATTTCGTGATCAAACTCCATTGTGTTTTTTATTGTCGCGCGGTACTTGTCGTTCTCTTCGTTTTTAAGCATGTTCATAAACGCCGAGTTGTAAACACGGTGCATTCCAAGCGTGCGCACAAAGTAACCTTCCATCATCCAGAAAGCCTCTGCAAGCAATAATGTGTTCGGCGCTTCCACCGCGCAGCGATCTACAACTTCCCGCCAGAACTCATCTGGAATTCTGCGGTTAAACTCTTCTGTTGTGATTGCGTGTTCCGCGCGGCTTGCGATTGCCCCGCCAGTGCCTGGAGCCGGATACCAAAGCCGCTGGATGTGACGCTTCGCGAGAGTCATAGCCGCATCGAAGCGCACGATGGAAAATTGCTGGCATACGCCGATGATCGTGCGGATAACAGCTTCACGGGCTTCAGGATTTAAAAAGTCGATCTGCGCCGTATCGTTCCACGGCATTGAAGTGCCGTCATTGCCGTGGTAGATGTAACGAGCATCGCCTGTGCGGTTATCGATTCGTTTAAAAACAACAGCAGCGTCGCTGCGTGAAAAATAATGTTCTTCGATTTGTACGGTAATGTCATCTCTGCCGGAAATATTTCCGCAGTTGTAATTGTAAGTCGGAAACGGCGGATACGTTAGCTGCAAAAACCTGTCGGGATGTTCGATGATCCATTTACTGTCAAGACCAGTGTGATTTGGAACCATGTCGGAGCCAAGGCGGATACCTCGCTGCATACAGCGTTCACGCAAATTGCAAAGCGCACCCCAGCCGCCAAGCTCGCCTGCGATATCGTAGTCGTACAAACTGTAAGCAGAGGCGGCAGCTTCCGGGTTGCCTGTCCACTGTTTGATCATCTTGCTTGCCTGGCTTCTTTCCCAAACGCCAATAAGCCAAAGCCCCGTAAAACCTCGGCTTGCCATTTTATCGAGCTCTTCATCTGGAACTTGATCGAGGCGTGTAATGTCCCTTCCGTATTCCTGCGAAAGCTGGAAAAGCCAAACGAGCGTACTTTTTGCCATGAGAACTGTTTTTGGCATCCAGTCCTGGTCGGGGCTGAAACGCTCGTATTCATCGAGACCTGCGAAGGTCATAACATGGCTAGGACCGGGACCAAAAAAGACAGGTTTTGTTTCTTCGTTAATAACATCAAGACTCATTAAAAGACGAGCCATAAATTTCGATATTAAAAGCCCCCAATGTTTTCGCATGTACTCAAGCTGACCGAGAAGCGAGTCAGGACTTGCCAAAGCAGGCGAGCGAAGGAAATCCCAGAGGTTCATGCCGTCGGGACCGTAAGACGGAAGGTCTTTAAAGTGCGCTTTTAATTCTTCGATCGCGTCGGGGTAAACAGTAGTTTTTGAAAGTACATTATCGTCGAACATAAATTTGAAAGGTTTAAACGCGGGGTTAAGATTAGCGATCGAAAGAAGCATGGTTTCTTCGATAGAAAGAGCGCGGCAGCTTTCGCCGTCTTCTTTACTTTTTAAATATTGGTCGATATTTTTTTGACCTTTGTAAACAGGGTATGGCGGAAATTGATTTGTAAATGTATTTAAAAGACCGCCCGTTTTGTCTTCGCCGAGATTTGTATCCAGCCTGTTCAATGCTGTTTCAAATACATCATGCTGAACTTCCTCACGGTAAAGCGAAACAACATAATGGAGAATTTCATCGATAAGACCCATCGCGTAAAGATCACCTGCTTTTATAAAACGTTCGGGATGGGTAGGACCTTGTTTTTGATTGATTTTATTCGCGAGCTCTCTGCACTGCTTAAGGTCTGCAAAAACCACATTGCCGGTCAGCGAAAACAGACTGTCATTTAATTCGTACTCCATACGGACATTGCTATTAATATGGAACTCCATCCGAGCTTTGCGGTTTTTCGCCCACACATATTCTTTATTTTTTTCCAATTTGGTAAGAGTGATGGGAAATTTATTCATGATAAGAACTCCTTTATACAAGCATCTATATCATAGTATAAAAAAAGATATTTTGAAAGGTAAAAACGGAAGAAAAAC
>Ga0123356_10004684_pt1 | contig 14087 bp, 17 predicted proteins | sample TergutEmb28metaG_2_FD_92546 | JGI IMG/M metagenome (GOLD analysis project Ga0123356, IMG submission 92546) | Embiratermes neotenicus P3 segment gut microbial communities from Petit-Saut dam, French Guiana - Emb289 P3 | ecosystem: Host-associated > Arthropoda: Insects > Digestive system > Gut ...
CGGATTTTTGTTCAGCGGGGAAGCTTCGCAGCCCCGCCCTGAGGATCCTGGCGCGGGGTCTAGGCCTGGTTAACAGCGAACAACGCCGTCGACTGTATCGGCTTGTAAATCGCCCACCAGGATCCTTAGCGAAGCAGGAAAACATAAAAAACCAATAAAAAAAAACGGGCACAGATTGGCCAGTTATATCTTTAGATCCTATATCCGGGTGGAAGCGGCGCAATAACTGTTGCGCTGACAGAGTTATCCCTACTTTTCCGGTCCCGAGGGCTTAGTCCTTCCAGCGAAAGGTGACTTGACCCGGGCAGGATCGCGCAACTCTAAGCGAGGCTTTCCAACGCCAGCGCCATGCCCATGCCGCCGCTGACGCAAAGCGTGGCCACTCCGCGCCTGGTATTGCGCTTCAGCATCTCGTGCAGTAGAGTCACAGTGATGCGCGTTCCGCTGCAGCCGATGGGATGGCCGAGGGCGATCGCGCCGCCGTTTACATTCAACTTGTCGCGATTGAAATTGAGCACCCGATCGCAGGCCAGCACCTGCGCGGCGAAAGCCTCGTTCAGTTCGATCAATCCGAAATCATGCAGACGAAGATTGTGCTTGTCCCCGAGTTTCTGCAATGCCGGGACTGGACCCATGCTCATGGTTCGCGGATCGACTCCGGCGGAAGTGACGGCAGCGATGCGGGCCAAGGGCTTCGAATTGTTTTGCTTTACGAAGTATTCGCTGGCCACGACCATCGCTGCTGCGCCATCGGTGATGCCGGAAGAATTCCCCGCCGAGATCGTCCCCGCCTTCGAAAACACAGGAGGCAGCTTCGCCAGTTTCTCCATACTAGAGTCCGGGAATGGATGTTCGTCGCGGGCCAGCGTGGTCGTTCCCTTCTTGCCTTCGATGGTCACCGGCGCGATCTCGGCCTCGAACCTGCCTGCCGCGATGGCGCGCGCCGCTCGAGTTTGTGACATCAGGGCGAATTCGTCCTGCTCATCGCGTGTGATCTTGTACTGCTCGGCCACGAATTCAGCGGTTTCTCCCATAACCATTTTCGCCAGCGGACAGAAGAAGCCGTCGCGATACATACCGTCGACCAGTTCCTGATTCCCCAGACGGTATCCCCAACGCGCACCATCGAGATAGTAGGGGAGGCGCGACATCGACTCGGTACCGCCGGCGAGGATGCAGCTTGCCTCCCCCAGAAGGATTGCCTGATAGGCCAAAGCGATGGACTTCATCCCTGAGGCGCAGGCTTTGTTGACCGTGAACGCCGGAACTTCTTCGGGCACGCCACTGCGGAGAGAGATTTGCCGGGCAGGATTCGGCCCGCCTCCGGCCTGTCGCGCGTTGCCGAAAATGGTCTCGTCGATCTGATCGGGACGCACCGCGGCACGCTCCAGCGCAGCTTTGGCGGCTACGACACCCATGTCGGACGCCGTCTGCGACGCGAGTGATCCACCAAATTTGCCGATCGGAGTGCGGACTGCCGAAAGAATGTAGACCGGTTGCACGTTCCCTTCTCCCAAATCATTGAGTCTAGCAGGAGGCGGACAGCTGGCGGGGGCAAAGGAACGCGCCACTCCGATTGCTTCGCCACAGAATGTCGAGCCATTGTGCCGGCCTGGCCCGCGAGCTACATAAACCTATGGGGCTCGTCTACAATCGACTGCAACAGCGCTCGTCTCAGGTCACAATCCACCATCCACCTCACCGAAACTTCAGCGATTCGTCAGGAGGATCGTTATGTCATATGTTGACGTCGCAAAAGAGAATTCCACTTCCGTCCATCTCTACTACGAAGATCATGGCTCAGGCCAGCCTGTGGTACTCATCCACGGATATCCTCTGAGCAGTGCATCATGGGAGAAACAGGTCCCGGTACTTCTGGACGCGGGTTATCGTGTCATCGCTTATGATCGGCGCGGGTTTGGCAAGTCCAGCCAGCCCACTACCGGCTACAACTACGACACGTTTGCCGAGGATCTGCACAAGCTGATCAGCAAGTTGAGACTGAAGGATTTTGTCCTCGTAGGATTCTCGATGGGCGGCGGGGAAGTCGCGCGTTACTTCGGAAAGTTTGGGTCGAAGAATGCCAGCAAGGCGGTCATCATCGGTGGCGTGCCACCGTATCTGCTCAAGACCGCCGACAATCCAGAAGGAGTCGACGGCAGCGTGTTCGAGGGCCTCCAGAAAACCATCGCTCAAGATCGCTACGCTTTCTTCACGGAATTTTTCAAGAACTTCTATAACGCCGATGTTCATCTCGGAAAGCGGGTCAGCGAACAGGCCATCCAGGCCAACTGGAACACCGCCGCGATTGCATCCGCCTTCGCGAGCCTGGCCTGTGTGCCGACCTGGCACGAGGACTTCCGCACAGATGTGGCGAAGATCGATGTGCCTACATTAGTCATTCATGGCGAAGCCGATCGCATCGTCCCCTTCGCGGCTGCCGGGCAGCGCACCGCCCAACTCATCAAGGGCGCGGAACTCGTCGTGATCAAGGAAGGGCCGCACAACGTTGCCTGGACTCACGCGGAGGAAGTGAATCAAGCGCTGTTGAGTTTCCTGGGCAAGACCGCCTCAAAGGGATCGCACTCCGCATAGCCAGCGAGGTAGGAGCATCGAACTCCCCGGACCCATCTTCTTAGATGGGTCCCGCCTTGCCTTCGGAGCTAACCTCAGGCATAATAACAGTTTGCCTTGACCTCGCCGGACTCTTCCGGAATAAGGATATACGTCTCGTGTTAATGATTCGTCTGGCGCGCACCGGTGCGCGCAAACAACCGCACTATCGCATTGTGGTGATTGAGAAGGCGCGCTCGCGCAATGGCCGTCCGGTAGAAGTGGTGGGGACGTACAATCCCCGGACCACTCCTGCCAGCGTCGAACTGAAACGCGACCGCGTGGAGTACTGGGTATCAAAGGGCGCGCAGATGTCGGAGCGGGTGAACAAGCTGTTCTCGAAAACCCCGGCCCCGGCAGCCGCCGGCTCGGCCGCCTAGAGCCGCGGCTGGATTTCGGCCTCCTCGATTTATTGATCTCATCCACAGTGAGCGCTTATGAATGAGTCTTCCGGAGATGTTTGCGTTCTCATCGAGATGATCGCCAAGTCGCTGGTCGACGCGCCCGATGAAGTCTTTGTCGAGCAGTTTGACGACGGCGTGATCGAATTGGAAGTCGCCGAAAGCGACGTGGGCAAAGTCATCGGGCGGCAGGGGCGGACCGCTCGGGCGCTGCGGGCGCTGTTGAGCGCGGCGGGGCATCGGGCGCGGCGGCGATATACGCTCGAGATCATCGAGTAGTATCGTGCATGCGGCGAGGAAAGTCCCCGCTTCTCGCGCAAGGAACACCCCAGAAATGGGGCAGCCCGGCAGTTCAGCGAGCGGCGACTTCATTACGCTGGCTCGGGTGGTGAAGACGCAAGGCCGGCACGGCGAGGTCGCGGTTGAAGTTCATAGCGACGTCCCAGACCGCTTCTCTGAGGGCATGAAGTTGTTCGCGCTGAGTAAGGATGGAGACTGCCGGCGCGAGTTAGAAGTGGAAGGGTTTTGGCCGCACAAAGACCTGCTTGTGCTGAAGTTCTCCGGGGTTGATTCGATGTCCGGGGCCGAGACCTTGATCGGGTCGGAATTGCAGGTGCCAAGGGCGGAGCGGGCAGAACTTGAGCCGGGCTGGAATTACGTCAGCGACCTGGTCGGCTGCGCCGTATTGGATCACGGCGCTGAGATTGGCCGGATCGAGGACATTCAGTTTGGAGCCGGCGAAGCACCGTTACTGATTGTGGCAGGCGGTGCAGGCAACAAGTTCGATGTGCCGTTTGCCGAGGCATACCTGGAAGGCGTCGACCTGCAGCAGAAACAGGTGCGCATGAGCCTTCCCCAGGGCATGTTGGAAATCAATGCCCCGATGACCACCGAAGAGAAGGTTCAACAGGGCGGTTTTGAAAGGGCGCGGCTTAAGCCACGTCGTAAAGGTTCAGATACACGATGACATTCGGCGGCCTGAAGCCGCTCGCTTTCAAGTCATCCAGGTTCCGCAAATGAAGGCCGATATGGTCACGATCTTTCCGGACTTCTTTCGCGGGCCACTGGATTACGGCATCACCCGCCGGGCCGCGGAAATGGGCCTGGTGAAAATCGAAGTTCACGATTTGCGGAAGTACACCCATGACAAGCACCGCAGCGTGGATGACCGCCCATTTGGCGGCGGCGAAGGCATGGTCCTGAAGCCGGAACCGATCTTTGGTTGTTTAGAAGGGTTGGGGCTTCGGTCTCGTGAGGAAAGGGTGGCTGGCGCTGCTCGGGAGAGCGTGATTGTACTCTCGGCACAGGGGCAGCGCTTCACCCAGCAGGTCGCCACCGAGTTGGCAGCGCTAGATCGAATCGTGCTGATCTGCGGACGCTATGAAGGTGTCGATGAGCGCGTCAGCGAGTTTCTCGCCGACCGCGAACTTTCGATCGGTGACTATGTGCTGAGCGGCGGCGAGTTGGGGGCGGCGGTGGTTGTGGAAGCGGTCACGCGGCTGTTGCCCGGAGCCGTTGGCAACGAAGCATCCACCCGACAGGAATCGTTCACTGCGCATGCCGAGATTGGGGATGCCGACGGTCCGGACTCAACCTGTGGTTCTGGCGGGCTGCTCGACTATCCGCATTACACGCGGCCGGCTGAGTTTCGCGGGATGAGCGTGCCGGAGGTGCTGATCAATGGCAATCACCACCAGATCCGCCGCTGGCGGCGTGAACAAGCATTGAAGAAGACGCTGCGCAACCGTCCCGACTTGCTCGAGGACGTAACACTCAGCGACGAGGATCGACGAACTCTGGAACGCATCAAAGGTTCCTCCTGAGCGAAGCGAAGGATTTACGCATCCTGACCGCACACGCAGAATGCCTGGGTTCCTGGCTTCGCTCAGAATGACAACGAGAACTGAACACCAACATCGAAGGACTACCGACATGTCAAACCTAATTATTGAGAAGCTTTTGGCGAAGACGCAGCGCACTGATATCCCGGCGTTCGGCCCTGGCGACACCGTGCGTGTCCACGTGAAGATCAAAGAAGGCGACAAGGAACGCGTGCAGGCCTTCGAAGGCGTCGTGATCAAGCGCGACAGGGGACCGCAGGCCAGCTTCACCGTGCGCAAGATCAGCTTTGGCCAGGGTGTGGAGCGTATCTTCCCGATTCACTCCAAGGTCATCGACAAGGTCGACCTGGTCCGCTCCTCGAAAGTCCGGCGGGCCCGCCTCTTCTATCTCCGCGGACTCAAAGGCAAAGCGGCGCGCCTGCGCGACATCGAATAATCGGAACCCTTGCTCCTCGATGGAACGGCGGGAAGGCCCGCCGGCAAATTCGAGAATTCGTAGAGTACCCGACAAAGTGAGCGCTGAACTCGCGCCAGGCGTCCTTAATCCTGTGGATTCGATTATTCGATTGTACTTAGCCCACGGGACGGGAGCGACTTCCACTCAAGAAACCGCGCCTTTGCCCAAGGTTTTTGAAGTCGACGCTGTGTGAGGCAGAGACGTTAACTCACGGTGTCGTACATGGAGGCGTGATGGCCAAAGGCTACTGGATTACGTTCTATCGGAGTGTTTCAAATCCCGCGGCGCTCGCACAATACGCGAAGTTGGCCGGACCCGCCATCGAAGCCGGTGGGGGACGGTTTCTGACACGCGGTATAGCCCTTCGCGCGTTCGAGGCCAGGATCCTGGAGCGCTCCGTGGTGATCGAATTTGACAGTCCTACTGATGCAATCCAGGTTTACGAGAGTCCGGCCTATCAGTCCGCTTTGAAATTCCTCGAGGGCGCGGTCGAGCGGGACGTACGCATCGTAGAAGGCGTCTCCTGAACTGGAGGGTCAACACCCCGCCTTCAACCGGATCTGACTAACCTCCCTCGACGCGCGCCGGACTAATCTCCCCGACGCGCACCGTGATACCGCACAGCGGATCACTGAGAGCCTCATAAACACAGGCGATTATCGCCATGTCGGTTTTCAGCACGATCTGTGCGAAATGGCTAAAATCGAGTCCTGGTCTCTCCCCCACCTCCGGCTTTACGAGTTATCAAGCGATAGAGGAACGTCAAGATCACGGCGCCGCCGATCGCGACAATGATGGTGTAGATCATGCCCCCGCGACCCGCAAAGCCCGCCACGCGCATGAGCCACCCACCCACGATAGCCCCGGCGATTCCGAGGATTATGTCCATCAGAAAGCCACGTGTACCACCCATAATCTTTCCGGTCGCCCAGCCGGCGACCAGGCCAACGATAATCCACCACAACAGTGAGAACATGACCCCTCCTCTTCTCGTCTCTGCAAACGTCGCTGATTTCCGTCGATGGGTCAATCCCTCTTCCAAGCCCCGCCGGAACTCAGCACTTTCTCATACATTGGACGTGCGTCCCTTCTGACTGGGTTTACAATCATTTGAGTCAGCCATGGGTCTTTCGTAGTCCACGAACCCAGCCAGGGGGATGAAAGCGCAATCCCCGGACCAATTGATTCCAAAGGGGTTATGGGCGACTTCTGACGGCGCGACTAGCCCCTCGTTTCGACTTCGAAGTGGACTGTGCCAGGGCATCGAGTCCATAGGTATTCGTAGCCCGAAGTGCTGCCCAGCTCTCATCAATTTTGGGGCAGGCAAACGAATCCCTGCCGGAACTGACTGCCCATCAGCCTGGATTACAGCTGGATGACCCGGTTTCACTTTGCGCCCCTGTGGCCGCAGTTGATTCTGGTCCTGAATTCGCCAGTTATTTTTGTCTCCACGGACACACCCTCAATCGTGGTCGGAAGATTTTCGACTTGGACGCTATTGTCTTTCAAAAACAACACAATCACGGGTCTTCCCGACCCATCTTGCGACAGAGACACGCCGTGGCCCACGACCCCAGGCAAACTCAACAGATCGTCGTCGTACCGGTCCTTGACTTCCGAGACTCGTTCTACTTCGGGGTCCGCCGGGGCTTCCATGGGTGCCTCCGCAGCCGCGCCCACAAAGGAAAGGTGAAGGGCTGTGAGCACGGAATTGATGGGGTTGGCGATGGTTGCGGCGGGATTGCCCGCGAATAGCAACCCTACCGGATTTGGCTTCTTGCCAGCTGCTGGCTGAGTGACAATCAAAGACCCGGAATCACCGGGATGGCTGAAAGTACTCGAATCGATCTCAAATTGCTTAACAAATTTTGCCGTTTTGGTACCCATGCCGCAGGGGCCGTATCCAGAGACGCTCGTTGTGACGTTTATCGCGGCGATCTTGCCGGCCGTCCTGGCTGTGGTGCGGCCACTTTTCTCCACCTTGAGGCCAAGCGCAGGATTGACGGTGGCCGCACTCAACGTGCCTATCTGCAATATCATTCCGTTCGCACTTACCTGCCCCGAAATAACCTTTGCAATGGCCGCATCCACGGTATTGTTCCCGCCGTTGAAATTCAACGTGACGAACCTGGACAGTTTCGCCACGTTGACAGCGCCAGTCTTCGAGCAAACCGGCACGGTGTCAGCGTAGCCGCGCTGCATGATCATTTCTCCGGCTTTGCCCGCATTGGAGAGCGCCAAAACGTGGTTATTGCTGAGAATGTACAGGTTGCCGCTACCGTCCTTCACCAAGGAGCCGAGCGTACCGGTACAACAGAAGGAAGAGTTGAAGTCGTTTACGTTACTCCCGCTCGTGCCCAGTTTGATTGGCGGCTTCTGCTGTGCGGTATTGCCGGCAAAGCCGAGAGTCGCACCCCAGAAAAGCAACACCAGCCCGCTTACGCCGAACTGCCTAAGGCATTTCTTCATGACGTCTCCTTCTGACGGCTCGAATCGGACAGTCCGGACAATTCCAGAAACTACTCGAAGGCGGGGCCTTCATTTTTGCCTGGTACACACGCTAGATCTTTTGCCTCCGACGAAAGAGACCTGCCAAAGCGATGACGCCCGTTCCCAGCAAACTTAAAGAGCCCGGCTCGGGAATGGGCGAGACGGCGGTGTTGCCGGACGAGCCGATGGGATGGCCGGTAAAGAAAGCCGTACCGGTGTTGTCAGTCAGTTGCTCAATGGCGCCGTCGAAGGGTTTGCCTAGCAGGTCACCAGTCACCGTGCCCATCAGCTGGTAGTTGTGGGACCCGTTTGCTAGTGTGACTAACGTCCAACTAACTGGGCCGGAGAAAGTTCCGGTAAACAGGGTTCCGCTGGGAATGCCGTGGTGGCCGTTGCCTGTGACCGTGAACGAACCGCCCCCCGCGAACATTCCGCCCATCCCCAACGAACCGCTCATCAAAGCTCCGGTCGTGAAACTGACGGTGCCCAGATTGCCGGTAATGATGCCTCCACCGTTCAGCCCCGTGACGGAAAACAACTCCGAGTTAGACATTGTCAGTCCGCTGACCGAACCTGAAATGTTTCCCCTGTTGCTGAAGTCAACCACGGTGTTGGCAAACGATGCAGCGGGGACAGCCAATGCTAGAAGCGCGAGCAAAACGATTCTTTTCATGGAACTCCTCCTACATGGAACTCCTCCTACGAGGTTTTCTCCACCAACCGGCAGGAGCCGGGCTTGACTTTCATAACCCGACAAGGCTGGTTGAGACATCTGTTGCCTTTGACAGACATGACGGTCAGTTTCTTCTCGACGGGGGCAAATTGGGCTGGAGTAAGGTCGAATTCCCCTGGAAAATCTGACAGGTGGAACTTCTGACAGGTGGCGGCTCGGTTTGAGACCGCACAACGGACTCCGGCTTCGAGGTGGGAGGCTCGCCGGATGTTGAAAATGAAATCCTCAACCGTTTCTGAAAGTGGCGGCCGCTGGGGCACGAATCAGTTGACGCGCGATTACGCGGTCGTGCTCCTCTTGCCGAACAAGACGGAAGGCAAGCGCCTCCTGTTGATCTAAGAAAACAGGGGATGTTCGGGATGGGAACTGCATGTTACTTCGGTGCGTCACTCTTGGATGATTGGAAAAGCTGCATAAAGAGGGACATGAAACTGCGATATTTACGACGGCAGAAAGCAATCGCGCAGTTCAGTCTGGCCCCTTTTTCTCACAATTTAAGTTAGTCACGGCTTTAAAATTTGCTTTTTCTTCTGAGATTAGAATTTGTGCTTTGAAGGAACGATGAATTTAATTCGTCCTTTTGAATAACGTTAGGCCAGCTTTTTGATGTCAAAGCTTTATAGAAATCGTCCATGCGACCGCATTCAGCTAAATTGATCCAGCTCTTCTGCATGTAAGTTCCCCCTGCCCGCCTTGGCGATTGCAAGAGTTTTTTTTCCAAGCAGTCTTCGTTTCATCCGGTCGGAGGTGTCTGCTACCAGGGGCTGAAGGGTATGGGGTTGTGTTTGAGCTCGTCATTCCAGTCGTGATGGTTGGGACGGAGACGGCGAACCTCGGGGTGGAGCACCATCATGAGTTGCGCTTGCTGGTCTCCGACCGGATCGGCATCGAAGCCACAGTAGATCGGCAAGCCTTGCTGCAAGAGCACGAGTAACCAAGACGGATCGGCGCGAGCTCCTGACGTAGAGATGGCGCAACAGTCCGGATGAAGAAGATAACAGCTGAGGGCATCGATAGCAGATTCGCACAACACAATGGTCGTGGGTGAGAGTGGCCGCACACGAAAGTATCCGAGATCTCGGTGTGAACCGGGGGCGAAGCCATGCCAGCGTGCTGGTCCTGTTCCGCGTAATTCAGCTCCTACCGGCTGATGGTTTTCTCCCCGCAGCAGAAACACCGCATTAGCGTGAGCATCGGCATAGAGCGCGCCGGATTGAAGCAGAGCTGCAATCAGTTTTTCGGGAAGCGCACGCTGCCGCTCCAGATAACACTTGACTGCAGACAAGCGCCGAGGATCAGGTGAAGGCAAGAGCAAGGGGCGAGTTACGGAACGAGCGCGCGATCCGGGCACAGGCAGCCAGAAGCGTTGCTGCAGCCAGGCCACGGCCCCCAAGAAGTCTAGATCCTCAAGGTGCATGACGAGGTCGATGGCGCCGCCACCACCGCAGCCGCGATTCCAGTTCATAAACTGCGGGCCAGTGACAGAAAGGCTGCCTTGGGTGGTATGCCATTTCTTGCGGTCGGAGCGATCCGGGCGGGCATCACACGCCCGCAGTACCGCGGGCAGGGGAATCTGGCGCAGCGCGTGGAGCTCATCGGGCCCGAGATAGCCAGTCATGCTGCGGGTTTCTCTTGCAGCGTCGGACGCAGACTGCGGCATTTACTCATGTTGAATACATGGCTGTTTTCCGTGAGTCGGTCAATCAGAGCTGCTGTCAGGTGCGGATTTTTGAGAAACGAACCCCATTCGGCGAAGCCTAAATTGGACGTGATCAGCGTGCATTTCCGGCGGTGCCGTTTATGCATCAGCGTGAAGAACAGACCGACCTGCGTCGGTTCCGTCTCGACGTACCCGATCTCGTCGACCAGCAACGGATCGTAGGCCAGGTAACGGCCCAGCACTTGTGCTTCGGAATGATCGGCAACCGAGCGAAACAGCTCGTTGATCAGGTCGGGAAACAGAACGTAACGTCCGCTGTAGCCTCGTTCAATGGCCTGGATAAGGAAAGCGGTCGCCAACCCCGTTTTTCCCGTGCCCGTCGGACCGATCCAGCAAAAGTTCTGATGTTTGTCCATGTAATCAAAGGCGTCGTAGAGCGTGAGCTGGCGTTTCTTATTCAGGTTGGGTTGCTGCTCGAAGGGGAAAGTCTCCATCCGCCACAGGTCTGGAATCTTGGCTCGTTGCAGGCGTAAGCGACGAGAGTTTTCGGCATGGAGCCTGGATTCTTCCTCCAGCACATGGCGCAGCATGCGGATGGGCGAAAAATCCGGTTGCTCGGCCAAAGCGACATACTCCTCCCAGTGCGCCAGTACACCCCAGAGGCGCAGATATTTCAGCGTGTTGGCGAACTGTTCATCCATGGGGATCCTCTTCCTTATCGTCCTCGAACATCTGGTCGTAAACGGATAAGTCGGGAGCCTCACTCAGACGTCCTTCGGCGTAGGCCTCGCGCTCGCAAAAGCTATCATCGACCTCGACGCTAAACTGAAGATCCATCTGGCCCTGCTGCGCGGAAAGGCGCGCGATGCGCTGCAAGGTCCCGATGTCGGTAATGCGATAGCGTAGTGCGCGCTCGAGGGTCTCGAGAAACAGGGCGCCGGTCATGTGCTGCCATAAGGCAAACAACTCGCGCACAAAGTGATGCCGTGCCACTCCGGATCGCGTAGCCAGAGCGCAGTCCAGGAACTCATTCACCGCGGGCGCGAGCGCCCGCAACCGTTTCTCTTCCCCTTCGGTCGGACGCTTGCGATTGTTGGGTTGATGGGGTGGCGCTGGTAGACCGGGTGGACTGATGCGTTCCTTGCGCACTCCGTCGGCGGGTAATGCATATTCAACGAGACATTCTCGCTTTTGGTAGATCTTTAAGTGATCGCTGTACAGGAAGACATTGACGTCGCCCCGCTCCTTTCCCGGAACCCAGTAGTAGTTTTCCCCCAAGGCGACATACCCGTACTGGTCGATGCCCCGCTCCAAACACACATAGGGTGCGGGCAGATGAGCGGGTATGGGCACCAACAGTGGCCGCTCCTTCGCGAAAGCTTCGGCAGGGATGATTCGACTGGACCCCTGGGGGCGAAGCTCCATGCGCACCGTGGCCCACTCCAAGGCCTGGCGATTGAGATCTTCCAGACTGGCAAAACTGCGTCCGGGAAAAAAGTTCGTCTCCGTTGTCCAGAAGCTCCGCTCCTCCCCCGCCTTGCGGTTGGCATGGCCCTTCTCATGGCACACAAACTGAAACCCGTGCTCGCGGGCGAAGTCCGCCATCTCCGGCACCATCACCGCGTTGGCTCCGCTTCCCCGCAGCCGAGCTAGATTGGTGTTGTCGATGATGCAGATCTTGGCGGCATAGCCCCAGAACCTGAGAGCTTCATGTAAAAAGCACTTCATCCGGAAGCGGTTGAAGCGGCGATAGAAGCGCAGATAGCGGCGCTTGGAGTAGCGCAGGTAGATCATGCTGGCGATCAACCCCGTCGTGGTGGTGCCCAGCTCAACCTGGTAGGGGCTGGTGTCATGTTGCATTTCGCCGCCGGCTATATCGGGCACGCGGCCACAACGTTGCTGCTCGCGCCCCTGGCCCAGGCCGAGCTCGTGCACACGACGCAGGACTGTGGAGTAGGAAACTTCCAAGCCTTCTTCTTCCACCAGCTTCTCGTGCATACGCTCTATCCATCCATTGCAGTCCGCGTAGAGCCGCCGCAGTAAGTCTTCCTCGATGCGGATCTTGTCCTGCCGTGGACCGAGCGGCATCTCGCCCTTTTGCTTCAGGATGCTGCGCACGGTATTACGACTGAGGTGCAGGCGACGAACAATCTCGCGCAGACTCATTCCATCCTGGTGGAGCAGGTACACCGCTTTGCGCTTGTCCGCTGCGATCATGGAGTTGCCTCACACTGTCGAAAAAGGCGCGCTGGCGGCTGACAATCCCCGCGGTCAGCAGATGGGCCTGGGCGCAAAAGGCCGGCGACTTCAGCTGTGGATCCAGACTTTTGCCCATCACCCGCCGCATGTATTTCTCCACCAGTTCTAGGTCGCGAAGCAGAATCCGTTCCCGCTCACTGCAACCTTCCGCATGCTGCGGTACCTGCTTCATCCAGGCCAGAACTTCGTCTGCATGCCCGTTCTGAATCATCTCCCGCATGGACTGTGGCCCGCGAAAGTAGCCGTGCGCCAACTGTTCCATCTCGCGCACGCTCAGCTTTTGCCCGCTGACCGCCAGCACGAACTCTTCCACCTCTTGCTTGTCCGCCCGGTTCAGGCGCATGAACGACCGCAGGGTGTACATATAGGAGTACACGGGGAAGCGGCCGGCGAAGATCTCCTCTTGCACACGCGGAGTCATCTCTTCCAGTAGACCGAGCCGCATGCTGACCCAGGATTTGCTGCGCGATAACTGTTCGGCGATATCGGCCACGCTCATGTTCTCCAGTCGACGCAGCTGGTCGATGAAGCGCGCCTGCTCCAGCAGACCGAGCGTCGCCTGATTGGACACGCGCAGCAGGTGAAGGATGCCACCGGCTTCGTCTTCAGCTAAGGAGACGTAAGGCACAGAGTGCAGGCCCAGGCGCAGCGCGCAACGACGACGCTTGAAACCATTGAGTAAAATTTTGCTCTCCCCGCACGTCGTTCCCTCCAAAGCCTGTTCGATTCCGCGCTCTCGGATCGAAACCAGCAGGCGATTTTCCACTGCCGGATTCTTCATCCGATGGCCTTCATAGCGCACATCCAACTCTGCCAGCTCGATTTCTTGTGCCATGCGGCTTCGTTCAGGGACTTTCCAGACTCTGTTTCCAGCAACTCAGAATGTAATCTCGACGGCGACGGCGCGCCATGCTGTGTTGTCTCACGGCGCGCACCAGCATGCGCACAATCTCTGTCTCGCTCACCCGTCGTCCTTCGATCAGGCTGGTCACCATTTGCACGTAGCGCACGATGCCGGAGTCAAAACTGTCGCCGGATTTTCCCGACCCGGCTTGCTCGCTTCGGGAAGACGACGGCCGCGAGCCACGGCGCTGGTTGTGAAGATGTTTCTTGAGCTTTCCCTCTCGGCTACGGTAGTACTCCACGCTGCGCCGCGTAGAGTTCTGTCGACAATGAGCTTGCCGGCATCCGAAAGGACAAGCCAGATCGCGCCGCCCCGCATTTCGCGGATGAGTCAGAAAGAAAATCCGGCAATGCCGGCAACGGCAGAGACAGGATCGCAGCTGCGTCTTCTGTCGTAGCAAGCCGCGTAAGACGACGTAGTACTGCGCCACCAGTTCCCCGACTGGGCTACGACGGTACCAGTCTGGACCGAACTGGAAATCTTCCTGGATTTTGACTATCAAAAACCCAGGGATTGGCTTACGATGGACAGCGAAGACTTACACACACCCTTTGTTCTACTCTCTGGGTCACTCCGGTGACCCGGAGGGTGGACAAAGGATCCCCCTCAGTTTTCCAATAAGCCCAAAGACATTCCAGAAGATCGAGTAAACCTGCCGTTTGCCCTGTAGCAGGCTAACTGATCAACTCATCTGAATCCGAGGTGGGTCAATTCTGCTGATCGCTATAG
>Ga0123356_10004685_pt1 | contig 14084 bp, 14 predicted proteins | sample TergutEmb28metaG_2_FD_92546 | JGI IMG/M metagenome (GOLD analysis project Ga0123356, IMG submission 92546) | Embiratermes neotenicus P3 segment gut microbial communities from Petit-Saut dam, French Guiana - Emb289 P3 | ecosystem: Host-associated > Arthropoda: Insects > Digestive system > Gut ...
GAAGCTAACCTGTGGGCCGCTTTCTCGGGAGAGAGCGGGGCCAGGAACAAATACACATATTTCGCATCGAAAGCCAAGAAGGAGGGTTTCGAACAGATCTCCGCGATATTCAAGGAGACCGCGGATAATGAGAAGGAACATGCAGAGATGTGGTTCAAACTGCTCATGGGCGGATCCATACCGTCCACGGCCGCGAATCTCAAGGCGGCGGCAAGCGGAGAGAACTACGAGCATACGATAATGTACAAGGAGTTCGCAGAGGTCGCAAGGAAAGAGGGATTCGAGGATATCGCAAAATCGTTCGAGGCTGTTGCAAAGGTAGAGGAGGTACACGAGGAGAGGTATCTCGATCTTCTGAGGAACCTTGAATCGGACATTGTGTTCAAGAGGGACAGCGAAGTGATATGGAAATGCCGCAACTGCGGACATCTTCACGCATCGAACGAAGCCCCGGAAGAGTGTCCTGTGTGCGACCATGCACGTGCATACTTCGAACTGTATGCCAAAAACTATTGAGGGTGCTCACGCACCTTCCTTTTTTTGTAATGGATGTGATCGCAGTACGATCACGAAAGGATGTCGGTGAGCCTTGCGAACTCTCCGGCCTTGCCGTTCACGGATGCGTCGTCAAATATCAGGATCTCATCGGACAGTTCGGTCAGTCCGCATGCGTCGCTGCCGCCGGCAACTGCCGTTATGACGCGCACATCGCTGTTCCTTTTGTACGCTTCCCAATCCCTTGTGAAGTTCGGATCGTTGATGATGCCCGCGCCCTTTGACACAAGTATCAGGTCCGTGTTCGACAGACGCCTGCCTTTCATCCTTTCCAGCAGCATCCTCAGTGCGATATCGAACGGCTCCCCGGAGCCGGTCTGGAATGAGATCATGTCCATCATGTCCCTCCCGCGTGACGGTGACAATACCGGAAGGTCGGACGAGAATAACAGTACATTTACCTCCTTTCGGTCGGCAAGCATCCTTTTGGCGAGTGCGAGCATCAGACCCTTCGCTATGAGCGTCGGCTCTCCGTACATGCTGTTGGATGTGTCGATCACCGCAAGTATTCCTCTCCTTTTTCCGTGTCCGTCCTTTTTGCCGTGACCTATCATCTCCGATCCCAACGATCTCATCACATGTGACATCCATTCCAGATCGTCGTTCCTCTCCATCAGGTTCTCATATCTCTTGGTGTGCGCTATCAGCTCACTGTGCGCATCCCTCACCGAGTATCCGAACCCGGCCTCCGGGCCGATCGATGAGATGATGTCCATCGTCCTGATGAATGAGGATATCCTCTTCCACGATGCCCTCATGCCGTCGGATATCTCCGAACCGTCAGCGGATGCGAACACCGTTCTCAGCACTGTCCCGAGTATCAGCTTCGGCATGAGGTCGTTCTTATCGACCGCCTTCCTCATAAGGGTCCACTCTTCACATGCCGTTACCCGTGCGACCGTATCCGACATCACTTCCGGAGCTTCGCACTGCCTGTCCATGAGATGTGATGCCAAGCATAATGCGATGTCCTTGCGCGTTCCGAACGGAATGCCGTTAGGTGATATGAGCACACGCCTTATCTCGTCGGAATTGACGATGTGATCCAGTGAAACATCCGATATCTGATCTCTCATGTTGACCATCATTCTAGGATGAACTCTACGTCCGCTATCGATCCCTCTATCTCGGCAAGCTTCGCGGACCTTAGGTTGAACACCGTCATCATGTCCTTCCTGTCCTGACCGGTCAGCCAGAAGTTCCTTTCCAACTCCTTCTCCAGCTTAGCACGGTCCTTGTCACAGCTGTCCTCGAGCCTCTTCTTCCTGTCCCTCAGCGCCTTGGCCTCCCTGAGGAATCCCTCCTTCTCCGCGCCGTCGCTCTTCTTGAATATGTCCCAGCCGTACTTCGAGGACATGAGCGTCACCAATTCCTCATAGGTGTATTTCACATAGTCCTGCGAACCGCTGTCCTTGGCTATGTGCGGGTCCGCATACGTGTGCCTCGGACGGCTCACACTGTGCTCCTTCAGCCTTTTGAGCGTCGGGAACGATGCGTTGCAGTCATAACAGTGTATCGTCCTCGGGAAACCGGCGGTCTCGTCCACCGACCCTTTCGATCCCACCGCAAGCCTCAGCAGTTCATCCGCTTCCGCATGGAGCCCGTTCAGTTCGAGACCTCCTGGCGTACATACAGCGAATACCATCGCCCGTATCTCATCCATCTCCTCGTGGCGATCCCACAGGATGTGCTGCAGCAGCGGGATGTATGATATCCCGACCGTTTCCGATCCTGCGGCCGCTGCGGCCGCCTTCATGACGTGCAGCGCCCCTTTCCACCTCTCGTCGGATGTGTACTTACCGGCGTTCTTGAATGAATCCCTGAGCGACAGTATCGCGGAAAGGACATCATCGTCCACTGGGACCGTGCCTGCTGCCTTCCTGACCGCATCTGTCTCGTCACGTGCGACCGTTTTGATATCCTCCTTCGCCTTGTCGCTGACGAATGAGAGGAATGCCTCATCCGAGCACATCGGTCCGACGAACGCCCTGAGCAGGAATCTGCCGTACAGGGAGTACGCCTCATCATCCTCGGACGGTACGCCGCATGATGCCCCGCATATGATCCTCTTCCCGGATGCCATCCCATCCATGATGCCGTTGAGCGTCCCGCTGTTCGCCTTGAACACATCGTCAAGCAGTATCACATCACCGCCGATGCTCTCCGTCTCCTCCCTGGTCGTGGACGGTGAGACAGTATATCTCGGAACATCGCCGAACACATCATCCACGATCCTTTCCTTACCTGTTCCTTCCGGCCCTATGAACACTATATCCTTCCCGGATATCATGGACAGGAATACTGCTGACACCGCAGCATCCCTTTCCTTGTGCCTGTTCCTGACGGCCTCCACTATCGCACCTATCTTTGTACTCATATCACCGCACCAATGTTCCGAGCTATCTTGTATTCGTTTATTAAAGTTTGGCGGAGTTGACCGCATCCATTTATAACACAATGCGAATGTCCTCCCGATAAAGATGATAGGGGCCGGAGGGAAAAGGACGCTGGCACTCGGCATAGATGCCGGCGGTTCGTACACTGACGTCGTGGTCATGGATGTGCACACCAAGGAGATAATCTCCAAGATGAAGTCCAAGACCACCCACGATGATATGATCGTCGGCATGAGGGATGCCATGAACGGCCTCATCCTCAAACGGAAGTTCAATCCGAAGGACATAAGGTATGTCGGTCTTTCGACAACACTCGCGACGAACTCCATATTGGAGAACAAAGGAGGAAAGGTCGGTCTCATCACCATCGGATGGACCCCGGAGAAGGGCATCCTCATGGAACCGGCGAAGGAGTTCTTCGTCGAAGGCGGCCATGATGTCAAAGGTAAGTCCATCGCAGGACTGAACGACAGCGCATTGATCGATGCGGCCAAGGAATTGGAGAAGGTGGTGGACAATATCGTGCTTGCCGCCAAGTTCAGCTGTTTGAACGACGGTCATGAGAGACGGGCGAAACTACTGCTCTCCGATAAGATAACCATCCCGGTGATCGCCGCATACGAACTGTCCAGGGACATCGGGATGTATGAAAGGGCCAATACGGCGATACTCAACGGTATGTTGCTGCCGGTGATCAACGATTTCATAAACGGCGTACTCTCGCTCCTTTCCAGCTACGGCATCGATGCCCACGTCATGATGATGAAGGGCGACGGGACGATGATGAAGATTGAGACCGCAAAGCTCCGTCCGGTGGAGACGATAATGTCCGGTCCGGCTGCATCCATCGTCGGCGGTCTGGCGCTCTCCGGATGCAGCGACGGCATGGTCATAGACATAGGGTCCACGTCAACGGATGTCGCATGCGTAAGGAACGGGATGCCTCCGGTGGGCAAGAAGGGAGTGACCATCCTCGGCAAGAGGACACACGTCAGGACGATGGATGCGCACACCATCGCCCTCGGAGGGGATTCGCATATCTCCGTCGATAGAGATGGCAACGTCGAACTCGGTCCTCTGAGATCCGTACCGTTGGCGACATCGTCGCTGACGTATCCTTCTCTGAAGGACAGGATGAGGAAGGATGACAGCATAACGTATCTGATACCTCACAAGGACAGGACGCGCACGCTGACACCGTCGGAGACGAGGGTATTGGATCACATAAGGGAGAACGCCCCGTGCAGGGTATCGGACATTGCCGATGCGTTCCCCGTGATGTACACGCTGCCCACGACAATAGACTCGCTCATAGCTGCGGGAAGCATAATCTTCACCTCCCTTACCCCGACCGATCTGATGGTCGTCACGGGAAGGTTCGAGATGGGCGACAGGGAAGCGTCCGGGATCGGCCTGGATATATTGTCAAGAAAGGCGGGCATCACCGATGAACAGCTCATCCTGAAGGTGATGGACAGAGCTGTGATGAACTCCGGGCGCGCCATACTGGAAAAGGTGATCATGGATGAGACGGGGAGCGCGGAGTTCGGCGTCAATGCGGAAAGACTGATCAACGCAGCGGTGGGGAAAGATAAGATCGGAGTGATGGACACGAAGCTCGGACTGAACATACCGATAATCGGCCTCGGCGGTCCCGCGGAGGCGTATCTCACCTCATTGAGACATCGGTTGGGGACAGAAGTGATAATTCCCGACGACCACGACATAGGGAATGCGGTCGGCACCCTGAGAAGCAGGGTGTCCGAGACATCGTACGCCATGATCATACCGTCAAAAGGAGGAGGGTATGAGGTGAGGAGCTCGTTCAGCCAGATGATCAGGTGCATGCGCTTCGACGAGGCCATGGACACGGCGGTCGAGATAACAGCATCGGATGCCTCCGAGAACATAAGGAAACAGGGAGGCATCGACATATCCGTACATACTGAGACGGATGCGGTGGACCCTAAGGAATTCGATGACATCGAGAATATCGTGAAGGTATCGACAAGGGCCACCGGGGATCTGATGGAACATATCGTCGGTTTCAGATATGTGTGAGCTTCGAAGCAGGATGTTTTATGTCCGTATCCCGTTGCCGTGACCATGGGATCGTGTGCTTCATTCACGACGCCGGCCGGAACGGTGCATATACGAGAGCTGGACGGTAAGATAACGTACATCGGATTCGAGGACACCTGCGGTGAGAAAAGGATAACTCCTCTGATCGAAAGGACCATCTGCCAGCTGAATGAATACATACGCGGTGAACGGAAGGGATTCGACATCCCGTTCGTTGTGAACGGCAGCGAACTCCAGAGGAGTGTCTGTGACTCACTTATGAGGATACCTTACGGTGAGACGGTTACGTACAAGGACGTAGCGAAGGATATCGGAAATCCGACAGCAGTGAGGGCGGTCGCCACCGCCATAGGAAGGAATCCGATAGCGATCATCATCCCGTGTCACCGGGTCATAGGATCGGACGGCAGGATGAGAGGATACGCAGGAGGCATCCCGTTCAAGGAGTTCCTGCTGGGAACGGAAGGATGGGGACCGCGTTGATGATATCACATGTCCGTATGCGCGGACCTTGATCTTTCCTCTTCCGCCTTATTTTCCAGTACCTTTCGGATCGCATCCGCATTCGCCTTACCGATGCGTGCTCCGGACCTCTTGTACCAATGCCATCCGTTACCTTCGAAATGTTCCCTGAACGCCTCGTCCGTCACAGCCATCACATTACCATGGAGCGCATCATTATCCAGAAGTATGGCCATCATCGCCTTCGGAACGAACACGACGGTGACATCGAACGGCCTTGATACGTAATCGATCATCGACGCATAGTCCTTGCGTTCCTGCAGTTCATAGTATGCCTGCGGCGTGTCCGTTATCTCCGCGTACGGCATCACCGTATACTCTCCGGGAACGAACCCGAACCTTCCGGATATCACTCCGAAAGACACGTCGCAAACATCCGATATCATGCCGCAGAAATTCTTGACCTCAGTGACGCGCCCTCCGAACATGTCCTTGGCCGCGCATACCCCGTCGTGGAGGAATACTGTGGAATCGTTGGTAATGACCAGTACTCTCAAACGATCACCTCCTGCCGGAGAAACGGAACGCTATGTTACAGTTGCCCTCGTGCGACACCATGCAGGGGCCCAACGGTCTGTTCGGATCGCACGCCTTCCCGAACATGGGGCACTCCTCTGAACGTATCAATCCTCTCAGCACCTCCCCGCACCTGCAGCCCTTCGGTTCATCCTCCACCTCCGGGACATTCCTCAGGATGTCCTCATGCACCTTCGTCGCATCGTGCGCTTCGTACCTCTCCCTGAGGGCAAGGGCGCTCAGCGGTATCACGGGGAACCCTCTCCACGCCCTGTCCTCTGCTCTGAACGTGTTCGCGATAAGTTCCCTTGCCTTGGGATTGCCGTCCTTCCTGACGAGACGCGAATATTCGTTCTCCACTTCCGCACGTCCCTCCTTGATCTGTTTCGCCAGCATGTATGATGCCATCAGAAGGTCCAGCGGTTCGAAACCGGCGACCGCCTGGGGCATCCCGTACTTGGATGAGAACGGTTCGAATATGCCCAATCCGGTGATCACCGCTACGTGTCCCGGCTGTATGAAACCGTCCACCTTTATCTCGCCCATCTCAAATATGGCGGTCAGCGCAGGCGGGACTATGCGGTGGCAGCTGTACACGGAGAAGTTCTCCGGCATCTCCTTGTTCAGCGGTACCGCGGTCGTTGGTGCGGTCGTTTCGAACCCGACCGCCATGAACACCACATCCTTATCGGCGGACGATGCCATCCTCACCGCATCCTCTATCGAATAAACTATCCTTACATCGGCGCCGTCCGCCTTCGCGTCGTTCAGGGAGCCTATGGTCGTGGGCACCTTCATCATATCCCCGAACACGCAGACGGTCTTCCCGGACCTTGCCAATGTTATCCCGGCGGCCACTTCGGCGCTTGTGGTGACGCAGACGGGACATCCCGGCCCCTGACGTATCTCCACCCCTACCTCCATCAGCAGTTCCTCTAGGCCGAACCGTACCATCGTATCCTGGTGCGTACCGCATACATGCATCAGCCTGCAGTCAACGTTCAGCGAGCCTATGTCCCTCAGTATCCTCTTCGCGGTCTCGCCGTCCCTAAGCTTGAACATCGCCATCCCTCACCTTTATCGAACGTATGCAGCACGCCATCCCTTCGGTCACGTTCACCGGTCCGTTACATTTCGGACATGACAGCACCGGAATGGTGTGGTCGTATCCCTCGTTCTTCAATATCTCCGCCGGTCCGTCGAAGTCGCACACCTTGCACCTTAGACGTATACTTTCCCGTTCCACCGCCAATCTGGAATTTTCCAGTATCGTATCCTTGGTCATTATCTCATAGGCGAAGCTCAGCTGGTCCTCACCGAGATTCGTGAGATCGCCTATTACAATGACAAGTTCCTCGACACCGGCAACATTGTGCCTCTCCAGCTCCTCCAATGCCGCCTTTATGATATCTGACATGACAGAGACTTCGTGCACATCCGTAGATTGCCATCTTACATTAATTCATTTGCATCTGCTGGAGGCGCACATCCCATGTACCGAGCATATATCACATTTCGGATTGTTAGGGAGACATACCGTCTGTCCGTGCCTTACCACATACCGGTTCACGTCGGACCATCTCTCTTTCGGAGTTATTTCCATCAGTTCATATTCCGTCTCATCCGGAGTGCGTGTACTCACCAGTCCCATAAGGTTGGATATCCGGTGGACGTGCGTATCCACACATATCGCCTGTATGCCGAACGCATATGACCTTACGCAGTTCGCGGTCTTCCTGCCGACCATCGGCAGGCTCAGGAGATCGTCGATATCGGACGGTACGCGGGAACCGAATCTGTCGATCAGGATGCGGCACACGTCCCTCAGCGCCTTGGCCTTCTGATGCGGGAAGCCGGCGGGTCTGATCAGTTCTGCGATCTCCTCCGTGCCGGCTGACGCTATCGTGTCCGGTGAATCGAATCTTTTGAACAATGAGTCGGATGCCTTCCGTGTGTTGTCATCCCTCGTCCTCTGCGACAATATCGTAGCGATGAGCACATGGAACGGGGTGGGATCCCATTCCGGGGACAGTCCTTCGGATGATCTTCCGGGATATGCTCCCCTGCCATGCTCCAGCGACAGTCTGTCCAGGATCATCGTCATCTTGTCAGATATGCTCTCGCCTCCCCTGCCATGAACAACGAACCGGTCACAAGTACCCTGCCCTTCCCTCTCACCTGATCCATAGCTGATCCTATATCCTCGGCCACGGACACATCATCCGAATATTTCCCCATGATCTCCGCAAGCCTTTCCGAGGACATCGCCCTCTCCGATCCCGGAGCGGTGACGATCACGCGGTCCGCTATCCTCGATAACGGGCGGCATATCCCGTCCGCATCCTTGTCATCGAACATCCCTATGATCAACGTCACCCTTCCGTACGTCTCCAGAACGTCCTCTGCCAGCCTTTCCGCACCGGCGGCGGTGTGCGACACATCTAAGATCACATCATCATCCGGAAGGTACTCCATCCTTCCGTGCCATCTCACATCCCTCAGTCCTTTACGGATGTCCTCACCGGAACATCCCATACGTTCCGCGCACTCTATCGCGATCGCTGCGTTCTCTGCCTGGAATCTTCCTGGTATCCCTATCCTGTATTCGTTTCCCTTGTACCTCATCACCGGATGCCCGTCCTTGAATGAGACGATATCCACATCACCGCGGTCGATCGCGATCACCGGGGACATCCTGGTGTTGGCAACGCCCTTTATCACATCCAGGACGCTGCCCGAGTTCGCCGTTACGACGGGTACGGTCCCTTTGATTATCCCTGCCTTCTCGAATGCGATCCTCTCTCTGGTGTCCCCCAGTATGTCCGCATGTTCGAGACTTATGTTCGTTATAGCTGTTATTTCCGGTATGACGGTATTGGTGGCATCCAGCCTTCCCCCCATGCCTGTTTCCAGTACAACGTATCCTATCCTCATCCTTGAGAAATGGAGTAATGCCAATGCGGTCGCGACCTCGAAGAACGTGCAGTCGGTGCCTTCGGAACCCATATCCTCGACCACCGGTCTGACGATATCCATGAGGTCCGTCAGAGCGTCATCGTCAATGTCCCTGCCGTTGACGGATATTCTCTCATTGAATCTCATCAGATGCGGGGATGTGTACAGTCCGGCATCCGCACCTGCGCTCAGCAGTATGGAGTAGATCATGGCGCATGTCGACCCTTTCCCGTCGGAACCGGCCACATGTATCGACCTGAAATCATTCTGCGGATCCCCCAGCCTCTTCAGAAGCTCCGTGATGTTTTCGAGGCCGAAGCGCATCCTGTTCATCCCGAAGCTCTCCATCCATTCCCCGAAACCTGTCACGGCTGCGCCCTCCTCTCATGTATCCTTACATACGTCAACTCCCCGCCGATGCGTTCGGAGCTCATAAGTTCTATCCTCTCCACCGTCTGACCGAACTCCTCTATGTTCCGCGGTCGCTCATCCGTCCTGACCTCGCGGCCGAGTGTCACATGCGCCTCGTATGTCCTTCCGTCCGTCTCGAGACCGGCGGAGGAAAGGGAAGCGGTCAGATCATTGTGTAATTCGAGCAGACCATCGTCCATACGCACACCTGCCCACCATATGTCCCCGCCATCCCTCCTGAACCTTCCGATGCGGTCCATCGTCATTTTGAAAGGTTCGAAGACCGTGCGGTCCATGGCGGCCTTCGCCGCCTCCGTCCGCAGATCATCGCATTCACCGAGGAATGCCAACGTCAAATGGATGTTACCGGAACGTGTGAACCTTCCGCGTTTTGATCTGGAGCACAGTTCATCCCGCAATGCGGTCAGTTTTGAACGAACGGCATCGTTGAAATCTATCGCGATGAACAGACGCATCCTATACCTTCCCTTCACCTGTCGTCAGCCATGTCCGCGATCATCTCTCTGACCGTCATCTTCCTCTTCTTGGCCATGGCGCGCATCGTCACCATCGTACCGGAACCGTATTGGGCCGCCTTCTTGGGCCTCTCCGCCAGTTCCGGATATCCCAGGGATCTGGCGACATCCCGCAGCAGGGGTTTGCGAACCTCCCCTTCTGCGACCCCGTATATCCCTATCCTGTTCACAAAATCCACGACCCTCTCGTCGAGGTACGGATATACCGCCGTCTTACCGAAATTCTCCGCAACGGCTTTCTCATGCGCAAGCGTGACGCTCATCAGCCGGACCATATCATCCTTCACGGTACCGGCGAACTCCTCTTCGCTCAGTCCGACATATTTGGAATATCCTGCGAACAGCTCGTCCGCTCCCTGACCTGACAATACCATCTTCTCAGCGGAATCCTTGAGGACCATGTACAGTGGCACCTCGAACGATATCGTTATCGGGTTCACCGTCCCGGTCATTTGTACCATCCTGGGAAGTTCCTCCTCCAGCACCTTCTCCGATATCTCCAGATGCTTCCACGGAAGTCCCAGTATCCCTGCCATCTCTTCAGATGCTCTCACATCGTAGGCGTCCTTCACTCCAACCGTATATAACATCACATCGGTATGCCTTTTCGCCAGCGCGGATATTATCCCGCTGTCCAGGCCGCCGGAGAACGCCACCGCCGCCTTCCTGCCGGTGACCGTCCCCTTTATCGAAGCGTCCAGGGAGGACATGAGTTCTCTGACCAGTCTTTCGTCGGTCACAGTGACTTGAGCGGTGTGCTCATATAAATTTGTCATCATTCCGCCGTTACCTGCACATCCGCATCCATCTCGTTCGAGCGCCTGGCACGAAGATAAGATAATATCCATGCTGCCCCTTTACATGGACATGGACGGCGTGACCCGGATAGGCGTATCCTTGGAACCGGAACTTCTTAAGGAATTCGATGACGTGATAATGAAGAAAGGATATGTTAGCAGGTCCGAAGCGATACGTGACCTTGTGAGGGACGCCTTGGCGGAGAACGAATGGAAGAATCCCGATCAGTTCATGGTCGGGATCATTGTGATGATCTACGATCACACGGTCGGGAGCGTGAAGGAGAGACTGATGAACATCCAGCATGATCACGGCCACAGCATAAGTACCACCATACACGTCCATCTGGATCACGACAGGTGCATGGAGATGCTCCTGGTCAACGGAAATCTGGGGGAACTCAAGAGGCTGACCGATGAGATTACCTCCGTAAAAGGAGTTCTGCGCGGAAAACTGACCATGGTCTCCCCTTCCACAGGGAACATGCACCATATCGGCCATCGTCACTGAATCATGTCCTGTGGTCGGTCACAGTTCTGTACAGGCTGTATAAACGTACATTTATATGTACATGATGAGATACGGTATCATGGATACGATCAACGTCACACAGGCTCGCAACGACCTGTTCGGGGTCATGGATTCCGTCCTTGAGGGTAGGAGGACCACGATCACATCAAAAAAAGGCAATGCCATTCTCCTCAGCGAGGAGGAATGGAACGAGATCATAGAGACGTTATACGTATTGTCCGATCCGGAGACCCTCCTTGCGGTCAGGGAAGCACGTGCGACGCCCACGACCGAACTGGAGACGATCGATTGGAGAAATATATTCTGACATTCTCGAAACAGGCACTGAAGGATGCTAAACTTCTTGTGAACGATAAGCTGTCTGGAAAAATGAAAGAGATACTGGAGATACTGGAGAAAAACCCTCTGCAGAACCCTCCGCCTTACGAGAAGCTCCGAGGAGAAATGAGTGGGACGTATTCCAGACGCATAAACTTAAGACACAGGATCGTCTATGAGATAAGAGATCATGATAGTACCGAGTACAAAGGCGTGGTGCATATCGTCAGAATGAGAACACATTACAAAGGGATGCTATCCTTACTGTTCATATGATCCTTTGAGCGTTAAGGCATTCGACAATGATTTATAATGCCTAGCGTTTCGAGACCGTGAAATGAGAAAACTTATAATCACTGAGAAAGCGAACGCCGCCCGCAGGATATCAACGATACTTTCCGACGGTAAGTCAAGATCGGGAAGCGTCAGCGGCGCAAGCGTGATCACATTTTCCGCAGGGGATGATGAATACAATGTGGTAAGTCTCCGCGGACATATCCTTGAACTGGATTATCCTGAACAATACAATGACTGGGGCGGAAGTTCCCCCGTTGACCTGGTGTACGCGCCTCATGTCAGGACGGTACGTGCCAAGAGCACCCTGGACGCCATACGCGCCCTCTCCAAGGAATCGGATGAGGTCGTGATCGCCACCGACTACGACAGGGAGGGAGAGCTCATTGGACTGGAGACCGTCAGAGCTGCCGGTGTGGACCTGAAGAAGGTCAGAAGGGCCAAGTTCAGCGCCCTGACCAAGATGGAGGTCGAAACGGCATTCTCATCACTTACCGACCCGGATATCCGTCTGTCGGACGCTGCGGAGGCCAGACAGGTCATAGACCTTACATGGGGCGCCGTGCTGACGAGAAGCGTGTCCCTGTCATCCGGACAGGTGGGAAAGAACTTCCTGTCCGTCGGAAGGGTACAGAGCCCGACGCTCAAACTGCTCGTGGACCGCCATGAGGAGATAGAGAGGTTCAAACCGGTCCCGTTCTGGAACATAAACGGGAAGTTCGGGATGCTCGCATTCAAAGGGGAGCACAACGGCAACCCGTTCTGGGACAAGGAACTGTCCGACAGTGCGCTCGCGAAATGTAAAGAGGCAAAAAAAGGAATAATTTCATCATATGACGTCTCGATCAAGGAGGAATACCGGCCGCCTCCGTTCGATACCACCGCCATGCAGGTCGAGGCCAACAAGATAGGCATCCCTCCGGCCGCGGCCATGAAGCTCGCCGAGGACCTGTACACAAGCGGTTATATATCGTATCCAAGAACTGAGAACACCGAATACCCTAAGAGTCTGAGCCTGAAGGGCGTTCTGGAGAAGCTGAAGGATTCGGACTTCTCGGAAGAGGTAAAGGAGATCCTCTCCCAAGGCAGTATAATGCCTTCCAAGGGCAAGAGGAGGACGACGGACCATCCGCCCATATATCCGACCGCATCGGCAACATCCGATAAGATGAAAGGCGACAAATGGAAACTTTACGAGCTCATCGTCAGAAGATTCCTGGCCACCCTTGCACCGAACGCGGAAGCGGAGATAACGAAATGCGTGATAGATGTGAACGGAGAGATGTTCACATCATCCGGATACATATTGGTGAAGATGGGTTGGAAGAAATATTACGGTAAGTACATCTCAACAACGGATACCCACATCCCGAAGCTGACCGCAGGTTCGGAGATAGAGATAAGGTCGGTCAAGCAGGAAGAGTCACAGACCAAACCTCCGTTCAGATACAATCAGGGTTCCCTGATCCAGGAGATGGACCGCCTCAACCTCGGTACAAAGAGTACAAGGCACGACATCATCGGAAAGCTGTTCTCCAGGAACTACGTCCAAGGGAATTACCTTATCCCAACGCCGGTGGGCATCGCCATGACCCGCTCCCTGGAGAAGCACGGCGGCGGCATCACCGAACCGGACATGACCGCCAGGCTCGAGGGGGACATGCTGAAGATATCCCTTGGCGAACGCACACTTCAGTCCGTGGTGGAGGAATCGCAGAACATGCTGCATAACGTGGCCACGAAGATGAACGGCGAGGGTGCGGAACTCGGCAACGAGATACGCTCCGCCCTGAGGGAGCAGCAGCACATTGGAGTATGTCCTGCATGCAGCAACAACATATCCATCAAGAGGTCCAAGAAAGGGAACTTCATAGGGTGCGACGGCTATCCGGAGTGCGCACGCGCGTACCCGTTACCAAGAGGGGCGATGATACAGACGACCGAGGAGACATGCGATGTCTGCAGTTTACCTAAACTGAAAGTGATCAGGAAGGGCTCTCCGCCGCAAACGGTCTGCATAGACCCGAAATGCAGCAGCAACACATCCGTCACCGATATCGGGGAATGCCCGTCGTGCGGAGGACGCATAAGGATAATGTACTCGGAGGCGGGAAAGAGGTTTGAAGGATGATCCAGATGGCCGGCCTGAGACCGTAAATACCCGAAACGC
>Ga0123356_10004686_pt1 | contig 14080 bp, 14 predicted proteins | sample TergutEmb28metaG_2_FD_92546 | JGI IMG/M metagenome (GOLD analysis project Ga0123356, IMG submission 92546) | Embiratermes neotenicus P3 segment gut microbial communities from Petit-Saut dam, French Guiana - Emb289 P3 | ecosystem: Host-associated > Arthropoda: Insects > Digestive system > Gut ...
AAGCATAACCTGTTGGCAATGAAAGATTTGCAAGTGTCAGTGCAGGTGTATAAGTTGTATTAATTGCAGAAGGAGTACCAAAAGTTCCTGTAGCTTTCACAATATTGACTGTAATATTCCCACTTGCTGATTCATAGTTACCGTTAGGATTTATATAGGTTGCAGAGAATGATTGTCCATTACCTGCATTTAAACTAGTCGTTGGAATATTCCAAGCATAACCTGTTGGCAATGAAAGATTTGCAAGTGTCAGTGCAGGTGTATAAGTTGTATTAATTGCAGAAGGAGTACCAAAAATTCCTGCAGCTTTGGCTACATTGACAGTTATATTCCCACTTGCAGGTTCATAATTACCAGCAGGATCTATATAAGTTGCTGAAAATGTTTGCCCGTTGCCTGCGTTCAAGCTAGCCGTCGGAACATTCCAAGTATAACCTGTTGGAAGAGATAGGTTAGCAAGCGTCAGTGTAGGTGTATAGGTTGTATTGATTGCAGAAAGGGGAGGAAAATAACCTGTCGCTTCTCCTACATTAACCGTGATATTACCGCTCGCTACTGTATAATTACCGCTCGGATCAGTATAAGTTGCTGGGAATGATTGTCCATTACCTACATTTAAACTGGTTGAAGGAAAATTCCAAGAATATCCATTTTGCAAGGTTAAATTTGCTAGTGTAATAGTCGAACTATAAATAATATTTATAATGCTATGTGTAATAAAAGAGCCTGTTGCTTTTGCTACATTAACTGTTATATTCCCACTTGCAGGTTCATAGTTACCACTTGGATTAGTATAAATTGCAGGGAATGTTTGTCCATCACCTGCATTTAAACTTGTTGCTGGACTATTCCATGTATAGCCAATTGGTAAAGATAAATTTGTAAGTGTTAGTGTTGGTGTGTAAGTTGTATTAATCATAGCAAGGGTATCAAATGAACCGACGGCTTTAGCTACATTTACCGTGATAGTACCATTCGCTGTTGTGTAATTACCACTTGGGTCTGTATAGGTTGCTGGGAATTGTTGCCCATTACCTGCATTCAAACTAGTTGCTGGACTATTCCATGCGTAGCCAATTGGCAAAGATAAATTTGCAAGTGTTAGTATTGGTGTGTAAGTTGTATTAACAACAGCAGGAATACCAAAAGAACCTATTGCCTTATTGATTGTTAAAGTTCCAGCTATTAACCATGTAGCTGCATTCCAACCAGTAACTGCCGCTACATCAAAAGACACTGCATATGTTCCTGCTGCTGTAGGAAGCGTAGTTGAGCCATCATAACGAATAGTTATATTACCAGTTGATTTACCGAATTTTGGCGAAATAGTTACATGTGTAACACTACCCACAGTCTGATTCAAATTACCTATTGTAAAATCATCCGCAACAGGGGTTTGGTTATCATTACTAATCGTCAAAGTTCCAGCAAATAAGCCACTTACAGCATTCCAACCTGTAGTTGCTGCTACATTAAAAGTTACTGGGTATGTACCAGATGTTGTTGGAATTGCGGTTGATCCATTATAAAAAATTGTTAATTTACCTGTTGATTTACCAGCTTTTGGTGTTATTGTAACAGAAGTAACATTACCTGCTGTTTGGTTTAAATTTCCAACAATATAGTCACTTGCTACAGGGGTTTGATTAGGAAGTTGAATATCTACATTATTTTCTGGTTCTTTACAAGTTGCAAACGAAAACCCAATTACTGTAATTAAAACTATAATTCCAAATAATCTAAATATTTTCATATAAATACCTCTTAGTTTTAAAGATTTTTAATGTAATTATTTTCTATGTAAAAGCATACAATATAACTATTAAATGCACAAGACTTATAGTCCTTTTTTATACAGACTTATTGTCTATTGCCGATTTGACCATAAAAAGTGACAATTTATTAATGCCATTTTGAGGAATTCACTGTAAATGACTGATGTTAAAATACTATTTGCTAAGAATTTGAAGAATTTTAGGGAAATATTGGGGTTGTCTCAGATGGAATTAGCAGAAAAAGCTGGGTGTTCTCCAACGCTTATAGGTAAAATAGAGACTATGAAACGTTTTCCTTCGGCTGTTACCATAAACCATATATCCAGAGCCACAAATATTGCCCCTGCTGAGTTTTTTAAGGATATTGATTCTTCAAAAATAGCTAAATCCATGATTTCAAATCAAAAACGTAAATCTCTACTAAAATCTAAAATTAATAAGACCATTGATGAGTTCTTTAGATAGCTAATGTTATATTAAAGCTCTACTCAGGCGGCAGCATGCTTTACCTGTACTACAAATATATTAAGCAATTACATACACACTTTGATATCTTGTAAAGCCACCGTTCTTATGTATAATATTAATTGAGGTATTTATGAATTTTGATATAGATTTTGAACAGGAAGAAGACGGACGCTGGATAGCAGAAATTCCAGAAATTCCTGGTGTACTTGCATACGGTGTAACACCGTTACAAGCAGGAGCTAAAGCAAAAGCTTTGGCTTTAAGAGTTATAGCAGAACGAATAGAAAATGAAGATTCTATTCCCGGAATTAATTATATAGAATTTTCGAATCACTATGGGCAAATGGCGATCGCTTAAGTCAAAACAGCTATTGGCTGCATTATTTAGAAGATGAAATTGGATCTAAAATGCTTGCAAGAATAGCTAAACATACAGGTTTAAAGCCAAATGATTTATAGAACATTATGAAGCTACTACTCCACTCTTGTTGTGCGCCCTGCTCTATCGCTTGTGTTGAAGTTTTGCGAAAAGAAAGTATTAAGCCGCATCTTTTTTGGTACAATCCAAACATACACCCTTTAAGCGAGTATGAGATGCGGCGTGATTGTCTTAAAAGGTTTTCAGAAAGCGAACAATTACCACTTACATTAATCGATGAACATGGTCTTGAATTGACAGGTTCTCCTCCTGTGCGCTGTGAAAAATGCTACCGTATGCGCCTAGAAAAAGCCGCCTTCTTTGCATCTGAAAATGGATTTTCTGCTTTTACTACAACTCTTTTAATTAGTCCGTATCAAAACCATGAAGCAATAAAACTTATTGCAGAAGAATGCGCAAAAAAATACAGTGTTGTTTTTTTATACCATGATTTTCGTTCAATGTTCCGCGAAGGTCAGGCTTCTGCCCGCGCGCAAAATATGTATATGCAAAAATACTGCGGCTGCGTCTTTAGCAAAGAAGAATCTTAAATAAGGACAAGTAATGATTTTTTTATTTTTTACCACTAACCACACGAACTTTTACTTCAAAAATATACTATCGTTCGTGATGGTTCGTGCTGGTTCGTGGTTTAAAAATCCGAGGTTTATATGGGTATAAATCCTATATTTGAAAGATTAGCTTTGCTAACAGGAAAAGAAAAATTAGAAAAACTACAAAACACTTCTGTTCTTGTCTTTGGCGCTGGAGGTGTTGGCAGCTGGGCGGCAGAAGCGCTTGTCCGAAGCGGTATCAGAAAAATCGGTATTATCGATAACGACACTATTTGCGCATCAAACATTAACCGTCAAATAGAAGCTACTACCCTAACCCTTGGACAGCCAAAGGCATCTGCATTAAAAAAACGTTTGCTGGAAATAAATCCTGATTGCGAAATAACTGCATACGACGAACTTTTCTGCAAAGAAAACACAGCAAAATTTAATATAGAAAAAGCAGATTATGTTATCGATGCTATCGATACTATAAATCATAAACTTGATTTAATAGAAACAGTGTATAATACTAATGTTACTCTTTTTTCATCGATGGGTATGGCTTTAAAATTCGATCCTTTACAAATTAAAGCTGCGTCAATATGGAAAACAGATGGCTGTCCTCTTGCGCGTCTAGTGCGTCAGGGACTTCGAAAACGAGGTTTTAATGGTGATTTTACTGTTGTATACAGCAGTGAACAGATTGAACGCGCCAGTGAGGCTCAGCAGCATATCCAGGGGCAAAAAACTGTGAATGGCAGCATTGTTACAGTTACTGCAAGCGCTGGTTTTTTATTATCTAGCCTTGTTATAAGAGATATTATAGGAAAACAATAATGAGCAAATTTATTAAAAAAATAAGTCCCTCAGAAACTGTCAGGAAGCTTGTTGTAAAAAATGTTATGGAAAGATCATTAATTGCAGAAGGAGACCGAATTTTAATTGCTGTCTCTGGTGGTAAAGATTCTAGCGTGCTAGCCTGGGCGCTTTCTGCAATTAAACCTGCGATTAAATATAATTATAAACTTGCAGGTTTGCACATTAGCACAGATTTCTGCGCCTGCTGCAAAAAGTCAGTTCTTTGCAAACGGCTTGAAGAATGGAATATTCCTTTTACCGACCTTTATGTTCCTGTTATCGGCAGACTAAAAGAAGGCGAAAAAATGAACTGTTACTGGTGTTCTACACAGCGCCGTATGGAACTTATAAAATACGCTGTAGAAAACGGTTTTAATAAAATAGCGCTTGGACATCATCTGGATGATATTATCGAAACTTTTTTTATGAACCTCTGCTCAAAAGGCTCATTACTTACAATGCCTATTTTTTTAAAATACAGAAAATTTCCTGTAACTCTTATTCGTCCGCTTGCTCTGCTTGAAGAAAAACAAATAATTTCCTGCGCAAACGAACAAAATATTTTAAAAAACGCATGCACATGCCCCTACGGGCAAAATTCCAACCGCCGTGATATACGCGGTAAAATTGCAAACTTTGTCGAAAAAGACGTTGAAGTTAAACGGCGAATCCTTAAAGCTCTTGGAGAAGGAAAAGTTAATTACCTTGTAGAAGATTAATAATGTCTGTCTATAAATGCAGAGCATTTTAGACAGACTACCTTAAAATATGCATTTTTGTAGCCTTTAGGCGAAAAAATGCTAGTGTAGTCCATAAACTAACCGAGTTTATGGACAAACACTAATTAGCAGCGTCTAACAGTTCAGATAATATTTCCAAGCCTTGATCAATCTCGCTGTCCAGTATTGTATATGCGGGAAGCAGCCTTATAGTATTTTGCCCTCCGCCTAATAATAAAAGTCCGTTTAAATTTTTAAGCGTATCCGCTCTTTCTATACCTGCTTTAATTACATCCCAAGAAGCGCTTTCTATATCAAAACCTATCATTAAACCTTTTCCCCGCACTTCTTTAACCTTATGATGCTTCTTTAAAAAGCTCATTACTATATCGCCTTTATGGACAATGTCAGTTAAAAAATCTGGATCATTAACAGTTTTTAAAACAACAAGCGCAGCGGCTGCGGCTATAGGATTACCTCCGAATGTACTGCCGTGATCTCCCTGCGCAAAAATATCGCATGTTTTTTCACCTGCCAATACTGCTCCTGCAGGAACACCGCCTGCAAGCCCTTTTGCAAGAGTTACTATATCCGCTTTTATCGGGTTTCCGTCTTCGTCATTGTATTGCTCAAGAGCCAGAAAAGATCCTGTCCTTCCTATACCGCATTGAATTTCATCAAACATTAATAGGATATCTCTTTCTTTGCATAATTTTGCAGCAGCTGCAATGTATTCCTGTGTCTGCGGTACAATTCCGCTTTCTCCCTGTATGGCTTCAACTAAAAGACCTGCTACAGTTTTGCTGTCTAGAGCTTGTTTAAGCGCTTCTATATCGCCGCCTTGTATGTGAACAAAACCTTCTGTAAACGGACCAAAATCCTTATGAAACTTATCCTGTCCTGTAGCAGAAAGAGTCGTTATTGTTCTTCCATGAAAACTGCCCCTAAGCGTAACAATAGTGTGCCTGCCAGGACCATATTTTAAAAGTGAATATTTCCTTGCAAGTTTGCATGCGCCTTCGTTGGCTTCTGCGCCTGAGTTTGCAAGAAATACTTTTTTAATCCCTGCAGGAGCTGCCGCTTCTACAAGTTTTTCCGCAAAAGCTTCGCTTGCATCGCTTTGATAATAGTTGCACACATGAAAATACTTTGCCGCCTGCTCTGTTACAGCCCTAACTAGCGGCGGATAATTATGCCCCAGCAGATTTACAGCTATGCCTGAGCCAAAGTCCAAGTATTTTTTTCCGTTTATATCATAGAGCCACGAACCCTCGCCTCTTGCAAAAGTTACAGGCAGCCTATTATATGTGTTCATAAATACGCTGTTCATTTTAAGTTCCTTGTTTTAGTTTCTGATTTTCTTGTCAGTTTCTGCAACTTCATGATCATTTCTCATAGCTGCAAAAATAGTTCTTGCTTTTCCGTACGCATCCAAAGCTTCATTTTGTCTTCCTGCATTACGGTAAACATCTCCCTTTGCACGCCAGCTAACAGCAAGCCCCCAAGAATTTTCTATCTTTCGATCAATTTCTATCGATTTTTCTAACGCTTCAATCGCTCCTGCATGTAATCCAGCCAATGAACGTATAGAAGCAATAGTGTACCAGTCAAAAGAAACATTTTCAAGTGACTTTTCCTTTTCGTGTATAGCCAGACTTCGTCTTATTGCATCTTCAGCTTCTCTAAATAGTGATAAAGATCTAAAAGCCAACCCCTTTACCTGCCACGAAAATGCAATATAAAGCGGATAATTTTTAATATTTGCGCTTTCTCGGTTTACTTCGTCGTATACAGATTGAGCGGAAGCTCTATTAGAAAGAAGATTCCCTCTTGCTTTAAAAACCCTGCTAACAGATAAAAGTTCTAAATTTTTATCCCTAAAGGCTTCCGCTATAGCCATATCCCATTCAGCTAAAGCTTCATCTACTCTTCCCAATGAAAATAAAATATTACCCCTAACAAGAGAGCATCTAATTATTAAAGAAGGATCGTCTGCAAGTATCGCCATTCGTTTATAATCATTTATTAATAAAAGAGCATGATCATAATTCCCCTGGCTAGCATGTTTATTCGCTTTTTCCATACCTTCTTCTGCCTGTTTTCGTATTACAAAAACTTCTCCTGTACTTTTAGGAACAGAGGAGCATGCAGAAAATATCAATATAACAGATACAACTAATAAAAAATAATACTTAAATAATTTCATTGTAACTCCTGTTAAAATTCAAGATTTCTTGAATTAGCTCCGCCTGGACCTGTCTCGATACGATCAGGTATGCCGCCTCTTAAAAGAGGATTATTTGATACTGCCGTTAAAACATCCTGAACTTTTCTTAAAGAAGAATTAAGCTCTTCTATCAAAACTACAATTTGCGGAAGCTGCTCCGGTACAAACTCTATCGTTCTGTTTAAACTTGAAACAACGCCTGAAAGATCATCCAAAATAAGAGCCAGATTTGTATATACAGGTCCTTCTCCGTCAAGAAGCTGCATAACAGCTCCCGAAGGATCAGAAACTTGCGCTAATGTTTTTTCTATATCTTTAAGTATACTTCCAATAGGATAATTTTCTGACCCTTCTGCGCCTGAAAGGGAAATATTAATCGTTTCAAGAAATGAATTTACATTATTAATAATATTTCCAATACTATCGTTTGTCTTTGGAATATCCGATAATCCTCTTGCTATATAAAATCTGGCTTCAGGCGCATTAACTTCGGGAATTACATTTCCTTCAGGTATAACTTCGTCTCCAAGCCCTGGATGAAAAATAAATTTACTTCCAAGACCTATAGGACTTTCTTCTACTTCTACAAGAGAGCCTTCTTTAACTCTTTGAATGTGTTCTTCAAATATAGTAAAAGTAATTTCTACACGATCATCTTCAGTTAGTGTAATTCTTTTTACATTACCGATTGTAAAACCTTTGTATAATACAGGCATATTCGGACTCACTCCGGAGGCTGAAGTAAAATAAGTTCTATATTGATAGTCCTGCATAAACCAACGCTGGTTTTTTCCAAGCATAAAGATAACAAAAACCAAAATTGCCAAAGCAAGTATTACCAGAGTACCAACAATTTGATCTGCAAATCTAATTGAAAACTTCATTAAAACCTCCGCTCATGATGCTACCCCTATCTTAACAAAATCATTAAGCAATAAATCACTTAATATATGATCTTTTGGTGCATGCGCTGTTATCTTTCCGTCAACTACAACTGCTACCATATCGGCTAAATCCATAATTATCCTCATGTCATGGCTTACAAATATTATCGTAGTACCTTCTCTTTGTTTTTTTCTTACAATATCGATAAGCTTTTCTGCCGCATATTCATCCAATGATTCTGTCCATTCATCAAGATATAAAAGCGATGGATTACATAACATAGCTCTTGCAAATGCGATTAGTTTCTGTTCTCCCATCGATAATCTTGAAGGTCTTATATATAAATCTTTTTTGTAACCAACCTGATTTGCTACAGTTTTAACTCTTTCCATTCTTTGTTTTTTTTTCATTGCAGGATAATGTATTCTAAGAGGAAGCTCAAGTATATTATAAAGATCCATGTTCGCCCAGAGAGCTGAATCCTGAAATACAAAAGCTCCTTCCCGCCTAAATTCCAGGTTTTCGCTTCTGTTCATATGTGTGACATTCTTTCCTTTAAACAAAACTTCGCCGCTGTCAGGTAATAATAATCCTGCAGAAAGTTTTAGTACAGTGCTTTTCCCGCCGCCTGAAGGTCCTACAATGGCTGTAGTTTTCCTTGGAGTAAATTCTAAAGATACTCCCTGCACAATCTTCCTGGAATCATGCGCCGAGAAACTAACATCTTTTAATTCCAAAATGTTTTCCATTACACCAACACTACATAAAATAAAACAGATATAAGCACATTTACTACGATACAAAGCGCGAAAGCGCCGCTAACTGCACGAAGCCCTGCAACAGGAACTTCTGTACTTGCTCTTTCAACCGAAAACCCTTGAACTACCGCGACAATCGAAATAATCGCTCCAAACGCTATGCTTTTTATAATCGAAAGCAGTACATCATGAATACTTAAATACTGAAGTAAACTTGTGTAATAATGTTCCATCGAAGTTGAACCAAAAAGCTGTGCAACAAGAAAAGAACCTGCCAGTCCAAAAAATGAAAAATAAATATTTAAAAGAACAAGAGAAATTGTTACACCCAAAAACCTTGGAACTGCAAGATGTTCTATAGGGTCTACTCCAACAGAGATATAAGCTTCTACTTCATGAGAGATAACCATACCTGCAATTTCTGTAGCTATGGCAGTCGCAGAACGGGCAATGACTATAAATGCTGTTAATAGCGGTCCTAACTCTCTTGTTATAATAATAATTAACATCGTATAAATAAGCTGCTGCTGATTTAACATTGTTAAAAAAGGAACTCCAATTATATTTACAGCAGCTCCTATCGCAAGCGCTAAAAGCGTAGAAATCCCCATAGCATAAACAAATGTGAAAAGGATCTGCATAACAAGTATCTTAAAGGAAGCTCTGGAATGCCTGATAAAGTTGCCGACTCCCTTTAAGGTCCTGGCAAAAAAGCCAAATTGATAAAACATCTGTTTTATTGGCGCAAAAGGATTCAACATACTGTAATTATATATAAAAAATCTTACTTTTTCTACATATAAGACTGGTATTTTACAGGCTAAAAAGTGATCTTTAATGCCCAGTTGACATCATTGCTGTTTTTTGGTTATAAATCTATATCAGGGCTTTTAGCTCAGTCGGTTAGAGCTGCAGACTCATAATCTGTAGGTCCGGGGTTCAAGTCCCTGAAGGCCCAATGGCAGATAGATTGTTTTTTAATCGCCTTTCGGAAGAAGAATTGCCTGATAATTCAATTCTGGATATTTCAAACGGCGGAAAAGTTCTAATTATAAGTGATCTCCACATGGGAACAGGCTCAAGAGATGATCTCAATCATAATGGAGAAATGCTCACCTGTATTTTAGAAGAGTACTATTATAAAAATGGCTGGATTTTAGTACTAAACGGCGATATCGAGGAGTTACAGCGTTTTTCCATTAACCAAATAAGAGAAAGATGGGCTGGTCTTTACAGAGTATTCAGACTTTTTTCTGATGAGAACCGTCTCTTTAAAATTGTAGGCAATCATGACGAGCAATTATTATCAAAGCGTTATGCGTCTTACCCCTTCCCGCTTCATAATGTTATTAAAATTAACACAGGAACGGTTCCTGCGTATGTTTATCATGGGCATCAATTATCCGCACTTTATGTAAAATTTAACTGGGTTTTTGGAGGTTTGATTCGTTATATATTAAAACCTATCGGGATTAAAAATATAACAGACTCACGCAGCCCGTATAAGCGTTTTCATGTAGAAAAAAAAGCCTATGCCTTTTCCCTAAAAAACAACTGTCTTTCGATTATTGGTCACACTCACCGTGCGCTTTTTGAATCTCTGGGCAGGTTCGATTACATCAAATTTGAAATTGAACGCCTATGCCGTGATTATCCCGCTTCCATCGGCGAGGCTCGCAGCCGTATAGAAAACGAAGTTGTCGCATTAAGAAAGGAACTTGGCAAACTAAAACGCAAGGAAAAACGTGACGTACATAGGCAAAGTCTATACGGAGATGAACTACCCGTTCCCTGTCTGTTTAACTCAGGCTGTGCTCTTGGCAAAAAAGGGATAAATGCCATAGAAATGACAAACGAAGATATCGCCCTTGTTTATTGGTTCATCGAAGGAAAAAGTAAAAAGTTCATCACAAGGGGTGGTTACGAAATCGATGGTATCGATGGAAAACCCTATCGCCGCGCGGTTTTGAATCAAAACAGGCTGGATTATATTTTTGCTCGTATAAAGCTCTTGGGTAACCGTCAATAAGTAGATTTCTCTCCCCTTTACCAAGTGCCATTATTCCGCCGATAATATAAAAATATGAATACTCTTGTAATTTTATATGCGGGCAGCCTGGCAAAACAGGCTTTTGAGTCGGTTATTAACGAAAAAAATGCTATAGAACTTTCTTTAGAACAAGCAAAAAAGTTTCCTGGTGCGGGAAAAATAGTATTACTCACTGACGAAAATAATGATTTTTCTAATTTGACAGGAATACAAGTTGAAAAAAACGCCAATTGGACAAAACGATCGCTTCTTGAAAAAATCTCATCTTTGCAAACAGGATTTGATTGTGTTTTCTTCGCTTTTGCGGATTGTCCATTTTTAGATCCAGTTCTGGCTAGCTCCATTGCGGACAGACATATTAAATACGCAGCGGAATATTCTTATGCTGATGGTTTCCCCTATGGGCTTGCGCCTGAAATAATCTCTGTGGGAACTGCAGGCATTTTAGTAAATATACTCGGAGATGATGATGGTCCAATCGAAAGAGATATGCTTTTTTCGATCATTCAAAAAGATATAAACGCCTTTGATATAGAGGCTGAGATTTCTTCGGTTGATCTTCGCTGTCATAGAATTAATTTATGCGCAGATTCCAAACGTAATCATCTTCTTCTTAAAAACTTTATCTCTGCGGCAGGCGATAAAATACCATCAACAACTGATGTTGAACGTATTGTCGAAGAAAACCCCCAAATACTTAGAACTCTTCCAAGTTTTTTCCCTATTCAAGTTTACGGCAGCTGTCCTCAGAAGTGCACTATCTGCCCATATCCTGCATATACCGATGCGGCAGGGCGAAAAGATTTTATGAAAAGCGAAGATTTTGAAAAGCTACTGGAAAATATTATAACTTTCTGCACAGATGCAGTTATAGATCTATCTCTTTGGGGTGAATTAAGTCTGCATCCTGAAAAACTAAAATTAATCGAAGCTGTTTTAAAACATAAAGAACTGGCTTTAATTATAGAAACATCAGGACTTGGCTGGAAAAATGAAGAGCTTGAAGCTTGCGAAAACTTTTCAAAGAAAGCAAGCGCACAAAGCGGCAGAATAAATCCATTGCCTCCGCTATCCTGGATTGTTTCACTTGATACAGTTGATCCTTTGCGGTATACAGAGCTTAGAGGAACAGGTTTTGGCGAGGCAATGAATTGCGCAAAGAAACTTTTGTCGCTTTTTCCAAATGATTGTTATATACAAGCGGTTCGCACTAAAGGCTCAGAAGATGACACAGAGAAATTTTATCGTCACTGGAAAGAAGCCTCTCCCAACGGCGAAAAAAATATAATAATACAAAAATACGACTGCTTTAGCGGCGCACTAGAAAAAAAACAAGCATCTGACATTTCTCCTGTTACCCGTCAATGCTGCTGGCACATAATGAGAGATTTACCAATTTTAATTGACGGAACTGTTCCGCTTTGCAAAGAAGATTTATCTGTATTAAAAGGCGATAAAACAAATATTTTAGGAAATGTATTTACAGATTCTTTGGAAACTATCTGGCAAAATGGAAATAAATATTACATAGAACAATGTAATAAAGATTTTACAGGAACTTCGTTCCGGGGGCTCTGCGCGGCTTGTGATGAGTACTATACCTACAATTTTTAATGAAAAAATCACTCAATATACGGCAGTAGGCGGCAAAGAACGCACATCTTCAACTGGGATTTCCGCTGTTGTTTTAAATTCATCAAAACTGCCACGCAGATCATTTTTTCAGGAAATTGAAAAAACGGGTTTTGATAATGTTATCTCGATAGAATCCCACTCCCCTCATTATGACATAGAGGATTTATCAAAACGTTTTCCTTTTGTTCGTTTTATTTTACCTGAAAACGAAATCAATCTTGGCGAACAAATTAATCTTGCAGCCTCTGAAATAGAAAGTCCTCTCTTTTTTGTCCTTCGAAGCGATATGAAGATTATTGCGGGCGGAACTGCAAGAAGAATGGCAGAACGCTTAAGTTTAAATTCAGAAAATAAAAATGACAGCGAAAGTAAAATTGGTTTTAAAAGACTTTGTACTGTTCCGCTTATAATGAATTCAAATTATGAATCATTGCCTTCGTTGGTAGCTCCTATGTCTCAGCGTAAAAAAATGAAAACTGTTTTTTTAGAACCTCAAAACGAAGGAGATTTAAGCCTGTATCCATTTGACGGAGTTGGAATTTACGACAGGCAGCGATTTATTCAAACAGGAGGATTTGATACTACATTAAAACAAACTCATTGGCAGCTAATGGACTTTGGTTTTCGCGCTCATCTTTGGGGAGAAGAAATTTCATTAAATCTTCATTTTAAACTTTCTTATGACAGTGAACTTCCTTTGGAAGATTTTTCTGCAGACGCAAGCTATAAAAGATTCTATTTAAAAAATATAGCTCCTGTATTTAGAAGCGATTATGCGCATTTACCGCTATACCGCTTCCCTGGATTTTTCTTTAAATCAGGAGAAGATTACTTTAGCGCATGGAAAGAGTTTAAAAAGGTGCGAAAATGGGTTGTAAAAAATAAATTTAGATGGAAATCAGACGCAAAAACTGTAATAAACCGTTGGAGTTCAGTTTGACAGCCATTATATTACAAGCACGCCTTGATTCTTCAAGACTGCCTGGAAAAGCAATGCTTAAGCTTGACGGTAAACCTCTTATATTTCGCGTAATGGAAGCACTAAATCATATTCCCGCTGATTTAAGAATATTGGCATGTCCTGAGGATTCTGTTTCAACTTTTACTCCTATAGCTGACGAAGCATCTTTTAAAATAGCGGCTGGTTCAAAAGAAGATGTGCTTGGTCGTTATTGCAAAGCAATCAAAATATTCGAAGAGTTTTCGATTAAGCGAGTAATCCGAGCCACTGGGGATAACCCATTTGTTTTTGCCGATGCTGCGACAGCTCTTAATAACGAAGCCGCAGCAGTTAGCGCAGATTATGCCGGTTTTTTAGAACTGCCTTACGGTGCAGGAGTTGAATCTATTTGCGCCGATGCTTTACTTCGCGCCGCTGAAGAAGCAAAGCTGCCTTTTGAGCGCGAACATGTTTGCCCGTATTTGTATAATAATCCGCAAACTTTTAAACTTCACCGCCCTGTCGCTCCAGAGAGGTGGCGTTATCCTGATATACGCCTTACTGTTGATACACAGGAGGATTTTGATAATGCGGTAAAATTGTATGATGCGTTAAAGAATGAACCAAATCGATATAATGGTGAAACTATAATAAATACTTATAATATAATATTTCCCATTAATCCTCTCGCAGAGACGCGGAGACGCAGAGGGGAAGAATAGTTTATGAGTCCAAATACAATTATCGTTGTTCCTGCTGTAGAAGAAGGCCGAGGCGGAGGGCATTTAAC
>Ga0123356_10004687_pt1 | contig 14079 bp, 9 predicted proteins | sample TergutEmb28metaG_2_FD_92546 | JGI IMG/M metagenome (GOLD analysis project Ga0123356, IMG submission 92546) | Embiratermes neotenicus P3 segment gut microbial communities from Petit-Saut dam, French Guiana - Emb289 P3 | ecosystem: Host-associated > Arthropoda: Insects > Digestive system > Gut ...
GCCCCCATCAACGGGAGAAGGAACCGCTATGTCCAAAAGCGCCAACAAAGCGCCCAAGCCCGAACGCAAGGAAGCCGCGACGTATCACACCGCGGTGTTCTCCGGGTTTGGACACTACCTGCGCGAGCAGAAAGAAAACGGAGACGTCACGCTCAAAGATGAGCACCAACTGTCCATACAACCGCCAAGGATAGACATCATCATCATCAAAAAAAATCGTGATGTCAAAATCGAAAGGGTTTGGGGCAGGATCTTTCGCCAACACAATATAATTGAATACAAAAGCCCTGTCGACAGATCGCCGACGCTGGATGTTTTCGACAAAGTAGTCCACGGATACGCCGGCCTCTACGCATCGCAGGAAAAAGTCAAACTTACCGACATGACAGCGACTATTATATGCCCCAGAAAGCCGAAAAAACTACTTAAAACGCTGGAAAATGAATTTGGATATAAAATATTGCAAAAAAGGGACGGGATCTATTATATTATACATGATGGGGTCGCTGTTGAAAAAACGCTGGCTATCCAAATAATAGTCAGCCCCGAGCTGCCGGACAGCGAGTTTTTTCTGAAATATCTGAGGCGGGGGATAGACAGCGAAACGGCAAGAGAAGTTCTGTGGATTTTCAACCAAGGCGGGGAAAGTTTGGAATATTTGGGGCCTTGGGTAGATGTGATGTTTTTGGCAAATAACGATATTTTAACGATGGAGAGCAAAAATATGAAAAAAATGAGAGGTTTTGAAAAGTTTGTAGTATCTTGCATGGAAGACGATGAAAGCTTTATGGCTGATTATCGGCAGAAAGTAAGGCTGGAGGGAGAACAAAAAGGAGAACAAAAAGGAATGGCGCAGATCCTTGAATATTTGAAAAGCGGCCACACCGTGGAAGAAGCGGAAAAAATGTTCGCGTTGCAATAAACCTCTGTAAGAGGGCGGCCACCGTCGACCGCCCCAACTATCCCACAAAGTATCAATTATGTGAGGTGATAATGATTAAACACCGTTATGTCTTCGCGTTTATTTTTATGTTGATATATACTGTTGTTGTAAGTGCCGATGTAGTCATAGGCGCTTACTATAGCGGGAAAGAAAAGATAGTGCAGGTATTGGAGTCCGGCACGTTTGTCGCAAATGCTCCAAGAGGTTATCTTTTTAAGGAGCCTAAGGCAGATTCAAAACAAGAACGCGAGGCGTTCATTGATTATTTCGGAGAGGATCCGCCCTGGCCAAAATTCGAAAACGGCACGGTGGTTCATATAGAGGAGGTATATCTTTACAAGGGCAGATATTGGGGCGTTACGCCGACCGGCCACTTACATTCTAATCCCGGCTGGATTCCAATGGAGTACCTTCTGCAGATTTATAACCATAACGACTTTGAAAAAGAAAACAGCGGCAAATTTTACGAATACACCGGTAACTATAATGCCATTTATCAGGCTAAAAAAGTCGTTTTTTGGCAATGGCCGGGTTCAGACAGAGAGAAAAAGATTTATTTTGATTATGGAAAATATTTAGATATCGAAAGAAACAAAGCCTACAGAGACATGGATGGCCGGGAATGGGGCAAAGCATATTACAATACGTATAGAGGACGTAGATTTTTTGAAGGATGGGTCTGCCTCAGCGACCCGGAAAACATCAACATCCCCGCCTTCAACCCGGCGCCGGAACCGGTAAAATGGGTGCCGCCTGATATCCACGACCGCTCATCCGCGCCCATGCTTATAATTATTCTAGTGATAGTATTGGCTGCGGCTACTGCCGTTTTGGTAATGGTCTTTTGGAGGCCGAATAAAACAAAAGCATCTCGCAGCAGGCTTTAAGGAGCGTTCAATCGGCACCTGTTTTGACTGGAAGGTAGTCAAGTTTGCAGGGGGTGGCGTTCGCTATTTTTGTAAAAAAATCATTTCGCGGTGGCATTTTCCCGCGGCACAGGGTATTTAATGTGTGGATGTCTGGCCATTAACCCCCTAAAATGCGTGAAAAGGAGTTTTTTTATGGAAAAAACATCAAAGATACAGTTGATCGTCAGCGTGGCTGTACTTTTTGCAGCGGTGTTGATTTCGGTGATAGGATTTCAGGATGATGTGGATGACGTGGGGCGGCAGGGGGCGGATTCGCGGCAGGATCATCTGGTTACGGACGGGGATTTGCAGGATGGGCGGCAGCAGGAGGAGCCGGTTATTTCCGACACGGAGCTGCCGCCGGCGAGGATGCCTGTTTTGAGGATAGGCGCGAGGGAGGCCGCCGGCATTTACCTGCAGTCGCTTGATATTCAGGTCGAGGTAACCGGGAATATCGCGTCTACACGCTATACTATGGTATTCAGGAACAGCACCGGCCGCGACTTGGAGGGGGAGCTGACTTTCCCGCTGCCCGACGGGCGCACCGCGACCCACTACGCTTTGGATGTTGATGGCAAAATGCGTGACGCCGTGCCGGTGGAGAAGGTGCGGGCGACGCAGGTTTTTGAGGAGATACAGCAGCGGGTGCAGGCGATAGACCCGGGGATACTCGAAAGGGTGGAGGGTAATAATTTTCGCACACGCATCTATCCATTTCCCCGATTTGGGACGCGCACGATTTCTGTTGGGTACGAAGAGGAGTTGTCGCTTGAGAATGGGTTGCTGTATTACAGGTTGCCAATGGCTTATCCGAACGCGCTCGAGAAGTTCGGCGTAACGGCTACGGTTTGGGACAGCGGACGCAAGCCTCTGGTGCCAGAGTCTGCGGTAGACGGGTTCCGCTTCGACAAGGCCGGCGAGAATTACGTCGCCACGTTTACCGGCCATAATTTCCGGCCGTCCCGTGCGCTGGTTTTCGCGCTGCCCGCGCCCGCAGACATCCCGCAGGTCATAATGCAGTCGGCGCAGGGGAGCCACTACTTCCTCGCGTCGGTCGCGCCTAAAGAAGAAAAGCGCAAGAAGCAGTGGAGTGATGAGTTGGCTATTATCTGGGACGTTTCGCTGAGCGGGTCGCAGCGTAATATGGAACATGAAATAAAGATGCTGGATGTTATTTTTGCGGATAAGAAAAACGCTAACGTCCATCTTTATTTTTTGAATAACAGGTTGAAGAAGGTTGTTGATAAAAATGCTGTTAACGGCGAATATAAAGTTGTTGACGGGGATTGGGAGGGATTGAAAAAAACTTTGCAGAGGGCGATTTTTGATGGTGGTACTGATTTTTCGCGAATCAACTTAAATAATATTGTTGGGAGTGAGATTTTGTTTTTCTCGGACGGGCTTTCGACTTTGAGTGATGCCGATTTCATAAGAAATACCAAAGTGAATCGTCCTGTGCATTGTTTTGTTTCTTCCGCGCAGGCCGATTACAGCGCAATGAAGTTGATCGCCGGCAAGACTAAAGGCAAATTTGTGAATATCAACGCGTTGTCTTATGAGAAGTTAAAGGACGAACTGCTGAACGAAACCTTGCAGTTTTTGGGTGTGGAGCACGGTAAATCCGTGCGCGAGGTGTATCCGAGCATCGCTGCGCCTGTTCAAGGTAATTTCTCGGTGGCGGGCATATCATCCGGGAGTAACGAGAAGTTGACGTTGCTTTTCGGTTTTGGCAATAAGGTTGAGAGGCGGATAGCGGTAAATTTGGATGCGAGCAAGGCGGGGCGTCAGGGAAATGTTTACAGGATATGGGCGCAAAAGAAAATCGAAGAGCTTGACTTGGACTTTGACAGGAACCGCGCCGTGCTTACGGAACTTGGTACGCAGTTTGGCATTGTTACGCGGAACACGTCGCTCATAGTGCTTGAGTTTCTGGACGACTACGTCCTCTTCAACATAGAACCGCCGGTTTCAGAGCCGCAGTTGCGGGCAGAGTACCACAGGCGGCGGCGTGGGCGCGAGGCGGATATGCGGAATGCGGAGCGCGGCATGATGAACGAGGCGGTAGCGGCAGCCGCGTCTATAAGGAGATGGTGGAACTCCGAGTTTAAGCTGCCGGACGAGCCTAAATATCCTGTGCCGGACGGGCTTGGGCAGGCGATGCGTAGCGGCGGTGGGACAAATGCTTCGGGTAATGCCGGATCCTTTGGCAGCGGTTCGCAGAGCAGGGGATCCCAGAGCAGCGGATCCCAAAGCAGAGGTTCGCAGAGCAGGAATGCAAGGGCGGGGGTATCGTCCGAGTTTTTTGAAAGTTTGCCGGAAGAACGGGCCGCGAGGATGGTAAGGCATGGAGAGAGCGAAGAGCCGAGGGGGAGCCAGACTGCTACTGCCATGCAGGGTGGCGGTGATCCCAGAGCCCGCGTCGAACAGATGGGCGTTCTCGGCGTAGTTTCCGGCCAAATCAAGGGCAGGAGCGTTGCCTCCGCCGATGTCTTTGGCAGCGGCGGTTTCTCCACCGACGTCGACGCGGTTCTTTCCGGTGTGGGCGGGCTCAAGTCCGGCAGTGAAGGTGGTACTGGGCGTACCGGCGGTCAGGCAGGTATTGGGTATGGATCCGGGTTCGGATCGGGATTCGGTGAGTCTGTTGGCAATGGCACGGGGCGTAAAGGCGAGGCGGGTATCGGGTATGGCTCCGGGTATGGATCAGGGTTCGGCGGTAGCGGCGGGGGCATAGACGATCTGTTGGGCGGATTGATGGGCGGCAGCGGCGGACTTGACCTCAGGAGGCGCGGCGAACTCCGTGTGACGTCGCCCGACTTCCTAAGTGCCGGGGCGCTGACCGGCGCAAGAAGCCGCGCCAGCATCCAGCGCGTCGTTATGCAGAATACGCCGTCTCTCCGCCACGCCTACAGCAGACGCCTGCGCGAGAAACCGGGATTGGAAGGTGTGATTACGGTCAGGTTCGCCATCAATGAATTCGGCCATGTAACAACCGCGCGAATGGTTTCGTCCAGCATGAACGACCCCGATCTTGAAACTACCGTCGTGAACAGGGTGCGCAGTTGGATATTTCAACAGATTGATAAGCCGGGCGACGTGACCGAAGTCACATACCCGTTCCACTTCTCAAATGAAGGCGTGGGCCAGAGCAGGCGGGCGGGCATGGAGAGAGACGCGAATGCAGACAGGCTGGCGCAAATGTCTCAGGCCGAAAGAGCCGAGGCGGAACGCGTGAGAGAACTCGTGAGAAAACTGGCTGAACAGGGCTACTCCGCCTATATGATGAGCCTTACAGGCAACATCGCCGATGACTATCAGGAGTATTTAAGGTTAAGAACCGAGCGCCTCAACTCGCCGCAGTTCTATTTTGAGATGTCGACCTGGTTTTACAGGCACGGCGACAGGGAAACCGCGCTCCGCGTGCTTACGTCTATCGCCGAGCTTGAGATCGAGAACGCGATGCTTTACCGGCTGCTGGGCTACCGCTTTAAGGAATACGGCGAGCACACGCTCCAGAAGTTCGCGTTCCGCAAAGTGAAGGAGTGGCGTCCGATGGAGCCGCAGAGCTACCGCGACTACGCCCTCGCCCTCGCCGACAACGGCGAGACGCAGGCCGCGCTCGACTCGCTTAACGCGTTGCTTACAAAAACCTATTCGGCGAGCGTAAGCAACCGCAGCCGCGGGATAGAAGAAGTGGTCATAACGGAAATAAACAACTTAATCGCCAAAAATCCGCGCCTGAGCAACTCAAAGATCGACAGGCGCTTGAGAATGAACATGCCCGTAGACGTCCGCGTGGTTCTGAACTGGAATATGAACAACACCGATGTCGACCTGAGCGTGATAGACCCAACCGGCGAAGAGAGCATTTACCGCGGTCCTCGGGATTGGGCCGGCAGTACAGGCAATGCGACGACAATCGGCGGGCGTTTAAGCGCCAACAACAGCAGCGGCTACGGGCCGGAACAGTTCACGCTGAAAAAAGCGGCAAAGGGGAAATATCAGGTCTACGCCTCTTTCCGCAGCGCTCGCGAATTTGCCGCGGCCGGACCAATAACCGTTATGGCTGAAATCTACACAAACTACGGCGGCAAGAACGAAGAACGTCAAATCGTAACCATGCAGCTGTCGAAAGAAAGGGCAAGATGGGAATGGGACAGATGGGGCAATCGCACAGGCAGCAGCGGCAGGGTGCTGATGGGGGAGTTTGAAATCTGATTTCCCGTGTAAGGCGGGGAGGTAGTGCAAGTATCATCTTTAATGGCAGAGATTGTGAAAATGATTAAAATCATTAACAGGATTGCCCGAAGAAAAACAGTGCGGATGGCGGTGCGCTTTCCGGTCAGCCTCCTGCTGATGGCTGTGCTGGCGGTGAAGCTGTTTGTGGATGGCGACCAGAACTACTACGGTTATTTTGATAATGACCTGCCGAACGCGCTGTATATATTTCTTTTTAGCGGCGTGTTCATCAGTTTGGCCGCGGCGCTGTGGCTTGAGGACCATTTCCGCGGCTGGAAGCTCTACGGCGGCGTTGCGGCGGTAACGCTGCTGTGGGGCGCGTATTGCTATTTCCGGATGCCTCAGATGACGGAAAATGTTTTCATGGAAGAGTGGGCGAGTGAACTGTTTGGCGCTCTCATACTGCATGATTCGAATATCTTTTCCATGTTTTTCAGATTCGCCCTGTTAGAGAGCATGGTCGTTGCGACCGGAGCGGCGCTGCTGGTGTTTATCCCGTTTTGGGGGAAGGGCAGAGAGAAGGACGCGGCATTTGGGAATTTCTTCTCACGGCTATGTTTTCATTTTTCGATAGGCTATCTCATCAGCATCGCTCTCAAAATAATGCTTTCGTATATACTCTCTATACACATTGTGCATGCATACCACGGTCTCTGGGGATTATTTCTTGATGTTAATGATACTTCGCCGGTGTTCGTTGTTGCAAGTATCTTCTGTTACGTACTGTTCCTGCCGCTCTGGATTATGACGTACATCCCCGACAAAAACGCCAAGCATGACAGCAAGCCCGCCAGAAATCGCTTCCCCAAGGCTGTCGGATTATTTTTGACGTCGATTGCCGCGGTGTACGCGGTAATCTTGTATGTTGTTTTTGGGGTTTGGCTGTTTTCGGATGAACCGCTGGTGTATGTGGCTGTGCCGGTGTCTATCTTTGCGGCTCTTGGATTGCTGATAATAATGTTAAGATACCCGTCGCGCCTGCGCGGGGAGTGCCTGTGCGAAAACAGCAAGTGCGCCTACTGGCTCCCCCCCGCAGACGAAAGCCGGGCGGTCGCGAGAATGTCGCGCTGGTTCGGCGTGGCGGTACTGCCGCTGCTTGTATTGATGAGCGCCGCGATAGTCATGCGCGTAAGCGAATACGGCATAACCATAATGCGGGGCTACCTTATCATCCTCAACCTCTGGTTTTACGGGATTTACGCGTACCTCTTCATCTCAAAGGCGCGCAGCGTAAAATGGATACCCATTTCACTTGGCATACTGCTCATATTATCATCGGCCGGCCCTTGGAGCGTCTCCAATGTTACAAAACAGATATTGATCGAGGAAGTGGTGCATGTTATGGAACCGGAATTATTTGTCGACGGCAGTGACGCTTACAATATGCTTTACGAGGTGTTAAGTGTAGATGCGCAACATGCCGATCACCTGTTGCTTAGCCATATTTCTGACGAGGGCAGCAGGCTAAAAGCCGGCGACAAAATTAATTACCTGTTTCACGCGTATACATGGAAAATCAAATATGAAGGCGACGATGTAATAGAGAGTTACGCAATCGGAGATTTTACGGTAAGCCCGACAGGCAAGCGCAAGTCGGTGGCTATTGTCGGGTATGCCGGAAGCGATACGATATTGGCCATCCCTTCGAAATTAAACGGTCAGACCGTTGCCAAAATCGGGAAAGACGCATTTGCCGGCAAGGGTATTGTGAGCGTAACTATCCCACGCAGCGTAACCGCTATAGGCGACAGGGCGTTTATGCACAACAAACTGACCGGCGTTACTATCCCCCCAAGAGTACACACTGTCGGCGCGGAAGCGTTCTTGGCCAATGAACTCGCAGCCGTCTCTATCCCGCGCAGCGTAAACGCTATCGGCGAGCGGGCGTTTGCGCATAACGAACTCTCCGGCATTAAAATCCCGCGCGGCATAAAACTTGTCAGCCCGACCGCGTTCGAGGGTAACTGATTTCGCGGCTGGAGTGCCGGCGGCGTCTCTGCAATTTAATCTTGTTCAGAATCTGAAAAACTCTGAGGCTCACAGGCGGGGACAACCGCCTCGTCCGCCCGCGCTGCCTGTTCCACCAATACTTTCTCAATCGCCCGCAGAACCCCGTCAACCCCGTCACCGGTAACGGCCGACATCCCTAACCACCCGTCGGGTATTGATATAGTGTCGTCCCCAAGCATCAAATCCGTCTTCGTAAGGATAAAACACTTCGGTTTAGCGGCAAGGTGTTCGCTGTAGTGCTCTAATTCGTTCAGGAGGACGTTGGCGTCGGCGACCGGGTCTTCGGATGCGGCTTCTACCATTATCGCTAAAACGCTCGTCCGCTCAATATGCCGCAAAAACTGTATCCCCATCCCTTTACCTTTATGACAATCTTCAATCAGTCCGGGGATATCGGCGACCACATAAGATGATCCGAATGGGCCGGTTTCGTTTTTGACGATGCCAAGATTTGGCTCTTTTGTGGTGAACGGATAATCCGCGATTTTGGGCCTTGCCTGTGATATGCGTGACAAAAATGTTGATTTTCCGGCGTTCGGGCGTCCCACTAATCCCACATCAGCCAGCACTTTGAGGACTAAGCGCAATTTTCTCTCTTCCCCCGGCTTTCCCGGCTCGCAGTGGTCGGGATTGGGATTTCGGAAGTATGCCAGCGCGGCGTTTCCTCTACCGCCCCGTCCGCCCTGCGCTACCAGTTCCTTTTGGCCCTCGTTGATGCAGTCGAGCAGGATTTCTCCGCCTTCGTCGTCGTGGATGATTGTTCCCAGGGGTATGGGTATGACGATGTCGTCGGCGCTTTTGCCGTACTGGTTTTTCCCTTTGCCGTGCGCGCCTCTGTCGGCCTTGTAGTGTTTGCGGTAGGCTACGTCCTGCAGGGTGTGGACCTGTTTCGAGCCCACTACGAAGATGCTGCCGCCGCGGCCGCCGTTGCCGCCGTCGGGCTTGCCCTTGGGCTTGTACTTCAGTTTTTCGTGGGAATAGCAGCCGTTGCCGCCGTCTCCGGCCTTGATTTCGATTGTGGTTTCGTCTATAAACATATTATTGGCCTGTGCGGATGAGTTTTTTTATTGTGTTGATGATAACGATATCCAAATATACAATATGGCGGGCGGATGACCAAATTTATTTTGCGGCGGCCGCCTGCGCTTTCTTCTCGCGGCGCTTGTTCCTTACCGCGTAGACGTACAGGTAACTGCCCCCGTAGAGCAGAATCATGAATACGAGGATGTTCAGTGGGTTGTGCAGGAACTTTTTGTAGCCCATTACGCGCTCGCAGAATGTCGTTATTATGGAGATCAGCGGGATGTGCAGCAGGTACGGGTAGAATGATGTCCGCCCTAACCTTTGTATGAATCTGCGGGACAGGGCCCACGCGAAGATGCCCTTTTCTTTCGATACCGCGTAGATTATAACCAAGTACAGCGGTATCATGAACACGTGGTACGAGAACCACTTCATTTCCGGGGTGGTTCTTACCGCCGGCAGGGATATGCCGAAGATGCTCATCCCTCTTATCGACAGGTTGTAGTATATCAGGCCGACGACAAGCAGGATGAGCAGGTCGCACCGTATCGCGAGGCGGAGGTCTGAGTGGATGGGTTTGTTTACGTCTCTGAGCATGAGGAACCGCGCGAGCAGCACACCGAGGGCGAACTCAAAGAAGCGCACCGGCGCGAAGCCGTGGAAGAGCTGGTAATATTTTTCAGGCGAGCCGATTGACGCGTAGACATACCCGCACGCGATGAGCGGAACCAGCGACAGCGCCATCCACAGCATCACCGCTCCCCGTGATTTCAGGCGAAGCGTCCATTTCAGCAGTGGGCTGAAGAGCAGGTAGCAGAGGAACATGGCCGAGAGCGCCCACGACGGTGTGTTCAGGCTTATGGTGCCGAGCGGGCAGAATGACCAGAGGAATGAGAGGTGCATGAAGAGTGAGTACCCCAATTGGGGGATATCAATCCCGTCTGTTCCCCAGCGCCTGACGATGTAGAGCGCCGCCATCGTCAGCGTTGTTATCAGGTGCAGCGGATACAGTTCGGAGAATCTTTTTTTGAGGAACGGCCACGATTTGAAGCGGCCCTCCGCCATGTTCTGCGCGAACTTTGTGGCGAAGATGAAGCCGCCGAGTATGAAGAACAGGCTTGCGTGGAATGCCGGACCCTTGATGAGGCGGAAGAGCCACTGCGGGTTGCCCTGCATGTCGTGAAGCCCGCCGATGTACTGGAGGTGGAAGAGGACTACATTGACTGACGCTAGCAGGCGCAGGCCGTCTATTGCGGTAAAGTATTTGGGTTTTTGGAGGAGGGTGAGGTTGATATTATCAGCCATCACCCGCTCGTTGTTGATGTTGGTTTTGTTCAATCAGCGCCCGTGCGATCATTAAATCCGTTTCCGTCGTTATCTTGAAATTGAGCGGGTCGCCCCAGGCATACCCGATAGGCACGCCCTGGCTCTCAAACAGCGCCGCTTCGTCGGTAGGGGGAGTGTGCATGCCTTTTACTTCGTCGAACGCTATTACCAGAAACTCACGCCGGAACATCTGCGGCGTCCCCACGCGCAGAACCCGCGACCTGTCGATAGTTACCCCGCACCGCCCGTCGGGCTGAAACGTGCGCATGGTGTCTACCTCCGGCGTAGCGGTGATGGCGCAGTTGAACCGTTCGCTCATGTCAAGGACGGAGTTGATAACGGCGTGCGTAACAAAAGGCCGCGCGGCGTCGTGGATAAGCACCCAGTCGGCTGTTGACGGCGCTATCCCGTTCTGGACCGACTGCCAGCGCTCGTGCCCGCCGGCGACGACCGATATCTTGCCCTCGGTAAAGCAATACTTGTTCACGATGGCCTTGGCCTCGTCAATCATGGCGGGGGAGACAACGAGGATTATGTTGTCGATTACCGGATGTGAGTTGAATACCGTCAATGAATAATAGAGAATCGGCTTGCCGCAAAGATCAACAAACGCCTTGGGCGTATCATGCCCAAGCCGCGTCCCAGAACCCGCACCAACTATTACCGCATCAACCATAATCCCCCCTTCCGCGTTTTATTCCGCGCCCTTAATTTGCGTTGACAATGCCGGATACCTTCATCGGCAACCCGAATAATTTGATAAATCCGGTAGCGTCCTTCTGATCATAAAAATCCGTATCAGTAAAGGACGACAAGTCTTCAAGATACAGCGACCTCTCCGCCTTGGCCCCCGCCGGAACGATATTCCCCTTGTAAAGCTTAACCCTGACCGTGCCGGTAACATTGCGCTGCGTCACCTCCACGAACCCGTCAATCGCCTCCCGCAGCGTAGAGAACCACTGCCCATCGTAAACTAACTGCGCGTAGCGAATCCCCAGCACCTCCTTGTAATGGCTTGTATCTCTGTCAAGCGTAAGCCTCTCAAGTTCCTGATGCGCTGCGTACAGTATCGCGCCGCCGGGGGTTTCGTATACTCCTCTCGACTTCATGCCTACGAGGCGGTTTTCCACCATGTCAACATGCCCGATTCCATGCACCGCCCCTATTTTGTTAAGTTCCGTCAACAGATCAATCGGCCCCATCGCCTTGCCGTTAACCGCAACCGGATTTCCCTTCGTAAACGTGATTTCAACATATTCCGCCTTGTCGGGCGCTTTCTCTATCGTATTCGTTAATGTATAGACATCGTCCGGCGGCTCGTTCCATGGGCTTTCCAAGGCCCCGCCCTCGTGGCTGATATGCCAGATGTTGCGGTCTTCGGAGTAGATGCGCTTCTTACTTTGCGATATGGGAATGCCGCGCTCTTCGGCGTAGGCTATGCAGTCCTCGCGGCTGTGGAGGTTCCACTTCGGGTCTCTCCACGGAGAAATGATTTTTAATTTTGGGTCGAGCGCCATAATGGTCAACTCGAACCGCACCTGGTCGTTGCCCTTGCCGGTTCCGCCGTGAGCGACGGCGGTCGCGCCTTCCTTATGCGCAATCTCTACGGCGCGCTTCGCTATCAGCGGGCGCGCGAAGCTCGTTCCTAACAGATACGATTTTTCGTAGATGGCTCCGGCTTTCAGGGTGGGGTAGATGTAGTCGGTGATGAACTCTTCTGTTAGCCGCTCTATGTACAGCTTGCTCGCGCCCGTCTTGCGGGCTTTCTCTTCAAGACCGCTCAGTTCTTCGCCCTGTCCGAGGTCGGCGCACATCGCTATTACCTCGCAGTTATAATTCTCCTTGAGCCACGGGATCATAATCGACGTGTCAAGGCCGCCGGAATACAAAAGCACAACTTTTTCCATCTATTATCCTTTTTTATAATCCTGTATTTATGATACATATTGATAAGGGGCAGCCGTTCTCGGCCGCCCCTTATTGTTATTGCAATGACGCCAATACACCGTCAAAAATATCAACGGCCTTATCAATATGGTCCAACCCCACAATCAACGGCGGTATGAAACGTATCGTATTCATGTTGGCCCTCACCAGCAGCAGCCCGGCCTCCTTGCACTTGTCAACTAACGGCCCGGGATCATCCTTGAAGCGTACGCCCAATAGCAACCCCTTGCCCCTCACCCCCTCTATCGACGGATATTTAGCGCACAGGGCCTCTAACTTTATCCTCAAGTAATTCCCGCTTGTCTGCACCCTCTTCAAGAACACCGGATCGCCCACGATGTCAATGATATGCGCACCCAGCACGCACGCCATCGGGTTACCGCCGAATGTTGTCCCGTGGTCGCCCGGAGAGATGCACGCCGCGATTTCATTTGTACACAATACGGCTCCCAACGGCAGCCCGCCGCCAATGGGCTTCGCCACAGTCATCATGTCGGGGACGATGCCTGCCTGCTCGTAGTACCACAGTGACCCGCAGCGCCCGGTGCCGCACTGGATTTCGTCGAATATCAGCGCAATCGAATGCTCCGTCGCGTACTCTCTCAAAAACGTCAGGAACATTGTGTCCGCAACATTAACCCCGCCCTCGGCCTGCAGCGGTTCTACGATTATCGCGGCGAAGTCGTACTTTTCGAGCGTGAGCTTCGCGCACTGGATGTCGTTGAACGGCGAGTAGTGGAACCCGTCCGGCAGCGGCCCGAAGCCCGCATGGAACTTCGGCTGCGCGGTCGCGCTCAGCGAACCGTAGGTGCGCCCGTGAAAACTCTCGGAAAACGACAGCACGTGGAACTTCTGCGCCGACATCTTGGTGGCGCGCTTCCTCGCGAACTTGATAGCCGCCTCGTTGGCCTCGGTGCCGCTGTTGCACAGAAACACCTTGTCAGCAAAACTTTTTTTGACAAGCTTCAGCGCAAAGTCTATCTGCGGCTTGCTGTAATAAAGGTTAGACGTGTGAAGCACAAGCTCGGCCTGGAGCCTAAGCGCCTCCTGAAGCACAGGGTGCGCGTGGCCGAGAGCGTTAACCGCTATGCCCGCGCCGAAATCCAGATACTCCTTGGCGTCTGAATCGTAAAGATACATCCCCTTGCCCCTCACAAGCGGAGCGCCGCCGCGCTTGTAGGTGGGGACGAAGAACTCTTCCGGATCGATATCCATTGTTATTTTTGTGTCCATCTGTTATTCCTTTCCTTGTCAGAATCAGGATTTACAGGATTAGAGGATTTGCAGGATGAACGTCAAAATCTTAAAGTCAAATTATGTTTTTGTTGTTGACTTTGATTTTAAATCCTGTTAATCCTGAAATCCTGAAAATCCTGATTCAGACCATTATTTCTGAATGACCGTTCCCTTAGATTTGCCCTCGGTCAACTCGTTTATTAAAGTATCCGCGCCGTTCCAACCGCAAATGTGCACGCGTCCGACACCCTGTTCCACCGCCTCCGCCGCACCTCGTAACTTGGGGATCATGCCGCCGGTAACCTCACCCGACGCAATAAGCCCCTCAATCTCCGATATCCTTATAATACTGCGCACCTCCGAGTTTATCTTCACACCCGGCACGTCAGAGATGAAAATCAAATCCTCCGCCTCCATAGCCTTCGCCAGCTCGCTCGCCGCCAAATCGGC
>Ga0123356_10004688_pt1 | contig 14076 bp, 8 predicted proteins | sample TergutEmb28metaG_2_FD_92546 | JGI IMG/M metagenome (GOLD analysis project Ga0123356, IMG submission 92546) | Embiratermes neotenicus P3 segment gut microbial communities from Petit-Saut dam, French Guiana - Emb289 P3 | ecosystem: Host-associated > Arthropoda: Insects > Digestive system > Gut ...
ATAGTTGATGACGAAAAAGCCAATATAATGGCCTTGACATCTATCCTAGGTTCTGATTACAAAATCCTGGCACTCAGAGACAGCCGTGAAGCAGCACAAGTTGCGCTGGAAGAGCTTCCGGATGTCATTTTACTTGATATTCTGATGCCCGAAATGGACGGGTTTGATGTAATTGCCAAGCTCAAAGATAACGATAAGACAAAGGATATACCGGTTGTTTTCATCACCGGACTCGATAGTACGGAAGCTGAAGAAAAGGGCTTCAATTTAGGAGCTGCGGACTATATTGCAAAGCCGTTTCACCCGGCAATAGTAAAACTCAGAATTCGGAATCAGATAAGGCTGCTGGAAAGAGACCTGATCGAACGCAACCTAAATGTTGTACTTAAGCTTAAGGAAGAGTTGATAATCGCAAAAGAAAACGCTGAGCACAGTAATAGAGCAAAGAGCGAGTTTTTATCACGCATGAGCCATGAGATGCTTACGCCAATGAATGCAATTTTAGGAATGCTGCAAGTTGCTAAAATGTATCCCAACGATCAAGAGAAATATCTTGACGAAATCGGCACTTCTTCCCGTGAGCTTCTATCATTAATTAATAATGTGCTTGATGTTTCCGGAATTGAGTACGGCACTTTAAAACTAAATGAGACTGAGTTCTCATTTAAATCATTAATTCGTACTGTATTGAGTGACGCTATAAAGCATGCAAAAAGAAAAGAACAGACAATAAACTATGAGATCGACCCGACGATTCCTGAGGAAATGGTCGGTGACGATAAGATGCTCTTTAAATTGATAAACAATTTATTGGCAAATGCTATAAAATACTCACCTGAGAAAGGTGAGATAGTTTTTAACGCTATTTTGCTATATGAAAAGGTAGACAAGATTACTCTTAAAATCACAGTGTCTGACAACGGGATTGGAATTTCGCAGGAACACCAAGATAATCTTTTTACTTTGTTTGAACAGGTCGATGGCAGTAACACCAGAAAACACGGTGGAATAGGACTTGGTCTTGCACTGTCAAAACGAGTACTTGATATGATGGGTGGCAGTATCTGGGTCGATTCCGAACTCGGCGAAGGTGCAAAATTCTCTTTCACTTGTGAGCTGAAAAAGGTAACCTAACGCTATTTAAATATTCAAATTCTCCAATAAATAATCAGTGGTTTTTTCCACTGATTACTTTTTTTAGACTCGTCCATACAATTTCTAAGAAATCAACAATTAAGTTCTTTGAGCTTTGATAAAGCTTTCATTGCAGACTTAAAGTCAAAAGCCTCAATCCTATGAATCAAATCGTCACTTTCCGGTACTAATTGAAGACGATCGATAAATTGCAAACACTCCGGATCACTATCTCTTAGGATAGGCTCCAACTCACTAAAAAGTTTATTTTTAGCTTTAGTGTCCAGTTTCTTCCTATCAAGAGTATAAACTACAGAATCATTTAATTCAGCCTCAAAATCACTTACAACAGCATTAAGTTCTTCCTCCAGCACCTCCAGTTGCTGCACAGAAACATTATTCTCGCCACCACGCAAGCTGCTCTCCACAAGCTCAGATGCTTTTTGCAAACGCTTTTTACCAAGCTGTCCGGCATTACTCTTAAGATTATGAGACAACCTGTGCGCCAACGCTATATCTCCGTTTGATAATGCCTTATTGATTTCAAGATATGTTCCCTTATTGCTTCTGACAAAATTTTCAATTAGCTTGCGATGTAATTCCTCATCTGCTTTTCTTTGCATTTCTATGTCTTCATTGTACCAATTTACAGGCTTAAAATACTGGAGTAAACAACGCCAAAGTTCTTGTGATGTGAATGGTTTACCAAGATAACCACTCATACCGCTTTTCATGTATAACTCTCGGTCATCTGACATGACATTTGCTGTCATTGCTACAACAGGTATACCAACATTCATTTCAAATATCTTCCTTGAAGCCTCAAGACCACCCATCTCAGGCATATGCATATCCATAAAAATCAAATCAAACTGCTTCTGTTCTTTTTTTATTCGTTCCTTGATCATTTTGATGCCTATCTTTCCATTTTCGGCAACTATGGTTGTTAACCCTACCCTTTCCAGATGTTCGCAAATAACTTGCTGATTCATATCATTATCTTCACACAGAAGCACTTCTCCTTCGAAAATTGGCTTTTCCATGCTGTTTAGGGGCATGCTCACTTCAGGAATCTTAGCCTTTTTTCTGTCGATCGTATCAAAGCAGAGCTCAAAAATAAACTTACTGCCAACCCCCACAGTACTTTCTATTTGCAACTCGCCACCCATAATATCTACTAAGTTTTTAGTGATTGTGAGTCCTAATCCGGTCCCTCCGTATTTGCGGGCTGTACCGGACTCCGCTTGTCTAAATGGATCAAATATTCTTTTGATCTGCTTGCGCGACATACCAATGCCCGTATCCTCTATTTCAAACCGCATTGTTATGCTGTTAGCTGTTGTATTAAGTAATGTTGCGCGCATCTTTATACTGCCGGCATTTGTAAACTTAACAGCGTTAGAAAGAAGATTGACAAAAATCTGTGTCAATCTTAACGGGTCGCCAACAGGCACTCTACCTTCGGATGGCTCAGCGTAGAAATGCATATGCAGGCCTTTTTCTTCTGCTTTAGGTGTTATCATAGATTTGCAGCTTGTAAAGATCTCATAAAAATCAAACGGAATTCTTTCCAGGTCCATCTTACCCGCTTCGATTTTAGAAATATCCAGTATATCGTTGATAATATGCACTAACCATTCTGAGTTATCCAAAATCATTCTCAGATACCCTTTGGTCTTTTCTGAGATAGTGTCTTCAAGGGCAAGTTCGGAAAACCCGATTATACTGTTCATCGGTGTTCGTATTTCGTGACTCATTCTTGAAAGAAAATGACTTTTTGCCAGATTGGCCTGCTGAGCTGCAATAGTAGCTTCTTTTAATGCCAGATTCGCTGCACGTAGTATTTCGTCGCTTTTTTTGCGCATGTAAGCTCCCGCTAGAATCGAACCAACCATTGATACTAGCTTAAACTCATCTTCAGCCCAATTTGCTTGCTCAAACATCGTAAAAAAGACAAGATACCCTGCGCGACTCCCTCCGATTGTCAATGGTATATAGCAAAAACTCTTCTCATACAAATCTGTATCAGGATAATCTTCAAAATAATATTTTGCATCCCTCTTGTAAAAACAACCAGTTTTGTCTGCTTCATCAAGTATCGGTCGCATTGCATCATATTCAAGTGTGTTTCCCAGCATTTTTGGCGTCTTATCATTTATCACACTTTCATATGTGCACAGAAGTGAACCGTTTTGCTGATACTCCAGAATGATCGCTCTATCCGTTGCAGTAAAATCACGCAGCTCATATAACGCTCTGTTGATTAGAGTATTAAAATCATATGGCTGAGTAAAAGGTACAGAAAACTCTGAAATGAAGTCCTGTGTTTTGAGCTCTGCAAGATTTGCTGCAAGTAGTATGTCTTCACTCATTTTTCGCGAGTAAGCTCCTGCTATGATAGAGCCAGCCATCGAAATAAGCTGAAGCTCATTTTCAGCCCAGTTTGCATGCTCAAACATCGAGAAAAACACAAGATAACCAACGAGGCTGCCACCGATCGTCATCGGAATGTAACAAAAACTCTTTTCCCCAAGATTTGTCTCCGGATATTTCTTAAAGTAGTTGTCTGCATCTCTCTCATAAAAGCAACCTGTTTTGTCTGCTTCATCGAGGATCGATTTCATTTTCTCATATTCAAACAAGAGTTTGTGGATTTTTGGTGTTCTTTTATTGATCACACTTTCATATGTGCACAAAAGGTAGTCTGTAGATTGAAACTCAAATATAACAGCCCTGTCTGTTGCGGTAAAATCACGCAAGTCAAACAAGGCATTGTTAATAAGCTCGTCAAAATCATAAGGCTGTGTAAAAGGTACAGAGAACTTTGTTGCAAATTCTTGCATTCTAATGTTTATCGGATCAGCGCCTGTACCATCATCGCCCAATCTCACGGCTCTTTTTACTTTTGATAATAGATAGTTTTCATGCGGCATTTTGGATTCCATTTCCTTTCGCAGCGCGTAGAAATGTGTACCTCTTTGTAGAAAACTAATACTTTGGTGTGTAATTGTATCATAATTATGAACAAGACTGCAATAGGATTTAGCAATATTGTTCACAGTTTGTTAATTATTCCTTAAGGGTTTGTACATAATAACTAAATCCACGAGTCATAGATGTGACCAGGAGCTTAGACATTTCAAAATAAAACAATACTAGTTATGCTGCTTGAAAGAGTTACAAATATCGCATATAATTATAATGATAAAGATAAGAACAATGAGCGGGGTATAAATCAAGATTATGAAAAAACGTGTTTCAGCAATCCTTTTAGCACTCGTGTTGATTTTATGTCTTGTTGCAGCATGCAGCGACAAAAGTGCTCCGGTAGTAGGTGCAGCAGCAAGAGGTGTGTACATTGCCATAGACTACATGTCCGGCTCATCACTGAGGTTCGATCGTGATGAGTTTCAAAGACTTATGGGTGACTACAATATAGAACTCACAGTAGAGATAGGAAATGTAGCAGATAATATATCTGCTATTGAGCAAGCTATCGAAGATAGTTTAGATGTTATTTTCATAAACCCGAATGACATCGAATCTGTTATCCCTGCGTTAACACGTGCCAGAGAAGCAGGAATTATTGTCGGTTTATTCTCATCACACCCCCCGCTTGATGAGTACCCGGACTACCCGTTTGACTTCTTTGCAGGAACCGATGACTACCTTGGTGGCGTACAAGCCGGAGAGTATGTTTCCGAAAGATTCCCGGATGGCGCAAACTTTGTTGAAGTTGGCGGACAAACGGGACACATCGCTGCAATAAACCGCCATGAGGGATTTCGCGATGGTATTGCAGCCAACATCGTTGAGCTTGACTCACAGTTTGTACCCGGATCTTGGCGGACAGACGAAGCACGTGAAATTATGGAAGACTTCCTGCTTATATATGGCGATGAAATCAACATCGTATGGTGTCACTGGGATAACGGAGCAAGTGGCGTAATCGAGGCAGTACAAAATGCAGGAAAAGTCCCCGGCACAGACATCGCTGCAGGCGAAATCTTCATAATTGGTTACGACGGAAACGGAACCGGATATAAGCAGGTTGAAGATGGATTTCAAGCGCTTAGTGTTGGACAAAGCTTAACTAACATGGCGATGAGATGCCTCGAAAATGCAAGAATAATGCTCGATGGCGGAACAGTTGATAAAATGAACTGGATTCCCCATGACATGGTAACACTCGAAACAATCGACAACTTCCCAAGACCTGAGTGGTAAACAGGTACACATCCATTTGCACACTTATGCAAAAAGCAGATCCAACTATCTGTGGTGTTCATAACGCAAATGTCAACCTATATTTCAAAAGGTTGTCATTTGTTCTCCTTTAGCACGCCAGTTGTCGCCAAAGACGAACTATTTTGTGGTGGCTAATGGGTTTTTGATAGTTACTTCAATGTACAAGTATCATTTCCTAGAAAAAGGACGTATGTGTGATAACTCACTCAAGAAGATCTTTTGATGTTTCAATGAAATTATAAATATTGTACTTTTTGCACTCCTCTGGATATTTTTCTGCTACCCTATATAAGCAATCAACGAACTCATTATTGCTGCGGTCATAATGGTCGATGAAGACAAAAAGAAAGCATTAAATGATGCCATAAACTTATACCGCGAGCAATTAGGCTGGCATGAACTGGATGAGTTCAAATTCGCTAAGACCAATAAAGCTATCTTGGTTGATCTTATTAATCATATAAAGAGATCTGATTACAAAGCTTACGCAGTAGTGCTTGACAAAAGAGAAATCGATATTGAGAGCATACCTAAAGAGAAAGTCTCAATCTACAACCACGTCCTAAAGGAACTTCTGCTCAGGGTTTGTAAAGACAAGCAGAGCATAACCATTGACGGTAAATATGGTAAAAAACATGATGCAGAAATTCGTGTTTACTTACGAAAACATCTTAGGGATAACGGAATTACCGGTACCAGTATCAAGTTTATCGATTCACGGAAGGATTCTTTAGTTCAATTAGCGGATATTGTTGTTGGTTCAGTTGCACGTTCATATAAGAATAAAACCGATTCTCAAAGGTATATTGACCTGTTAAAGGACAAAATAATCAAAGTTGAGAAAATTGATATATAATATACGAAACCGCCCCTATCTCTTTCGAGAGTGCGGCATCCATCCGGATGCCCTTCAGGGCGGTATAACCGTGTGCTTATTATAGCAAATTATAGGATTTCTGTCAAATTTTCTATTTGCCAAGTTGTAGTGTTTAAGTGATTATCGTAAAGCAAATGCAAAACGCCCCGAACTTTCGGGGTGTTTTACGTGCAACTCGCCATCTATCCGGCAGATTTCTCTCCCGGAAAGTGTCGCCATACGACGCCAATTCGATTAGCGAATCTTTGTAACTGAATTGTACTTCAAATAGTCATAAATGACAAGAGTAACATAGCGGCTATATAAAAATGCGTTCATTTTAAAAACTTCACCCTTATACTAATGCCATAATTTCCCGACTCGCCGCTAGGTAAAACCCCACCACCGAAAACCTCATAATAAGTAATCTCGGAATAATTCTCCCACCGCTCAAGCACAAACGGTACTTTATCTTTTGAGATATATCCAACGACCTTATCATTTATGCTAACACTGAACGCAGCCTCTCCCTCGTGTTCGGTCTTATTAAGCCGGGCGACCGGATCATTATTATACGGCGCATCTTTAAAGTAAACTTTTCTTATTGTGGACTGTCTGTCATCAAACGTCACACCGACAACCCTAAAAACTTCGCTCTCATAAGGCTTGTACCGGATGCATGAAAAATTTATTTCCGATATTTCCTTTAATACTACAGAAAAATAGTCATTCATGCTGAAAGTGTCGTCCAACGACACCGACCCGCCCCTAAATACAGAATGTCTATAACTAAAATAATACTTTATATCGACGACAGACTCACCCTTATGATCCACGAGGTTTTCCTTGAACACAGAAATAAAATATGGATATTCAGCCCACTTAGGAATGTTGTCCTGTAAAAATGCACAACTCTCGCGAGTTTTCGCAATATCCTCACGACTCATGTCTTTAATTCCCAACTCAGCCGAATATTTACAAGCTAACCCTTTAGGTAAACGACTATACTCCTCCACTAATAAATTATGAAATGCTCTTGCATTATCCATACCAACAGAAACGCAGTCGAAACAAACACCGGCAGCATTTATCTTTAAAAATAATCCCTTTTTACTACATTCGACACATTTAGCCATGATTATATCACCTTACATCCTAAAACTAATTACAAAAAGGCAAAACTTACAAAGTCATCGACGAAGACACGCTTTACAGGATCGGAATAATAACAGCGCCAAGATGGCAAGACATAGCACATATAAACGGCTTGCATGTAACATAAACAGATATGTAGTGGGATGACCATCCGTATACATAATAAAAGAAAAGAGAGCAGGGACAAAACTCTGCGCTTTTTTTGTTCTCAAGTCCTAGGAATCACGATCCCAAATAATCCGTTTACAAAAACAAATGACACCGTGTTCGGATTTGAGATACTCTGGCACGCCAGTTGTCGCCAAAGACGACCAATTTTATGCTACCTACTGGTTTTAAAGAATAATACTCATTAAATATTATCTTCGTTATCTGCACCAGCAATCCAGTCATTCCCACAATTAAGGCAGGTAATCCTTATTTTTTTTGCTCCAATCCCTCCAGCCGTTAATCCTAGTGGACCTGCAATAAAAGCTCCCAATGCCGCTTTACCAACACTAAACCCCTTTTTATTCGCACTGATAGAAGTAGAGCCGCACTTAAAGCATGTTGGAACTTTTGTTGCATCCTCTTTAGCATGAGTCTCAGCCATTCTCCTAGCTTGCTCATACTTTTGATCTGCAAGCAATTGCTTATTCTTGATTTTATTAATCTTAATTGCTTCTTCAATATCAACAACATACATCATGTTAAAGGCATTAGGTCCACAGTTTGCAAAGTTCACTGGATCAGATGTTGCCTTTTCTGCACAAAGCTCGCACATATTGCCTCTGGATAGTTTAAACCGTCTATTGCCTTTAAATCCAGTTTTCTCACCACACACATCGCAAATGGATGCAGTATAAAAAGCCTTGTTTGATCTGATATGGTTTATAAGGCTGATAATTATCAGTAGTATTATTACTCCAAGAATTACAAAAAAGACAACCATTTTACCAACTCCAATCATGAGTATAGTGGAGACAGAATAGCATCATTGCACTCTCTTTTCAAGTACTACCTGTTATCTGTGATATAAACATTATAGGAAAGCTTGCAAAAAGGTAAAATAACGAAGTAATAATACTGTTGTTATGCAAAAAGGGTAACTGACATGATTACTTCAAATAATTACGTCAGCTACCCTCTAGGTTTATCTATTCAGTTTTTTTGCTCGTCGTCTTCTCTGCCATCTTTCAAACTCGCACTTTACATTTTCATAAGCAAAGTACCGCTTTTTATATATGCTGCTCCTCCGTTTGAGTGTACTTGTCACGCGGATAATAATCTTTACCGGTATAGTAAGCACGAACGGTGCAATTACGATTGTGTTGAAAAGCAAATTGTATGTCACCGTTTGTCCAAAGAAGAATGTGCTGAACACAGCGAGAATTTTGTCACATATTTGTCACTATGCTTTGACCCAAACAGAGTGCTTATAAGCGATAATGATAAACTTTCAGACTAAAATATCGACAAACAAAACAACGACTACCTACTTGTATCAGTGGGTTGTCGTTGCGTTGTAAGGTGGCACGCCTGGAGCGACTCGAACGCCCGACCCTCTGCTTAGAAGGCAGATGCTCCATACTCCTGAGCTACAGGCGCATTTATCTCTAACACCTAGTCGAATAGGTGTTGAGCGCAGCCATTATACAATGTCATCGACAGGAATGTCAAGATGCCGAATATCATCATGAAAGAAAAGTTTACTTTGTCAATCTTGACTTTATATATATAAAGTAGTAAGATTCTGACTCTAAGAACACAGAATAATGGTATTAACATGATACCTCAAGCAATTAATGGAGGAAGTCTTTAATGATAAATCAAGAGTTTGATAGCTTAAGTGACATGCACGAACGTGCTAAGCTGATGCTCGACACTTCTCCGCTATGCATTCAGATTTGGGACAAAAACCTCAATACCATAGACTGTAATGAAGCCGGCGTTCGACTATACGGGTTTAAAGACAAACAGGAGTACGTCGAAAGGTTTTTGGAAAGCTGCTCGCCGGAGTACCAACCCGATGGTCAACGTTCTGACGAAAAAGCCGTGGCACTGGTGCATAAAGCATTTGAAGAAGGGTCATGTGTCTTTGACTGGATGCACAAAATGCCGGATGATGACATAATGATCCCTGCTGAAGTCACACTGGTTAGATCACGCTATAGAGATAAAGATGTTGTTTTAGGGTATACCAGAGACAAGCGCACAGAAAGTAAAATGCTTAAAGATATAGAGCAAAGAGACAAACTGCTGCGTGCTGTTAATCAAGCTGCGACATTGCTGCTTGTAACAGACGAAGATAAAGATATAAAGGCAACATTGACAGCAAGTATGGAGCTCGTAGGTAATGCCATAAAAGCTGACCGTGTCCACATTTGGAAATACAAGTACGAAAACGACGACATTTTTCTGATAAGCAAATACACCTGGCTCAGTAAAGTTGGAGCAAAGAAAAAGCTAATTTCTAAGGATCTTAATATAAATATCAGTGGTTGGCCTGAGGAGGTACACGATCGGTTCAAAAGAGGCATTAGCACTAATAGCATTGTTTCGGAACTACCTCCATATGACAGAGCATTTTTCTCTGCTCTTGATATCAAATCTGTTGTTATTATTCCGCTGTTTTTAGACGATCAGCTTTGGGGTCTATTTAGTGTTGACGATTGCGAGATTGAACGCATGCTGTCGGAAGATGAGATTGAAATTTTGCGATCGGTAAGTCTTATGATGGTGACCTTGATAAATCGATATGCTTTAATAGAAAAACGCACACAAGAACTTGAGCAGCTAAAAGAAAACGCTGAAGAAGCCAGTCAGGCAAAATCATTCTTCCTTGCAAGTATGAGTCATGAGATACGTACTCCAATGAATGCAATTCTTGGTGCGACAGAAATTATGATGCAATCATATTCACTTCCGGATGATGTCGACGAGTGGCTAAGCAGGATCTATAACTCAGGTAATCTGCTGTTGGGCATCATAAATGATATACTTGACTTGTCCAAAATCGAAGCAGGCAAGCTACATGTCAATCCTGCAAACTATCAAATCGCAAGTGTAATAAATGATACAGTGCTACTCAATATATTAAGAGGCGAAGGAAAACCGATAGAGTTTGACCTTCAAGTCAGTAGTGATCTCCCTGCAATACTTGTCGGTGATGAGTTGCGCATTAAGCAGATACTCAACAACCTTCTATCAAATGCTTTTAAGTTTACTGACGAAGGCAAAATCACCTTAACCGTAGATTTCGATCCCTCACCTGAAGATAATACAGTGATTCTTGTTATGAAGGTACGAGACACCGGATATGGTATGACAAGCGAGCAAATGGAGCAGTTATTTGAAGAATATTCTCGTTTCGATAACACCGCCGGCATTACAATTGAAGGAACCGGTCTGGGTCTTCATATCACTCAACGTTTGGTTTACTCTATGGATGGCAGCATAAATGTCGAGAGTGAACCCGGCAAGGGCTCTGAGTTTACTGTTCTCCTTCCCCAAAAGACTATAGACGATGTAACTCTGGGAAAAACAGTTACAGACAACTTAAGGAACTTCACATTCTCTTGTGATAACAGAAGAGAGCGTCGTAGGGTTACCAGGGAGATAATGCCATACGGAAAGGTTCTTGTTGTAGATGACGTCGAAACAAATCGTTTTGTCGCTGTTGGTCTTTTAAAGATTTATAAGTTGCAAATAGATACTTCAGACAGCGGTTATGACGCTATCGATAAGATAGAAAGCGGGAAGACTTATGATATAATCTTTATGGATCACATGATGCCCGGTATTGACGGCGTTGAGACTACAAAACGCTTGCGTGATATGGGCTATAACATGCCGATTGTCGCTCTGACAGCCAACGTTATTGCAGGTCAAATGGAAATGTTCCTAAGTAACGGCTTCGACGACTTCATATCAAAACCTATAGACATACGTGCCTTAACATCTCTTTTAAACAGGCTTATTCGTGACAAGCAGCCTCCTGATGTTCTGGAAGCTGCCCGTGAGGTAAATCTCAACATCACAACAGATCCGGTGGAGGCACATACGAGTTCCGACTCAGACAAGCAATCTGAAACACAGATATCAAACATGGATATTCCGGGTATCAATGTTGCAAAAGGTCTCAGTCGATATGATGGCGATGCAGAAACATATCTGAAAATACTGCGCTCTTACGCAGCCAGCATTCGCACTATACTCGAAAGTATCGATGAGGTTGGAGAGAGTACTTTACCGGCGTATATTATTGGTACGCATAGCATAAAAGGTGCGAGTTATGATATCTTTGCCGACTCTATAGGCAATAAAGCAGAGCAACTGGAAGCAGCAGGCAAAGACGGGAACATTGACTATATCCTCAAGAATAACGAAGCCTTCCTTGATGAAGCCTGGATCCTTATAGGGCACGTCGAAGCTGCCATAAAGACTATCGATGATGCTAACCCGAAGCCTACCAAGAGTATTCCTGACAGAGAAGCTTTGATCAAGCTTCGGGATGCATGTGAAGTTTACAACATGGATGATGTTGATGAGTTGATTGCAGAGATAGATCAATACAGCTACGATGATGATGACGGTCTTGTTGATTGGCTGCGTAAAAGCATCGACATGATGAGCTTTTCACAAATTGTAGAGAGACTCGACGAATATCTACAATAATCTTCATCAAGCTACATTGATGAAGATATACTTCCTAATGTTGCAGAAAAGGATGGTGTTTTTAATGCCTAAAGAACGTCGTAAAATAATTATTGTTGATGACATCATGTTCCATCTCCTCTCGATCAAAGAGCGGCTTAAAGAAAACTATGTCGTCTTCCCTGCGCAAACGACTGATATGCTGTTTTACCATCTGAGCAAAGTTGAACCTGAAATGATTCTTATGGATATAAATATGCCCAATAACGACGGCTTTAAGACCATAGAAATGCTTAAGGCAGATGATCGTTATTCAAAAATACCGGTTATATTCCTAACAGGTCAAAAGGACAAAGAAAGTTACTCGCGAGCAATGAGTCTCGGAGCGGCAGATTACCTTATGAAGCCGGTGACTGACGCCGAGCTGGTGGAGTGCATCGAATATCATTTAAATCCTGACAGCCCTTCCGCAATGAGACCGGTCATTCTCGCGGTCGATGATAATCCAAGCATTCTCAAATCCGTCAACTTTTTCCTCAGGGAAAAATACAATGTGTCAACACTGCCAAATCCGGAAAAATTAAGAGAGCTGCTAACAATGATAACTCCCGATCTTTTTATTCTGGATTGTAATATGCCTGTATTAAACGGTTTTGATCTTGTTCCGATCATACGGGGATACCCTCAACATCAGGAAACGCCGATCATTTTCCTGACCGGCGAGGGTACAATGGACAATTTCTCAGTTGCTATGACACTCGGTGCGAGTGACTTTTTAGTAAAGCCAATCGACGAAAACAAACTACGAGAAAAAGCTGATCTTCATTTGAAAGATTTTGTTATGCGTAGACGACTGAGTCGCATCGCACATTCACAAACGCTTTAGCTGCGTATTTCTCCCGGGTTTTCTATAATATATCCTCCGAGAGTTTCGAGTCTTTCTCGAAACTCTTTTGATTTTAGTATCGCAAGCAAATCTTTTATGACCGGCAACTCCCAGGCATGATCCGGAATGATAAGATCGTACTCTTCATCGCATATGTGGACAAAATCCAGATCATACATCTTTGCAGCAGAGAAAACACCGAGACCGACATCGGCGGAGTCTGAGTTGATAAGTGCTGCAACAGACGTATGTGTGAACTCTTCGTGGTCATAACCGTATATCTTTGTTGTATCGATTCCGTTTTTATTACAAAGATAGTCGATTAGAATCCTTGTGCCCGACCCTTTTTGTCTGTTGACATATCTAATACCGTCTTTGACTAGATCGTCTACACTCTTTATGTTCCCGGGATTTCCTTTTTGTAATATCAGACCTTGCTTTCGCTTGACACACTCGATAAGTCGATAACCACCATCAGGCATAAGCCGTTGAATAAAAGACTTATTATACTCCCCCGTATTTTCGTCAAGGAGATGCGTTCCCGCAAGATGCGCCTCCCCTTTCCTGACAGCAAGTAAACCTCCCATGCTGCCGACGTGTGCCGAGCTCATTGAAGTGTTTACATCCTCGAGGCGTAGCAAGTCGGATAGTTCATCCAGAAGCGGGTCATGACTACCTATAACCACCAAACTTTGACGAAGCTCCGCTTCATGTCTCATCAATCGTACATTTACTACCGCACCGCTATCGTATCCTTCAACCTGCTGAGGGACTTCTAGAATTCCATCTGCTCTCATAAATGATGTTACAACACCACTGCCTCTGTTAAGCGGTGAAGCTATGAGTTTTTCGCCAACATATCCCAGTCGAACACGGACAAACTCATGATACTTCAGCGTAGAGACAACTGATTTTGACAACGTTGCACTGACTTCTTTTCCCTGTTCGTTTGCAAATTTACCTAAACTCTCGACTATAGGGCGTACGAGCTGTTCAAGTACGATGATTCCTGACACCGGATATCCGGGCAGACCTATTACCGGCTTTGCTTCGCAAATACCAAGTATCGCAGGTTTTCCCGGTTTTATCGCAATCCCATGAAAAAGCACAGATCCTATACCTTCGATTACCGACGCCGAGTAATCTTCTCTGCCTGCAGATG
>Ga0123356_10004689_pt1 | contig 14074 bp, 11 predicted proteins | sample TergutEmb28metaG_2_FD_92546 | JGI IMG/M metagenome (GOLD analysis project Ga0123356, IMG submission 92546) | Embiratermes neotenicus P3 segment gut microbial communities from Petit-Saut dam, French Guiana - Emb289 P3 | ecosystem: Host-associated > Arthropoda: Insects > Digestive system > Gut ...
ACCAGAGCGGTCTCAAGCTTTTACATAAAACTTTAACCAGGGCGATGTTTGAACAAATGGTGGAAGACCTTCTTACACGTTCAAAAGATCCTTGCAGAAAGGCGCTTGCGGACGCAGGGCTCTCCCCCGACCAAATTGATGAAGTAATTCTTGTCGGCGGTTCCACACGCATTCCCGCCGTGCAGCAGATTGTTAAAGATCTGTTCAAGAAAGAACCCAACAAAGGGGTGAATCCTGATGAGGCTGTTGCCGTCGGCGCGGCAATTCAGGGCGGTATTCTGGGCGGCGACGTAAAAGACGTGCTGCTGCTGGATGTTACTCCGCTTTCACTCGGTATTGAAACACTGGGCGGCGTTATGACAAAGCTCATTACGCGCAATACAACCATCCCAACCCGCAAGAGCCAGATTTTCTCCACTGCTGCGGACGGCCAAACCGCCGTTTCAATTCAGGTTTTGCAGGGCGAACGCGAAATGGCTAACCAGAACCGCGTTCTTGGCCGCTTCGACCTTGTGGGAATTCCTCCCGCTCCGCGCGGAGTTCCGCAAATCGAAGTAACTTTCGACATCGACGCAAATGGCATTGTTCACGTAAGCGCAAAAGATCTTGGCACCGGCAAAGAGCAAAAAATCCGCATCGAAAGTTCTTCCGGCTTAAACGATCAGGAAATAGACCGCATGGTAAAAGAAGCGGAACTCCACGCAGAAGAAGACAAAAAAGAGCGTGAAAAAGCCGAGGTGCGCAACGAAGCAGACTCAATGATTTACAGCACCGAAAAAAATATTAAAGACCTTGGCGACAAGGTAAACGAAGCGGATAAATCCAAAGCAGAGGAAGCAATTGCCGATCTGCGCAAAGCAATTGAAAGCGGCAACCTTCAGTCTATTAAGGAAAAAACCGAAGCCCTAAAACAGGTGTCTTACAAAATTGCAGAAGAAATCTACAAACAACAGGGAGCCGGCGCGGCAGGGCAGCCTGGCGGAAATCCTGGCGCAGGCCCGGACATGGGCGGGTTTAATCCAAACATGGGCGGGCAAGGGTTCGATCCTAACATGGGCGCCAATTCCGGCGACAACACCAAAAGCGCCGAAGATGCAGACTACGAGGTTGTAGACGACAAGTAACAGTTGCGTTTCGTCTGGCAGGAGTCAGACGAAACGGCACAAACTTACACAGAGAGTTCCCAAATATAAGGAAATTTAATGGCAAAGCGTGACTACTATGAAGTTCTGGGTGTGCAGAAAAATGCTTCGAAAGATGACATAAAAAAGGCTTACCGCAAACTCGCTATTCAGTACCATCCGGATAAAAACCCCGGTAATAAAGAAGCTGAAGAAAAATTTAAGGAAGCAACCGAAGCTTACGAAATTCTCGCGGATGACCAGAAAAAGTCCGCTTATGATCAGTTTGGTTTTGCCGGCGTAGAGGGCATGAGTGGCGGTCAGCATGACTTTTCGGGCGTATTCCGGGGCTTTGAGGATATATTCGGAGACTTTTCCAGTATCTTTGATATTTTCGGCGGCGGCTTCCGCAGAGGCGGGGCATCGGGCAGCAGGGTCAGGCAGGGGGCAAATCTTCGCTACGATATTGAAATTCCGTTTAAGGATGCTGTCTTTGGCACAAAGGTTGAGATTCAGTATTCACACAATGAATCCTGCCCTACATGCAAGGGATCCGGGGCATCAAACGGGGGGAGCAGGAAAACTTGCCCCATGTGCCAGGGTTCGGGGCAAGTCCGGCACAGCCAGGGGTTCTTCTCGGTTGCCACCCCGTGCCACAACTGCGGCGGAGAAGGTTCCATTATTGAACATCCGTGCAAGGACTGCGGCGGCGCGGGGACGCAGAAAAAGCGTCAGAAGATCATGGTTACAATTCCCGCTGGAGTCGAAAACGGCAAACGTGTTGTTGTCCCGCACCAGGGCGATGCGGGCCCCAACGGAGGGCAGCCGGGCGACTTGTATGTATTCATCAGAATTAAGCCGCACGAATACTTTGAACGGCAGGAATACGATCTCTACTGCGCTGTTCCCATCTCTATAAGCCAGGCTGTTCTGGGAGCGGATATTCATGTAACGACTTTGGACAATAAAACCATAAAGGTAAAAGTGCCCGCTGGCATTCAGAGCGGCAAAATGCTGCGCATCCGCGACGAAGGGGTTCCTTCCAGCATCCATAAAGGCAATCTTTACATTAAGCTTATCGTTCAAATTCCGGAAAAACTTTCCCGCAAGGGCAAGGAATTGCTGGAAGAATTTGCCAAGATAGAAGGCCAGAACAACAGCCCTAAACCTATCCCGCTTTCACAGCTTGCCGCCGGGCAATAGGCTTGCCCGGCATCCGGTTGCCAGATCCAAAACCAGAGGGTATAATTATTAAATGCAAGAGAAAGTAGCGATCCTGGGGGCTGGCGCCTGGGGAACGGCAATTGCCAAAGTAATTGCAGATAAAGGCAAAGATACGGTTATCTGGTGCAATGAAGCTGCAACCGCCGACGATATTAACCAAAGAAATCTAAATTCTGTATTTTTACCGGAAGTTGAACTACCCAAAAATTTAAGAGCAACCAGCAATATAGAAGAAGCTGCCGAAGGCAGAGATTTTCTTATTTTTGCTTCGCCGTCGATGTATTTGCTGGAAACTTTAAAAAAGATTCTTCCTGTAAAATCTATCCGGGAAGGCGAAACTTCAATTGCGGTTTTAACCAAAGGTTTTCTTCCAACTGCAAAAGGGCCGCGGCTAATTCTTGAAACAATGGAAGATTATCTGCCAGGTTTTTACCGGCAGGCGCTTGTGTATATCGCAGGGCCAAGCCACGCCGAAGAAGTTTCCTGCGGAAAAATTACCGGCCTTATTGCCGCAAGCGAAAATGCCAAAAATTCCATCCGTTTCCGCGATTTGTTAAAAAACCCCCGGCTTTTTGTTTTTTCGTCTTTTGACATACGCGGAGTTCAGGTTTCGGCAGCCGCCAAGAATGTAATAGCCATCGCTTTTGGAATGTTGGACGCAATGAGGACAACGGGAAGCACGGACATGTTCGGCGACGGAACGGAATCCCTTCTGCTTGCGGCAGGACTAAACGAAATACAAATTCTTGGAAATGCGCTGGGCGCTACTCATCCGGAAACATTCACTTCCATTTCCGGAATTGGCGATTTGGATGTAACCTGCCGCTCGGTTTTTGGCAGGAACAGGCGTTTTGGCAGAGAAATCGTCGAAAAGAAAATATTAAATTCTTTTAAAGATATAGAAGATTTATTTAACCGCATCGGCGAAGTTGGGTATCTTCCCGAAGGAGTGCCGGCGGCAAAATACATAAAAACTATAGCGGAAAAACACCGCCTTAAACTGCCTGTCTCTACCGGTTTATACGGTATCTTAAACAGGGAAATGGAACCTTTTGATTTTCTGACAAATATTATTGACGGTTTGGGCAGATAGCGGCAAACATACACCGGATTAATGCGAGGAAAAAATGCTTGATAAATTAACAGAAAAAATTTCAGATGCGCTGCGTTTTGTTGCGGGCAAATCGACAATATCGGAAAAAAATATTGAAGACGCGGTAGAAGCAATCAAGATGGCATTGCTGGAAGCGGATGTAAATTTGCGTGTTGTGCGCCGCTTTGTAAATTCCACAATCGAAGAAGCAAAGGGCGAAAAGGTTCTTCGTTCTGTTGATCCGGGGCAGCAGTTTATAAAAATTATTCATGATAAACTTGTCTCTTTTCTTGGAGACGAGAATCCTTCAAGCCGCGCCATAAAATTAAAAGGCCCCGATGTAATAAGCACGGTACTGATGCTTGGTTTGCAGGGTTCGGGCAAAACCACAAGTTCCGCTAAACTTGCGCTGCGCCTGAAAAAAGAGGGGCGGAAGCCGCTGTTGGTCGCCTGCGACCTTGTGCGCCCCGCCGCCATAGAACAGCTCTCCGTACTGGGCGGCCAAATTGGAATCCCGGTTCATGCCGAACTTCGCTCCGGAGGGGAAGCCCCAAATGACAGCGTTAAGGTGTATCAAAATGCTTATTCGTGGGCAAAGCAAAACCTTATCGACACATTGATTATCGACACCACTGGCCGCCTGCAAATTGATGAAACCATGATGGCGGAACTTTCCCGCCTGAAAGAAGCCTCAAAGCCCGATGAGATACTGCTTGTTGCCGATTCAATGACAGGCCAGTCTGCCGCAGATATTGCCAAAACATTCGATGAAAAAATCGGGCTTACCGGGGTTGTGCTTACCAAGTTTGACTCCGACACCCGAGGCGGCGCGGCGCTTTCGCTTAAGACAATTACCGGCAAGCCGTTAAAATTTACGGGCACAGGCGAAAAGCCCGAAGACTTTGAACCTTTCCACCCCGAGCGGATTGCCGGGCGCATTTTGGGCATGGGCGATGTTGTCAGCCTGGTTGAAAAAGCGCAGGAAGTTATCGATCAGAAAGAGGCTATTGAACTCCAGAAAAAAATGGAAAAAGAAAGCTTTACTCTGGAAGACTGGCTTTCGCAGCTTCAGGCTGTAAAGAAAATGGGGTCGTTAAAATCCATGCTGGAAATGTTTCCGGGGCTTCAGGGGCAGATAAGCGAAGAAGACATTGACAGGGCGGACATGAAACGCCAGGAAGCCATTTTAAGTTCAATGACCCGCAAAGAACGCGCAAACCATCTTATCATTGGGCCTACCCGCCGCAGCCGCATTGCCCGCGGTTCGGGAACATCGGTTGCGGAAGTAGCGCGCCTTATCAAAAAGTTTGAAAAAATGCGCGGCATGATGAAGAAGATGGCAAAAGGCGCACGCGGCGGCGCAATACCGGGGATGCCTAACATGCCGGGAATGTTTTAGTTGAGTTACCTCACTATCTCAAGTGAAATCGACCATAGAGGCTTGAAATTTTATTAAAAATAAACGATATTGTATACATGACGGATTTTTTATATGCGAGACCTTCCGTTTTGGAAGGGATAGGAAGAAATATAGACCTTTTCGGGGTTCTCAATGCTTATAACGTATCAAAGAACGGGAATGAGGCTGACCAGAAAGCCCGTTTAAATGATATTGAAACACTAAAAAAAGACTTTCAGGCTGCATACGGATTGGTAATAAATGGGAACAAGTTCTAAGAAAAATAGAACGGGTCAACAAAGAAAGAAAATAAAACTACTGAACCAATATTAATTTTTAAAGTGATAGGGCATGATTCCCTATTTTAGCTGATGCAGGCTTATTAAAATATGCGCCCAATGCGCTGCTGCGTTTTTGACAGCAAGCGCATCGGGGGCGTGTGGAGAAGCGTTATTTATCTTTTATACTTTCCGCGTACAATGTATCAATAAATTCTTTGGCAGCGGCTCTAACTTTAGTAATATTTGTATCATCTAAATTGGCATCCAGTACAAGGCAAACAATCGCCGATTTTTGATCGGCAGTATTTTGAACGACCAAATTCTCGCTGTCTGCTTTTGCTCCTTCAATTTCCTCCCAATCGCCATTAGTAAACCTGAATTCATTAAACCCAGCCATACTGATATTGGCTACAGAAATTCCAGAAAACAAGAAGTCATATCTGGCTGTTGTATTGCGGCGTTTTACCCCTACAGCTGGTTCTTCAAAATTAAAATTAGTACTACCATTTACATATTTAGCATCCTGTATTTCCCATCTGGCAGCAGCATCATTGTAAATCAATTTACCTTTTACATAATGCGTTGAATCATCATTAGGCCCTTTTCCGTCAAAACAAGCAAAAAAGTTATCACCTTCAGTATCAAAAGCATTTCCCAATACTGATGCAGGACCATTAATACTAATGGTAAGCGATGAATAATATTTGACACTATGGAGCGAATTGGCAATATCTTTAAAAACTGCATTTAAAGAACCCCAATCATCTTCTGTCTTTATATTTTCGTCATCGCTTGTTACATACCCTAAAGTTGTCGCTTGGCTGGCATTAGTATTTCTAATAGCTACTGCATAAGCGTTTATGGGGTTATCTTTAATTTTGACTGTTCTAATTTTTTCATTGACTACTTCGCCGTATGAATTCCAATTAATTACATCAGCAATATCAGCAGACCCCTGATCGAAACCGTCGGTAAAGCTAACAATGGTAACATTGTTCAATGAAGGCGTAAGCCTGTCTTCTTTATCTTTAAGGTTTTTAATTACAGAATCAACAGCATACAAGAGTGGTTTTAAACCTGAAGGGCGTTTTTTATAATTGTCAAGAACGCCAACGCCAGCATAATCACCAGCCCCTGTTAACTTATTTCTGCTTGAAGCAGTCAGGTGGACAAGGCTTAAATTGCTCGCGCTGCCATAAGCGCCGCTTGTATTCAGAACTAAATCCTGAACTGCTTTTGTACCGTTAGTGCTATGAATAATAGTGGGATCGTTTTCGGAAAAGGAAAAGACTCCAACATACACCCCTTTCGGCGCATTTTTAGCGACTTCTTCATCACTAAAAAGATCGCATGTTACAAATGTAAAGACAGTAAGTATCAAAACCATGGCAATAGCAAAAAAACGAAAAATTTTCATAATATTCTCCTTATTTATAGAAAATTGTGTCTTTTGGAGAACTCTTTTCCTGCCGGATCGCCGCGCTTGCGCTAAACTTGCCGCCAGGACAAGGAATTTTCCTAAGTACGATTACAATATATCCATTTATAGCCGTTTTGTCAACCCGCTGGCTGCCAAGGTGCTTTAGACGCCCTCTTGACATTTTAGCAATTTTCAATAATATTAAACATATACGGTGACTAAAATCATGATATTAGGATGATTAAGTGCATAGGGCTTTCCAGTGCCAGTTGCCGACAGGAGGACGCTGGGGGGCTTTTCGGCTCTATGTTTACTCGTTTGTGCGGGTATTAAGCTGTTCTCCTGAGCCAAAGGGTGGATAGAATGATAGCTACAACAGTAGACGAAAGAATAAAGGAAGCTGGCCTTCTTCATATGTCCGGCGACGAATATATGTCTCCGGAACTTATCGAAGATGCAATAGCAGGTACCCTTGAGGTTCATAATAATATTGATCTAGACCGCTTAGTAGAACAGATTAAAGGAGATCAAAGTGCCTCAGGTGAATCGAGATGAGCAGTGGGCAATTAGCCAATTTCGTCCGCTGCTTAATGAAATAGATCTATCTTCCATTCCGCAAGCACCCAATCAATTTATAGTAAGATTAAGCAAACACGCACATCTGCGAAAAATGGGGTTGGAAGATTGTGTATTAATAATACGTCGCCGGACTTTTACTTCTACTGTCAATGGTTATTATACTTTTAGTTATCGCAAGGCAGGAAATCAGCCAATATTTTTTTTATGTATTTTTCTTAACGAGCAACTTTTTGTTTCTGAGACACCTGCATTGAAAATTAAAAGACGGCAGGCGTTAGTACATGAATTTACACATTGTATTGCTGCTTTCTTGTTATTAGAAAAACCCAACAGATCAAGAAGTATGATAGATCAATTAACTCTTGATATAGTTGCACATACAAAGTTAAATATTCGTAATCATTATCAGTCACTTTTGGTACAGTTTGGCAACGGTCCTATACCCATGGCAAATGTTGTTGGAATTTTTCCAGATGAGCATTTTCGGCTTGACAGTATGAATTTTCAGGGTAGTTTTTCTACGTTATACAAATATTTAATTCTTGATTTTGCAATATTTGAAAAATACTTCACATTAGACTACCGTGAACAATTCAAGGAGCACGTCCAGACCGGAAATGTCGAATCAGCCTTAACTGTATTAAACCTTGTTTGTTCTGCATTAGTATCGTGTGAATCCATTGCGGCAGATTTTGTAAAAATGAGAGTGAGAGAGCAATTGTTGCCGCATTATTATTTGGAAGCCATTAAAGAATCCCTTTAATATTTTTGCTATCATTATTGATAAATTTACTTATAAAATTCGATATTTCATCAAAATCGCTGTGCAGTAAATGATCGTTTATTGTGTCCAGTAATTCTTTTACCGGCTCAGGCCATAATCTTTTCCTTAGTTCTGTTACTATCCTGTCTGCGGTATTTTCATCGTAATTTTCACATGCCGTTTTGATAACAAACAGCCTTTCGCGCAAATTAGCAATGTCCTCTTCCGAAGGAGGGTTTAACGGTTCTTCCTGACCAGGCTCCGGTGTTTTGCCGCTGGCTTTATTGTTCATCGATTTAAGCTCTTCGACAAAGGCTTGTAATGAAGTTATAAATGCCGGGGTTTCAGCTTTTATAACTCCAACGTCTTTGTCCCGCCCCGATTGTTCCAATCTCAGTGCAACTGCGCATAGATCCATCTTTCCTATATTTGCAAGAGCGCTTTTTATTCCATGCGTATGAATGATATACATCCGCATATCATTTTCATCGTACATGCCGTTCTTTTCGATAATCTTTCTTAACATGGCAAGAGATTTAGACGCATCGCGCACGAATATTTCTGCAAGATACGCATCAACCGCGGGAAGCGGCATATTGCCGGATAACTCTTTTCTTATCTTTGCATGCTGTCTCGCAGCTTCAAGCACTTCCGGCGGCTGTTTGTCGCGTATTAGCTTGTTCAATACAAGGTTCATTTGGCGGATATCAATCGGCTTTGATATAAAATCGTTAAAACCGTTTTCAAGAAATACACCCGCCTGTCCCGCCACAGCGTTCGCAGTCAGAGCCACGATAGGTTCATTGTACCCCATGTCTCGAATTATTTTGGTTGCTTCGATACCGTCCATTTGCGGCATCATGTGATCCATGAATACAATATCGTATACTTTGCCGTTCTTTATTTTATCAATTGCAGCGTACCCGCTGTTTGCCGAATCGGTTTTAAGTTCATAAGGGGCCAAAAGCCCTTTGGCAACATATATGTTCGTTTCCACATCATCCACGATTAAGACATTGCCGTACGGCATCGGCTCACGCGAAATTTGAACCCTTCTCATCTGAACTCTGCAATGCGTACGGAATTGATGCAGGTTTTCCGCCATCTCTTTGCCTAACACGCCGGGCTCGCTTCTTCCTTGAACCAGGCGTATGGTAAAGGCAGAGCCTTTGCCAGATTCGCTTTCCACAAGGATGTCCCCGTTCATGAGCATTACCAGCTTTCTTGTAATGCTCATGCCAAGCCCTGTGCCTTCTGTCGAACGGTTAGCATTTAGGTTAAACCTGGTATATTCATCGAAGAGCCTGTCTATTTGATCTTTTGTCATTCCCTGCCCTGTGTCGCTCACAGTTACAACAAGAACCACTTTATCGTCTTTTTCTCCAGCCAAGGCTCCTGCCTCAGCTTCCGATGGAGCTTCTGCTGTAACTGTCATTTTGACTGTACCGGCTGCTGTGTACTTAAACGCATTGGAAAGCAGATTGTTTAATATTTGTTTTACGCGTAGTTCGTCGCCTAACATAAACGAAGGCATATTTTCATCTACATAGAGTTCAAACTCAAGCGGTTTGCTGCCAATCCTCATTATGTTCAACTGGGCAGTGTCGCTTATCATACTCGCTATCTCGTATTTGTTGATTACCAGTTCCAGCTTGCCTGCTTCTATTTTTGAAAGATCGAGTATATCGTTAATAATGCCAAGCAGCAAATAACCAGAAGTGTATATCTTTTCAAACGCATCTTTTATATTCTGGCCCAGAGTTTCATACTGGAGCTGTATTTCAGTAATACCAAGAATGGCGTTCATCGGCGTGCGGATTTCATGGCTCATGGTGCTAAGGAAGGCGCTTTTCGCTTTATTTGCGGCATCTGCTTCCATGTGCTGCCTTTCCGCTTCCTGGATACGTTCTTTCAGAGTAGCCACCATTGTCTTTAGAGAACTGACAAGCAGCTCTACTTCATCATTGCTTTGCACATCAATTGGAATGTCAAGATTTCCGCCTGCCACTTCCACTGCGTAATCAATAACTTTGCGGATAGGCAGGATAATTCTGTTTCCCAGCAAGACTGCCGCAAGAATAAAAAACAGCATAATGCCCAGTGAACAAAAAACGATTATCATTAAAACTCTGTGCGTTTCGTTGTTTTGTTTAGTCAGCAGCATTGTAATCGCCCACATGCCTACGATATTTTTGTCAAAATCTTTTGCAGGCCAAAATGCAGTCAAATCAGGTTCACCGAATGTCTCGCCGCGAACGACCACTCTTTCGCCCTTGTTAAGCACTTTATCTGCTACCTGCGCATCTTCAAATTTTGCACCGATAATGCGTTCGCCGCCTGAGCCCTTTATAGTAGTCATAACAATGGTATTGTCTTTATAAAGAGTAAAATGCATCCCGCTGATTTCCTGCAGATTGTCAACATATACTGTGCCCATGTCGGAGGCAAGGCTTAAAATGCCCGCCAGAACATTGTCTTTATAGACAGGCGCGACACAGCGGATGGTAAATGGTATTACGGCGGAATCACCAAAAAGAACACCAACATTTGTAAATCCTTTAAGCGCCGATGCCATTATGGGGCGGACGCTAACATCGTCGCCTACCCTGTCCGAGTGCCCTCTGCAAACCGCAATACCCCTGGCATCGGCGATAAGAACAGAATCAATGCCAAGCTGGCGATGGACCATCACTGCAATTTCTTTCATTTTTACAGCATCCAACTCATGCAGGGCATCCACAAGCTGCGGCATATTGGTAAGCATTCCCATATTCTGCAGCAAACGCGCTTCTTCATGCTCGTGCATCTTTGCGACTATGGACTGCATGGTGGATATTTCATCACGCCTGGTATGGGTAAGATGATTGCCAAATAAAATAGTACTGATGCAAAGAATAATTACACTGGATACAACAACACTCAATGCCGCAATGAATACTATTTTAAGAGAGATTGAAAGCTTCATGCTGTTTCCTCCGCTTATCTTCCAACCGCCTCAAACTTTTCTTTCGATTTTAAAAATACATCCACAATAGACGGATCGAACTGTGTTCCTGCATTCTCCACGATAATTTTAACTGCTTCATCAGCAGTAAACGCTTTTTTATACGGCCGATCAGAAACAAGCGCATCATACACATCGACAATTGCCATAATACGCCCCAAAAGCGGGATGTCAGTTTTTTCCAGCCCTTGCGGATACCCTTTGCTGTCCCATCGTTCATGATGAGAACCTGCGAATAATTTGGCGTTGCGTAGAAATTCTATATCTTCCGTACGGGAAACGATTTGGTCAATAATACGTTCTCCCTGCGCGCAATGGGTCTTCATTATTTCATATTCTTCACTTGTAAGTTTACCTGGTTTATTCAGAATAACATCAGAAATGGTGATTTTTCCTACATCATGCAGGCGCGCAGAAGAAATGAGCAGTTCTAAATCCATCTTGGCTATTTCATCGGCGTATATACCATGCGCCTTCATTGCCTCCATCAATATCCTTAGATATGAAGTTATACGTTCAATATGGCCGCCCGTAACCAGGTCGCGGGTTTCAACCATATCTGCCAGGACATACACTATTCCGTTTTGCAAATTTTGAAGCTGTACCGTCTTATGCTGAAGCAGCGATGTACGTTCACGAATTACCTCATCTATTTCCAAATGAGTCTTAATACGGTTTTTTAAAACGGGCAGGGAAAATGGTTTTGTGATAAAATCAATTACTCCAAGTTGAAAGCCGCGGACTTCAACCGAAACATCGGACGTGCCGGTAAGAAATATAACAGGAATGTCCGCATACGGGCTGTTTTTTAAAATCTGCAGCGCATCAAACCCGTCCATTTCCGGCATATAAATATCCAGCAATATCAAGTCCGGCTTTATCTTTTCCATAAGCTTGAACATTTTTTCCGCCGAAGGCAGCGGCATTACCCTATACTGCTCTTTCAAAGCCTCTTTAGCCATCGTCAAGTTTAAATCGTTATCATCTACTACAAAAATCGTTTTTTGCATCTCAACTCTCCTTACTCCATAGTTAAACTTTACTGACACTTAAAATGGCGGGACCAGGAGCATACTCAGCGTTGTTATGTGTTATAATGCCACAAAAATTGATAAAAAGCAAGGGTTTTTGTTTGTTTCGTAATTTTTTATGGCAATCTTTCTATAACAGTGCCCACATTGTGGATAGACGCTAATTTTTAATTTTTTTTCTCTTTCACTAATGCAATTCTCATATACGCGCAATATATAGTGCGGAGGATGTAATATGAAAAACATTTACTTTGCCCTGCTGGGCGCATGCATTATTTTCGGCTCCTGTTCCACAGGAGACATAGCGGCGGCGGCCGCGCAAATTCTTGGGGGAAGCTCTAAAGCTCCGCTTTTCCTGGATTGCAAGGCTGTTTCCGAAAGCGAGATTGAGTTTACTTTTTCGCAGCCGGTAAAAGTTGTCTCACTGACATTTGAGCCAAAACTGACAATTGCCTCGGTGGAAGACGGCAGCACTGTAAGGGTGAAGGTGGAAGAAACCACCGGCCCTGGCGCTAAATTTACTGCGGATTTGCTTGCGGAAGACGATTCAAGAAACACAATTAATGTCCTGGTTCCGTTCAAATCCAGAAACAACCGGATACCGGCATTGGTTATCAACGAGTTCCGCACTGAGTATTCCAAACCAAAAGTTGAATTCATTGAGTTGAAGATGAAAAAAGCGGGGAATTTGGGCGCAGCGCGTGTATTTATTGCCGGCGGCAGCCAGAAGCCGTCATTTTATGAATTCTCTCCGGTAGAAGTTAAGGAAGGGGAATATGTTGTTCTTCATTTACGCACAATCGAAGACAACTGCAAAGATGAATACGGTGAAAACCTGGACGAATCTGGCGGAACTGATTCGTCGCCGGCAGCGCGCGATTTTTGGATCCCTGGGGCTAATAAACTTTTTAACAAAACAGGCGTAGTTTATGTATTGAACCAGGACGATTGTGTGCTTGATGCAGTAATGTTTTCGGAAACGCCGGATTCATGGTGGAAAAAAGATTATCTGGCAGAAGCTGCGGAATTTTTATACGCTCAGGGAGCATGGAAATCCGCAAACGGAACTATCTGCCGCCCGGCGGACGCAATTAGCTCTGCCGGGACAACTGCTACCCGTACAATCTGCCGCAATGAAACAACAGCAAATACCAACACCGCCGCCGACTGGTACATAACCGCAACAAGCAGCGCTACGCCGGGAAAACCAAACAACCCAAAACGGTATGAACCCTAACTTGCCAGGCAGTTAACCGCAGCCCGCAAAGCAGCTTCGTTTACGGCGCCGCTTTGCGGATATAGTGTCTGTCCATAATGTGCACACATTAATGTGCCGCATTATAGACAGACCTTAAATATAATTCTTGAACATCGCTTCGATTTCATGTTTGGGCGCAACGCCAATCTTTTGGCCTGCCAATGCCCCGTCTTTGAACAACAGAAGCGTGGGAATTGATGCAATTCCGTGCTGGTCCGCAAGAGCGTTTTCCTCGTCAATATTGACTTTGCCCACTTTGACCCTCCCGCTGTACTCTTCTGCAAGCTGCTCAATTAAGGGACCAATCATTTTACAGGGACCGCACCAGGGCGCCCAGAAATCGACCAATACCGGAGATGCCGATTGCATAACTTCGGACTCAAAATTATCGATTGTAATTGTGATGCTACTCATATAAAACCCCTCTCATTTTTACTGGTATTTTCTTCAAAAACAAATATTATTTCAAGTAGCCAACCGGCATTTTTTAAATATAAGGAGTATTCACAATACAGGAAATAGGCTAAAATGGCATATTGGGTACGAAAACATCCAAAAACTGAAGTTTTAGATGTTCCCCATACATGAGGAGACAAATATGGATAAAGAAACCGAACTATTTTTAAAAAATCAGGCAAAAGAAATCCGTAGGCTTACAATTGAAGAAATCGCTATTTTGGGAACCGGCCATATCGGCGGGGCGATGTCCATTGTGGATCTTTTGGCTTTATTGTACTTTCACCGGATGAAAATTGATCCGCAAAACCCCCGATGGGAAGAAAGGGATCAGCTTGTAGTTTCCAAGGGGCACTCAGGGCCTGCCGTTTACGCAGCCCTTGCGCTTAAGGGGTTTTTCCCCAAAGACTGGCTCAATACCCTGAACAAGGGCGGGACGAGCCTG
>Ga0123356_10004690_pt1 | contig 14072 bp, 18 predicted proteins | sample TergutEmb28metaG_2_FD_92546 | JGI IMG/M metagenome (GOLD analysis project Ga0123356, IMG submission 92546) | Embiratermes neotenicus P3 segment gut microbial communities from Petit-Saut dam, French Guiana - Emb289 P3 | ecosystem: Host-associated > Arthropoda: Insects > Digestive system > Gut ...
GAGTTGTTTTTGTTGTGGTTTTTTTGTTTTTGTTTTGGTTTGTGTGTTGTGTGGTTTTCAAAAGATAGATATTTTGGGTATTAATTAAGTGCTGGTATATCTCAATTCTGCTGAGAGTTCAGGGTATTGATGGTTGGATTAGTGGCCGTTACGAGTTTTATTGTGTTTAATCAACCAGAACAAAAACCGTTCTATGTGGGGGTTACGTATGGGGGTAGTTCGATTCAAGAGGCTAAAGAGCTTGTTGATAGAGTGAAGGATTATACGAATTTGTTTGTTTTACAGTCGGGACACCTGCAGGCTGATCCTTATGCTATGGAGGAGATAGGGATTATGTTGTTGCGTCAAACTTGTGTTATGCCGTTGGCAGCAGTACAGGTGAGTCTCTTGGACTTAGCAGACAACAATTGAGCAGTTGGCTTATTGAAGCAAAACAACGATGGGGTGAACACTTCATTGGAATATATTACAACGATGAACCAGGCGGAAAAATGCTTGACGGGGTAGGACTCACTTTAAAAAGAGAAGCCCAAATAGACGAAACAACTAGAATGTCACTCAGAAAAATGGATCGATCAATAACTGTTCAAACTATGGATAAGGTGGAGCACAATAGTAGTTCAGAATATACGGACCTGCAGGTTCTATTTTTATCTGATGCAACTACTACCATCACTACTACATATGGAGCTAATGGTGAAATATCGCGTGTAACTTCTGGGGCTGACTTAAAAGGGCATTACACAGAATACATTAATTATTACCCAAATGGGACAATCACAATTGAAGAAATGACTGCGGCAGGATACAAATTGTACACCCCAGAAAATATCCCAAAATACACAAGATCAATACTGCCCTATGAGGAGCTTCTTGAGCAGAATCCTATACAGAATTATGATGATGCCTCTGACACGTTTGTTGGCATGCAAAAAGAATTATTGGAGGATATGGATAAAAAGTTGTTAAATGAGAAGGATCTTTTGATTTTTACGGCTGATTATGGGCTTTATTGGTGGGACTACAATGGGGGATATGATGTGGTGCTTGCTGAATTGGCGTGGAATCACTCTGTTGCTCAACATATTGGTTTGGTGCGTGGGGCGGCTAATCTTCAAGGTAGAAGCTGGGGTGCCATACTTACTTGGAAATATACGCAGCCACCTTTCCTTGCTGATGGAGAGGAGATGTTTGAGCATATGAAAATATCTTATGAGACTGATGCGGAGTATGTGTTAATTTTTAATTACTCTGAAGATCCGACAAACCCCAATACGCTACAAGAGGAGCAGTTCCAGGCTTTGAAGCGTTTTTGGAATGAAGTCGTTCAAAACCCTGATGTTGTTCAGGGTGGTATTGAGGTTGAAGCAGTACTGGTTTTACCTAAAAATTATGGTTGGGGGATGCGAGATCCAAGAGATAATATTTGGGGCTTATGGTCTGCAGATGATATTGCGCAAGAAGTTTGGAATCAGCTACAAAGCAAGATATCGCAGCATGGGTTAAAGTTAGACATAGTCTTTGAAGACCCCAACCACTCCATTACCGGAAAGTACCCAAACACCTATTACTGGAATCAAAAATAGGACTTTAAAATCACTTAACTCTCAACAACGAAAAGGAAGTGTTGATTGAGCAGTTAGGGGTTTTGCTCTTTTGCCCAAGCTTCCTTGGCAACTTTTGCTAGAGCATCGAGGTTGGGCTGGGCTTGTAAATCGTAGAGTACGTTTTTGAGTTCGTTATTTACCAACAGAGCAATCTCTCCGGGCCGCAGTGGTTCAGGCCTTGTTGATTGGTAAACGCGTAGGGCACGTAGTATGAATTTAATCATTACATCGTTGAGTTGGTTTTGCAATTCGAAGAGTTCGTTTTGACCGTCTTTCATTTTTTGGGAGTAGTTGGTTGAATCCCAATTTCCTTGGCTTGCCATTCTATATCAATCCTTTAGGTGTCATGTCAATTGGACATTATAGCTTTTACTGATTGTTAAAAAAGAGGATCACTGTGAAGAGAAGGGAGTGGGTTTACCTAGTTTTTTGTTGATACATGCGGATATGAAGCCATAGTATTCAGGTGAGGGGCGACCGGGGCGGCTTTTGAATTCTCCGTGGAATTGGGAGGCGAAGTAGAAGTATTTGTCGGGAAGTTCAAGTGTCTCCATGCGTCGGCCATCACTGCTTTTGCCGGTGAAGCGTAGTCCATGTTGTTTGAGAACGTCGATGTAGTCGAGGTTGACTTCGAAGCGGTGACGATGGCGTTCATGGATTTCTTGTTGCCCAAAGAGGTGGTAGGCTAAACTGTTTTTCTCAAGTATGATTTTGTGGGTGCCTAGACGCATGGTTGCGCCTTTGATTTCGATACCGCGTTGCTCAGGCATCAAATCGATGACGGGATAGGGGGTGTCAGGGTTGATTTCTGAGCTGTTGGCGTCGGTTAAGCCGGCGACATTGCGTGCAAACTCGATGACCGCTAACTGGAACCCATAGCAGATTCCAAGGAAGGGCAGGTTGTTTTCGCGGGTGTATTTTGCTGCGGCGATTTTGCCCTCGGTGCCTCGGGGGCCAAAACCGTAGGGTACAAAGACACCGTCGAAGTTTTGCAGTTCATTTATGCATTCGGGTTCCCGCTCGAACTTTTCTGCTTCAAGGTAGCTGATGTTAACTTTAGTTTTGCATGCAGCACCACCATGTCGGAGTGCTTCGGTCATGCTTACATAGCTATCAGTTAATCCGGCGTATTTACCTACTAAGGCAACTCGGACTTCGTGTTCAGGGTGTACCATAGCATCGACGAAGGTTTGCCAGGTCCCGAAATCTTTGGTATCACATTTAAATCCCAATCGTTGGCAGATAAAGTCGCCCATCCCTTGCTTATCTAAAATCAGCGGAACCTGATAGACTGTTTCAGCGTTGCAGGAGCAGAAAACTGAACTCTCAGGAATGGTGCCAAACAGCGCGATTTTTCGCAGTGTTTCTGCATCTATCATCATGGGGCTTCGAGCAACGATAACATCTGGTTGGATACCTATACGTCTGAGTTCATTAACGCTGTGCTGGAGGGGTTTGGTTTTCATTTCGCTTGTAACATCTAAAATCGGCACCAAAGCCACATGTACATAGAGGGTATTTTCGTATCCTTCTTCCACACGCATCTGGCGAATGGCTTCCAAGAAGGGTAAACCTTCGATGTCACCAACAGTTCCTCCGACTTCGACCAAAACGATATCTGCGTTAACGGAACGACCTGCATTTTTGATTCGGTTTTTTATTTCGTTTGTGACATGAGGAACGATTTGAACACATCGGCCCAAAAAATCACCATGACGTTCTTTCTCGATAACTGAGCGGTAGATGGTTCCGGTGGTTAAGTTGTTGTCCTGTTTTAAGCTGAGATCAAGGAAGCGTTCGTACCAGCCTAAGTCCAAGTCGGCTTCACCGCCGTCGTCAGTGACAAAGACTTCACCGTGCATGTAGGGATTCATCGTGCCCGCATCAATGTTAACATAAGGGTCGATTTTGATTACCGTCGGTTTTAAGGAACGTGCTTGTAACATTTTACCAATGGAAGAAGTTAAAATACCCTTACCAACAGAGCTTAAAACGCCGCCTGTTACGAAAATATACTTAACCATTTGTTTCCCCACAATAACCTACCCTTTCATAAGGAGACCTTTTAACTCTTTTGTGTAGCGAGCTGAAAAAACGTGCAATCCAGCGGCAATATTTAGATAAATGTGTAGGTTAGCGTGACAACGCCCACCTGTATCTGCGGCTACGACGCAATCCCAAAACAAGAACCCAAACGCCGATTAAGATAAGCACAATGGGCCAGAAGTAAAGCCAGAACTGTGTGGAACCCCTCAGCGTCACTAACCCGATGAGTATTATGATTATGCCCACAATAAGCAGGCCTAAACCACTATGGTCATGACTCCTGTTTGCGTTGCCGTAGTGACCATAATGCGCATAGTGGTGGTAGGGTCGGCTTTCAGCTTTTTGAGCAACAAGCGGCACTCCACAGTTTGAGCAACTAAAACTGCCTTCAGGGTTGAAGGCTCCACAGCGTAGACAATAAACCAAACCTTAATCGCCCCTAATCATCTTAGAAGTCAAGGAGCACATAAAATTTTTGGTTAAACTTAAACGCTATATGGATAACCTATGAAGAGACAGGTTTATTTGGCATAAGACCATAAGTTGTAGGTATACTATGGTTAACGGAGTGTTGCAAATGCCCCAAGCTTTTGTATTAATCAACGTTGAATCAGGCGCAGAAGGCGAAGTTGTTAATCAACTCAGGAAAGTTGAGGGTGTCGAAGAAGCCTACTTCTCCTATGGTGTTTACGATATAATCACCAAAGTGAAGGCAGATACTATGGAGAAACTCAAAGATATGGTCACTCACAACTTGCGAACACTAAGCAGGGTCCGCTCAACCTTAACATTAATCATGATGGAAGAATGACGCCTAAGTCTGATTCTATCAATGACAGATTTTCGAGCAAGCTAAAGAGTTAAACAAACAACTCAGTATCGGATATAACGTCTGTTTCGTCGTTTAGGTTTAGGTTTTCTTAGACGTGCACCGCATCGAGGACAGAAAGCTACTCCATTGGATACAGGGAGCGCTTTGCCTTCCCGCCAGAAATGCCCGTAAGGACATTTCAGGTCAAATCCAAAAACCTGTTTCTCATAATCGTTGGGGTTAGCAAGGATATCCTCTTCAGTAGAAAGGTTGCTTTTTATGATTTCATGCGGCGGATAGACTACCATGGGAACAACAGGCTTAGCAGGTATAATAGAAACGGCTGGTTTTGGAAAACTTGGCTTAGTTTTGGTTACGCCTGTCCTGCTTGGTGAGATAGTCTTAATCGAAATTACTGAGTTAACTGGGATAGTTTGCTTTGTCACTTTGGTTTGTGCAGGCGCTCTAAACAAACGGTTTGAGGGAGATTTTTTTAGATTGATGATTACAGCAGTGGTTGAGGTTCCGCATTCAGGGCATTTTTTGCTGTATTCACAGAGACGGCGTCCACATTTTCGACAAAACGGCATAGTGTCCACTTAAACTTTTATAATCATGTTGTTATAGTTACCTTTAACTTTAACGCATTTGTACTAACTACCTGAACATTTAAAGACCCTTGACACTGTTTTTGGGTGGGTGGGCGATGACGAGTCTGGCCCCGCAGATACAAGATGATGTGGATCTTGAGTGTGACGTAGCAACAACTTAACCGTCAAATATTTGCTGGTTAGTTGCTACATGAGCCTGCCTATTCTAATTCGTTTAATCTACAACAATCCATACTGATCATTTAATTAAGCATAGAAAAAGTAAATATCAAATAAAAAATTCATAACCCGGCAGATAAAAAGAAAGGAGGTTATCTTTCTTGTGGAGGTTTTTCCCATAGTTGAAGTTTTTCTTTTTTCATCTCGGTGCGTTTGCGTTGTAGATACTTGTAGACGGTGTGATGTTGGCAACCCTCGATTAGCATCTGTACAGCGTTGCGGGCGGTGTCTGCCTGTTCAAAGTTGCCTATGATACCTACAGTGTGACCGTACACGACAAGGTCTGCTTCGCTGAGTTCTTCGATGAGTTTACGGGTTTTTCCGTCGGTGCCGATGATTCGGCCTTTGATGCGTTTGATATCGGAGTCGCTTCGCCCAAATATGAGACGAAGATCAACCATGTCGTAGATGTCATCTTCGTTACGGATCAGGCGGAAGGCGATTTCAGGTGCAAAACCGCGTCCAATGGCAGTTACTACGTCTTTGGCTTTGAGCAGAATTGAGGGGTCAGAGGCTTTCTCGGTGAGAGTTATGGTGATGCTACCCTCTGTGTCCACGTCAAGTTTAGTGCCTAGTTTATTTTCTATATATTGTTTTGTTTTGCCTTCGGGGCCTATGAGTATGCCCACACGTTCTTGTGGGATTCGGACAAAGCTGTCTAGACCAGACATTATTTTCCAACAACCAATTTATGTAATTCTTCGGTTGGGGTTACATTAACGTTTAGGCGGCTAAAAAACCTGTTTAGATTCACTATATCCCGGTTGAGCATAAACTGGGCCATGGGGTGTTCAACTGATACGGATTGGGAGAGGTCAAAAATTAGGGGTTTTCCTTTCCATATCATGATGTTGTATTCGCTTAGATCACCATGAACGATTTTGGCTTTTTTGTAGAGGCGCTTTATGTAGGTAATTAGGAGGCTGTAGGTTCGTTGAGGGTTTTTGGGGGGTTGTTCTTTTAGGGAGGGAGCAGGCGTTCCTGCTTTACCGATGAACTCCATCACAACCACGTTACTTTTCACTGCAATGGGTTTGGGTACGGGTACTTTGGCTTCTGAGGCTTCGCGGAGGTTGCGGAATTCTTTTTGTGCCCACAATGCCATAAGTGACCGGGTGTCGCGTTTAATGTTTTTAAATCGGGGGTCTCCTTCGATGTATTTGAGCATACCTTTTTTGAATTCTGCAGATGAAGTGAGATAAATTTTTACGGCTAAATCTGTGCCCTCTTTTGTGGTTGCCCAATAGACTTTGGCTTCTTTGCCGCTACTTACGGCTCCGTTGACTTCGTAGAGTATACCACTGTTTAGTAGATCAAAAACGACCATACGGGTGGTTTGGTCAAAGACTTCCTCGACGGTAGCGCGTTCGTTGGCTCGGTCATGGATGAGCATTTTATCTCTGCGTTCCACCATTTTTTCTCGGTGAGTTAGGCGTTCTCGGGCTTTGTTGGTCATAAGATTCATCCAAGCATACTGATTTTAGATATTAAAACTAATCGAATAAAGAAGGCGATTTTTGTTAAACAGACAAAATGCTCTATTGCAACAAATTATGTGCTCAATGCAGGAAGATAACTGAAGCGCTGAGGGTTGTTAGTATTAATAAATCTACTATGCTCCGCTGGGTAAATGGTACCTAGGATGGGAAAATTAGGTTTAGATATTTAGGAGGCCTTTACGTCTTAGGTTTTCGGCTTGGGCGTGTGTGTACCGCCAGGTTACGTCGCCGCGGGTGTCAGTTTGGAAGTCCCAGGGTGAAACGATGACTATGTCGCTTTCACGTATCCATACACGACGTTTCATTTTGCCTCGGATGCGGCAAAGTCGTTCTGCGCCATCTTGACATTTAACCATAATGCGGTCAAAGCCCAGCAGTTTGGTAACTACACCTAAAACTTCGCCCTGGCTAGGGTAGACCATTTCGCTTATTGCGCCTTCACTTAACACTTTTTTCTTTCCCAAATAAATGCCTCAATTATCAGGTTTGTGTACAATAGTTTTTCTTACTTATATGCATTTAACCATAGCGAATGGGTTTAGCGAAAAATATAGAAGAGGTTGCGTGGGGTTTAGGACGACGCTTTTTTGTTTAGCCCTTCAAGAATTTCTTTAGCATAATCCACGCGGATTCTGCGGTCTCTAACCATCTGCTCCGCAACAACATCGATTTGGTTGCCTTGGGCGCCTGCGGTTACGGCGATATTTCGAGCATGTAATGACATATGTCCGCGCTGAATACCCTCACTTGCCAATGCACGCAATGCTCCAAGATTTTGAGCTAAACCAACTGCTGCAAGGACCTCCGCAAATTCGTTAGCTGATTTGACTCCTAGAATTTTCATGGCAATTTTGGCGATGGGGTGAGTTTTTACAGCTCCTCCGATTAAGCCCACAGCCATAGGTAACTCGATCACGCCTTCGAGGTCGCCGTTACTGTTTTTAATCCACCGTGACAACGAGGTATATTTGCCGTTTAGGGCGGCATATGCGTGTGCGCCGGCTTCTATGGCACGGTGGTCGTTACCCGTTGCCAATATGACAGCGATAATTCCGTTGAGGGCACCTTTGTTGTGTGTTGCGCCACGGTAGGGGTCAGCCTCTGCAAATGCGGATGCATATGCAATACCTTCAACGACAGCTTCACCACCTAAAGCCTCCTTGGGGACAACACACCATGCTTTGACGAGTCGCCGAGTGGCTAAATTTGAGATTATACGCAGATAGACCTGCCCGCCGGTGAGGTCCTCGATTATGGGGGCTATGGCTTCTGCCATGGTGTTTACTGCATTGGCACCCATGGCATCTCGGCAGTCAACGTATAATTCGACAATAAGCATTGACCCCATTGTGGTGTTGATAATTTTGGTTGCTAAGTCTTTGGCGCCGCCACCGTAGGAGTTTAGGATGGGATCTTGCTCGTTTGCTTTTTTGAGCAGTTCATCTTTTGCAGTTAAAACTTTTGTCTGAGCAGAGTCAACATCGTTAAGTTTAGCTACTTGTATCTGCCCAATCATAACTGGGGGAGTGCTATTTGTTTGGAAGCCTCCGCCGTCGCGCACCATTTTGGCGGCATAGCTGGCGGCTGCGATTACGCTGGGCTCCTCTGTTGCCATGGGAATAAGATAATCTTTACCGTTGATTTGGAAATTAACTGCGACCCCTAGGGGTTCGGGGAAGACCCCGATAAAATTCTCCACCATATGATCGCCCACCTCAGGGGACAATGCACTGGACTGTTCAAGAAGTAACGTTTCTTCAGAGGTTAAACCGGAAAATTCTGCAACAAGAGCCAACCGCTCTTTGGGCGGCAACTTGTAGAAACCAGAGAGTACAGAGGTTTTAGCCATGGGGCATTCCTTTATCGGCATAGTATGCTCTAGTTTTCTTGGAGTCATTTAAGCTTTAGCCGGCATAACACCCAACAGATAACACTAATACAACACATTTTGGTCATCACCAATGGGGTATTGAAAAAGGGAACGTTGGATAAAAGAATACGGCAATGTTTTGCGGTTATAGCGTTGTTTGTCCCTGACTTTGGGGCATGGAAACTGCGGATATACCTAGGCGTCGGTTGATTTCTTTGGCAAGCGCATCACCGTCGCTACGAAAGTTATCGGTTATAACTTGTTTGGCATGGGTGCGTCTTACATATTCGATCAACCCGTCAAAGTCACTGTGGTCACTTAGTGCAATAAGGTGTTCGCGATCGCTGATTTGGCGGCAGGGTTTTTGGAATTCCCATCCGCTTACACATATTCGCGCATTGTGTAATCCGACGTGTCTGCGTTGGTTCATATGGTAGAAGGCAACGCAGGGTAGGTTACCCTCTAGAAGTTCACAGCCTTCCTTGTCAGTGGCATGTGAGATGGGATCAAGCATCATGCCGTGGGTTTGGCAAACTTGGGTAACTTCATAGACTAATTCTGGCATTACAAAGGGCACCTGCACATCTGCATCGCGGAGAATTTTCATCACTTCTTGGAGTTTGCCATGATAACCAAACACGTATACGGTGCCGCTACGGAGTTGTTTTTCAACCATCTCTACTAAAAGGGCTCGTACGTCTACTGTGAAGTTGCGCCTGCATGAGGGGCGACCATAGGTGGCTTCTACCACCAAGACATCGCAATCCACTGCTTGGGTGCCCTCCAACCTGAAATCACCTGACCATGCAACGCGGATGCCCCCGGGGTCTTCGACAAGTACTTGTGAGGCGCCCAATATGTGGTCGGCTTTGATTAGGGTAATTGTTTCGTCGCCGTACTTGAGGGGCGTATCGTATTCGAGGGTGTGGAGCGATGTTTCAGAGAGGTTTAGACTGCGGTTGAGGGTTTTGCAGAGGTCGCGGGTGGCGTTAGTCATCAAAACCTTCTCGCAATGTTTGATACTTTTTCGCAGACCGTAGAGGTGGTCGGCGTGGGCGTGTGTAACGACTCGGATAGGTCGAGTGTCAAAGGCGTCGCAGGCGACACTATCTCCTAAGAGGATTGCACCGTTTTTGGTTATCTGGGCCCGTTCTGCCACCGGTCAGCCTCAAGTTAGGTTTTTTCGGCCAGCCACTCGATGAGCTGTTGGGGGTTGTCTGTTTTAATTGTAAAGCGCAGGGGTCCAAGGGGTGATTCAGCGGTTTCCTCCGAAAAAGATACGTGTCCGGCGTAGGCTACTTGTTTGTTTAGGTAAAAGTTGATGGTGTCAGTACGGATTTTTTTGAGAAGCAATTTTCTTGTAGCGTCGCGGATGCGGTCATTGCGCACAAGATTACGGAGTTTGGTTAAAGAATCTTGGCTCTTTGCGTGAGCTGTTAGGATGCTACCCCTTTGAGCGGGTTTAACTGTGAATGTTGCGCCGCCCAAGACATTGTTTATAGCTATACGGACTTTTTCTTCGTTCTCTGTGGGGTTAATGTCTGTTTCTACTAAAACGTCTACTTCGTCAACCATGCGGTCTCAATCCTGTTAAAATCTTCACGCACCAAGGTTTTGAAGGCCTCGATGCTACTATTGTTAACTATTATTTGCTCAGATATTGCGATAACGTTTCCCACGCCTACGCCTAATTCACGGTTATCACGTTCGGCAAAGACTGTGTAGTTAGTGGGGTCGTCGCTTCGGCCGCGGCGTTTGAGGCGTTCAAAACGTGTTTGGGGTGGGGCATGTACTGAAACAAGGGTGAAACGGGCAAATTGTTCCTTGAAGATGTCAACTTCAGGTATACTGCGCAATCCGTCGATGAGTACACGATTGCTTGTTTGTTCTTTGATTTTTGGGATGCATTTTTGTGCGATGACATAGTTGCCGCTTTCAGCCCGCAATGCAAGCATGACGGCGCCGATGTTTTGGGGTGTTGGTGTCAAACCACGCAGATGGGTTTGTTCTCGTACTACATCACCCATGGTGATGATAGCATAGCCCATTTCGCGGGCGGTTTCTACGACTATGGATTTACCTGAGCCAGGCATACCGCCCAATCCTATAACCAATTTGTCAGTGGTCAAAGCGAACTTTCCTTTTTGGTTGTATAACGGCTACTTCCATTAAAAAGTATCCGCTTCTTTCTGCATGAATGAATTGTAGTAAATTATGGTGAAAGCATATTCTGAGGTGAGTATAGAATTGTTATTAGATACATCAAATGAATATTCACAAATATTTTTTAATAATTTAGTTTTATTTTTAATGTTTAGTGCAATATTTTGCAGTTTATCCTATTTTTCAACTGCTTAACAACATACAACGCTGTCTTGTTTGATACTATTTATCGCCTGTCATACCACATATTTATAAGTGATTACATCTAATATTTTATAAATGAGATAGACGTCTGCAGATATATGTCGCGTTTTGCAATATAGTTCAAATGTGACGCCCATCATCATAAAAATAAAGGAGGGAAAAACCCTTATGTCAAAAAACATGACCGAAGATAAAATGAAAAAAGTACTCACTGAATCCAAACTCGTCTCTATCAAAACAATGCTCGAAAAAGACCACGCAATAGACTGCCTGCTCCTACTCTACGTTGGACGCGGTAGATGGAAAGACGCTAAAAGCTTCATGCAAGAAAACAAACTAACACTAAGCGACGGTACATTCAGATCAAGAATGATTGAACTCGAATCTTTAGGCTTAGCCAAAAGCGAACGCATCGACCCACTCAAAAAATACTACATCAAAACCAAACAAGGCGACAAAGTTGCAAAGCTAGTCCTCGAATTCTTTGATAGACTAACAGAATAAACAACACAGCACAACAACCACCAAACACCATACACACAAACCAGTTCAATCCAAAACATCAAACACACCGAATGCGTATTGCAACAAAACAAACAGCTACACACCCAAAATACGCATTCTACTCTCAATTTTCCACCCCTAACCACAAAAGTAAACAAGCATAATAAATAACAAATAAACATAAAATAAATCCCAAACAACACTTACTTGTACCAAACCATATTTCACCAAAAAGTCCCACCGACATTAAGATCAAAAATGCACCTAAGTACGACGCATTTATCGGCACTCGATAAATCCATCACATAGAAGATAGATAAAAGATAGACGACAAAATCATAGCATGCAGGACATGTGTAGCGTAAATATTTTTATTGATGCCTGCTCACTTAATGGTTCAACTAGACACGGTGGGGTCGTAGTCTAGACAGGTATGACGACGGGCTCCAGAAAGCAAACACACACGGGTTTGCTGACTCCGCAAGGAGAATGACGAATCTCTGGAGCGGTCATAGAGAAACCCGTAGAGAATCGACTATGCGCGGTTCTTGGGCAAAGGTCGTCGGTTCAAATCCGGCCGGCCCCACCAAACTTAACAATCATCATTACAACACACGCTAGAAATTATAACAGAATTACGCATTACACCTAAATATTGCATGTTAACAGATTCTTGAGATTAGCCGCAATTTTTAGCTTTAGGATCACATTTGTTTGAAAACGTCTGAATAAAGTTAAATGTCAGGTTATATTAAGCATTGGTGACTTTGGGCTCGCTAAATAGAGAAAAACTCAAGAAAAGAGCACCGCAATTAATTGTTATAGCAATTGCCATAGCTTTGTGTGCTTATGTGCTGTTAGAGATTTTAGTAAACGCCCTAATAATTGGTATACCCATAGCGAGTACTCCGATGGCTAGTACCATAATAGCTTTCATTTACAATATAACCCGAATTATAAGTTCTTGGAGTTATGCAGGCTTGTTTGGGTTAATGATACTTGACGCCTGCTCGGTTCCGATTCCCAGCGAACTTATCCTTTCCTTCGCAGGCTATCTTGTCTACCAAAAACAGTTGATTTTTTGGTTAGCAATCGCTGTGGCAACTATCGCCTCCGTAATTGGTGCTTTAATCGAATACTACATTGGCTTAAAAGGCATCAAAACTCTCACCAGATACCGCATACTGGGCAGATATCTGTTCTCTGAGAGTCAAATCAAAGCAACATCAACCTGGTTTAATAAATACGGTACTGCCATTGTTTTTTTTGGGCGCATGGTTCCAGTTATTAGAACCCTTGTTTCGTTCCCTGCAGGAGCAGTAAAGATGCCGCCAGCAAAGTTTATAGTTTACACAGGGACAGGTAGCTTGATCTGGAATAGTCTTTTGATTTATGGAGGGTACTACTTGGGTTCAAAATATTCAGATATTGCAAGTATTTCAGATTACCTAATAATCATAACCATCATAGTACTGATAGGAGCAGGCGCCGTTTTTTTGATAAAAAGAAGGAATGGAAGAAAAAAGCTCAGCAGACAATAAAACATGTCAGTTAATTGTTTCTATTTTAGGCGCAATATTTCCAGCTATACCCAATGCTATAGCTTCCTGCACCTGCAACATACAGTCTACCTCAGAGGCCTTGTTGAGAACCCCATAATCCACCGCGTTTAAGAATGCGGCATCTACAGATACAGGCGAATTAGATGCGAATATGCCCACGTCTTTGAATACATCTGGACCGGGGTTTGGCAAGCAGTCACAACCCTCAGCGAGGTCTTTAGCGAAACTTATGTAGGATACTTTTTGGGGCTTAAAAGTCGAAAGAACCCCATAAGCTGCTGAAGCAAGTGCTTTGCAGAGATTAGCTTTGTCGGTATAACTGATGGCTTGTGTGGGACAGGCAAAGATGCAGACAGGGCAACGCATACATACTTTAGAAGTGATATGCGCTTTACCTTCTATGATGTCGGGGAGATGAAAAGCGCAGACTTCTTTACATTTACCGCAACCTATACATTTGGAGGTATCGATTTCGAGTCCGATAGCACGGTGCTGGCGGAGTTTACCTGCACGGGGTGTACAACCCATACCGAGGTTTTTGATGGCCCCACCAAAGCCGCTTAGTTCATGGCCTTTACAAAGGAAAGCGACCTAGTACGAATTATAAAGTAAAATAGGCCATTATTTAATTGTGTGTTGTGATAAAAAGTGGGGTTAGGTGTCTTTTAGCAAGTTTTTGATTTCACCTATTTTGGCGGGGTTTATGGAGACTTCCATGCCGTAGCTTGTGGGGTGGAAGGTTACATATCCCAGGGTTCGGAGTTGTTTGAGTGTTTTTTCGCCGTCGCCGCGGTTGTGTTTAGGGAGGATTTTTAGGGCGTTGGTGGTGCTTGTGTGTTTGGCTCCGATGGTATTGCTTGTGAGGAGGTTTTTTAGGATGCGTTTGGCGGCGTCTGTTTCCATGTTCTCACCTCTTTCTTGTTAACCTCAGTGTTAACTCACATATTTAAGTTAATCTAAAAGTGAACATATAGCA
>Ga0123356_10004691_pt1 | contig 14072 bp, 8 predicted proteins | sample TergutEmb28metaG_2_FD_92546 | JGI IMG/M metagenome (GOLD analysis project Ga0123356, IMG submission 92546) | Embiratermes neotenicus P3 segment gut microbial communities from Petit-Saut dam, French Guiana - Emb289 P3 | ecosystem: Host-associated > Arthropoda: Insects > Digestive system > Gut ...
TGGTAGGGCTGGGGCTTGCTCCAGCCGTTATGACAGTGGTAATCCGCAGCTACAGCGGGAGCAAGCCCCCGCACTACCAGATATTGCACACTATGCATACACTTCGGGCTAAGGTCTGTACAACGCCAGAAGGCGCTGGGTTATAAAAAACGCCTGAAACACTGGTAAAACAAGATGCAATGTGTTATTGTATAGAAGAATTTACACAGCATAAAAAAAACACATTTTTTATGCTGTGTACAATGGGATTCATCAACAAAGAAAGATAAACGAGGAGGAAGATGAAATGAAAAACAAATCAAAAAGGCTTTTTGCCACTTTGTTGGCGGCTGTGTTGGTAGTAGGCTTGACTGTGGCAATGCCGCTGATGGTAAATGCGGAGGCTGGACCGTTTCAGGCCACACTACCACTTAAAAACGCGAGCTACTATCTGGGAGATATCCCTCATGACCTCGAAGCGAAATTCGAGTATTCCAAGAGTGCGGGGCTGGGCGCCATTTCTGACGCGGACCTCTACGGGAACCCCTACGGAAAAATATTTGTGGAATGGTATTGGAGTTATAATAATTCAAATGATTTCAATGCAAGCGGATGCAACTTATTCGATTATGATTACAATATTGGATATAACGCGGAGTCACTAATACACGAGACCCACGCCACCCCCTCAACTGATGAAGTCGGGGTAAAATACTACTTTGCCGTTATCAGATATGCAGCGCCTGACGCAACAGGCAGACCGGGGAAAAGGGAAACAGTAACCAATACCGCGAGGGTTGTAGTATCCAACCAAGGCGATATTGGCACGGGCAACCCCAATTCGAATCGAAACGAAAAGGAATTCAGAGTCAGAAAAGTTGACGAGAACGGAGAACTCCTGTCCGGCGCCGTGCTGGCGCTTACCCCCAATGAAAACTACCCGCAAGACCCGTCGGTCATAACACACGAAAGCATCACAGTGGGCGGATTCGCGAGTTTTTCCGCTATACCGGGCGAGTATATTCTAACCGAAAAGCAGGCGCCAGCCGGTTATAACCCCTCGAATGATAAACACTATATAACCATTACGGATGAAGGCGTATACCTGAACATTAACTCACTAAGAGAAAAATACGATCTGGTCACTTTTGTAAACAAGAAGATATCTACGCTTATTAAAAACTTCCAGGTCAAGAAAGTTGACGAGAACGGTGAGCTCCTGTCCGGCGCCGTTCTGACGCTTGCACCCAACGAAAACTATCCGCAAGACCCGTCGGTGATAACATACACCAAGACCACCGTGGACGGATACGCGGATTTTGCAGCTACGCCGGGCCAGTATATCCTGAGCGAAAAACAGGCGCCTACCGGGTATAATGCTACAGACGACAAACACTATATAACCATTACGGAAGACGGCGTTTTTCTGGATATAAACTCGAAACTAGAAACATATAAGACGGTAACTTTCGTCAATAAGAAAATTCCGGAGCTTAACAGAGACGACCACAATGCATTTATGGAGGGTTATGACGACGGTATGTTCAAGCCGTCAAGAAATATGACCCGCGCCGAAGCCGTCGTAATGTTTTCCAGGCTGCTGGCGAAAAAGATGAACTTAGATGCAAATTACAGAAACAACTATTATCCCGACGTACCCGCAGCAGCCTGGTATTCGAACTTTGTGGGTTATATGCAGTCTCTCGGCGTTCTGACTGACTACTGCCGGGATGAAAAGTTCAGGCCGAACGATCCCGTGACCCGGGCGGAATTCGCCACGCTGGCTGCGCATTTTGACAACCTTATACTTACAGACACAAACAGTTTTCCGGATGTGCCGGACGACCACTGGGCAGTGAAATATATCAACTCTGCGGCTGCAAAAGGCTGGATTACCGGCTATCCCAACGGTAATTTTGGGCCGGAGGATAATATCATCCGGGCGCAGGTTGTCACGCTGGTGGGACGCATGCTTGACAGAAAAGCCGACAGCGCATATCTGGCAGCCAATGCCGGCTCGCTGCCAAAGACCTATCCGGATGTTGATCCGGTTAACCACTGGGCATATCTGGAGATCATGGAAGCATCAATCAGCCACGATTATGTCAGAAACGGCGAAAACGAGCAGTGGACGGCTGTTCACTGATATAACTGTTCAGGGGGTGTCCTAAAATGCTCGCAATGGTTACAGACTGCACACAAGTTTTGACTATAATACAAGTATCCAACGAGGTGCCAGTGCATTGGCTGTAACCAACCTGTGCATTTTTGGATGCCCCCTGAACTGATTACTTATCTTTTAAGATGAATCCGCCTTTTATGAGGCAGGCAATTCCCCCGATAAAAAGCATTGCGCATTCGGCGACAAACACAACGGGAAATTTTTCTCCGAATACGCCTGTTTCATTGATGACAAACAGGCTCAAAGACGCTATCATTGCTATTCCGGAATAAAAGTATATATTGTTCCTTATATTCTTTTCTTTTGTCCGGTGGTCTTTGCGCCTGTCTGATTTTCGAAAGCATAACATTATCCAGAAAATCATCGATCCGAATCCGGCGATAGCGCCGGCGCTATGCAAAGTGGCTGATACTTTCGGCAAAACGCCAAGCAACCCTACACGGTCCACTTTTACAAAATCAGAGGCACACATCTGCATGGCGACAAGAGTAAAGCCAAGAGCCATACCTGCTGTGAAAATCTTATCAAATAAATCATACGCATAAACAATTGCGTATGTCAGTGCAAACAATGCCAATGCGCCCAGACAGAACGGAAGTATTTCCCCCACCGTGTTTGCCATTGTGGCTGTTTCTGATATTGAATCAGGGAAACATTCACCATAAGTGACAGATGCAGTGAAAAGGACGAGCGGGCCTATAAATATGGCTATAAAGCCCATAATTATAAGTTGGAACCGCCTGAACGACATTTTTGCACGCTTATGTTCCTGCTTTACCCTGTTGCCATCCTCATCTTTTAATGCATCTATTATGCATCGGGTCTCCTTTTCTGACAGCCTTACCCTGCGGTTGGCTTTCTCAACGCGTTTCTTGCGTTCCGGAGCGTGAACATATTCCTGCACAGGTTCCTCCGATGCGGCAACCTGTGCTTTTTCCATTTTTTCGGACAGCTTTTCGTTTTCGTCCAACAGCTTTTGATAATTATCCTGATTCCGAATGTCATCCGGCGCCACAAACGGAACCGGTTGAAATTCACTGTCGCCATATAGCTGCATAAACCAAACCGAAAGCGTATGGGTCATTTCGATCAGCGTCCTGCACTCCTCAAACGAATCATATCCCTCATGAACCGCCTCGTTGTGCTTTATTCCAAGCACATAGAAGATGTCGCTGATATCCTTTGAAATCATGTTGTTGTTCTGAAGGATAATGACCCTGTTGAAGTGGGTGTTGTCGTTGCCGGGCGGCGGCTCAAGACCGTCAAACTCAAAAATATAATTGACTATTGTTTCCGCCAGGGAACCCATTTTAAACAGGCAGGCATTCGGGTCGGAGTAAAGATAGATTTCCGCAAGGCCGCCCATTTTTTCAAGTACCGGGAACTTTTCCGCCAGGAATGAAAAATTACTGCTCATTACAAATGTCTCCTTCTCTATAAATAACTTATTATGTATGATTACTTCCTTTATACTTCATAATGATGAATAATGCAATGTTTTTCCATACTATTTCTCTCATATTAAGTTTTATGTGGAAATCCTGAATGATTTGTGCTATCCTTCAAGAGTCGTTCATTATTCTCTATTTAGGAGGTATATCATCATAAAGAAAAAAGCACAAAAGCTGCCCACTGACATTCAGCCTTTTCGCTGGACGGCACTATTATTACTGGCGTTTGCCACGCTTCTTACATATATCTTCAGTGATATACTATCACCCGTTAAGTCCCTGCTGGAAACATCCAGAGACTGGGACTCAGGCGTCTTCGGCACATATGCCGGCTCTGCGCCTTTTTTGAATATATTCTTTTTTATTATGATATTTTCCGGAGTCATACTGGATAAGATGGGCGTGCGTTTTACTGCTATCCTATCCGGTCTCATAATGATAGTCGGAGCGGTAATAAACTGGTATGCATTGACAGAATTTTTTCCGGGGACTAATTTGGAACATTGGCTTAACAACAATCTGAATTATATTCCTGTATTTGATGAGCTGGGGGTTTCCCCGTTTTATTTGGGGATGCCGGCATCAGCAAAACTAGCGTCCGCAGGATTTATGATCTTTGGCTGTGGTGTAGAGATGTCGGGCATTACGATTGCGCGCGGCGTCGTCAAATGGTTCAGAGGCAAAGAGTTGGCGTTGGCGATGGGGCTGAACATGGCAATCGGGCGCTTAGGTGTGGCTACCTGTATGATATTCTCGCCTCTGATTGCGAAAGCTTATATTATGGGCAGCGCAGACGTTTCCAACTCAATAGCATTCGGAATTATTATGTTGATGCTTGCCCTGGTTGTCTTTATTGTATATTCTTTTTGGGACAAAAAGATGGATACGCAAGGCAGCGATGCTCAGGGAAAAGATGACCCTTTCAGAATAAGGGATATTGGTAAGATATTGACAAACAGCGGTTTTTGGTTAATCGCTTTGCTTTGCGTACTGTATTATTCGGCTATAATCCCGTTCCAAAAATATGCTGTCAATATGTTGGAGTGCAACCTTCACTTTTCAGTAGTATTAGCGGATTCATTCTGGGCAAGCGGCACAGCCATGACCGTCCAATATTTTGCCATGATAGCGACGGCAGCTTGTGCCCTTTCGAGCAACTTCTGCAAAAAGAAACTTAAAATTTCGTTAGTGGCATGTTCGGTTATTCTGCTTGTTGCCGTTTGCTTTATGTCATACAAACAGCAATCCGCCGGAGCTATTTTCTCGGTATTTCCCTTGCTTGCTATGTGTATTACTCCGATTCTGGGTTACTATGTAGATCGGAAAGGAAAAGCCGCGACTATGCTGATGCTGGGCTCAATACTGCTGATTGCCTGCCACTTGGTATTTGCGTTCCTTTTACCTCTGTCAAAAGGAAACGGGGCAGGGGGGTTTGTTATTGCCTATGCTTCCATACTGGTATTAGGAGCCTCATTTTCACTAATTCCAGCGTCACTATGGCCGTCAATCCCGAAGTTGGTCGGTAATAACTCTCTCGGTACGGCTTATGCATTAATCTTCTGGATACAAAATGTCGGGTTGTGGCTGGTCCCCATACTAATCGGCAAGGTCTTAACCGTGTCTAATACAGACGTAACTGAAAAGCTGAGGTTGGGGTTGATAACTTCCGATGAGGCGTCTGTCATGTATGATTATACTAACCCGTTAATCATGTTGGCATGTTTTGGCGTCGCCGCTTTTATTTTAGGTTTTATCCTGAAAATCACAGACAGGAAAAAGAAACTTGGGCTTGAACTGCCCAATACTAAATGAGGTTATTCATGTGCTGAAACAATATTGCACAGGTCGAAACTTTTTGCCTTTTACCATGTTTCCGGCGCACCTGTAAGGGTGCGCCGGGAGTGATAAAAATATCCGGCTTGTCCGGGTTAGATGATACAATCAAATGTCATTGATAATATTTGTATCAATCCGTGAACAACTGGACCCAATGGAGCCTGCTATCTAAATCCGCTGCGACGCCGATACCAACATTTTTGTAATTAACGTTCATAATATTTTCCTTGTGCCCGCTGGAATTCATCCATGCATTAACCACTGCTTCCGGGGACGTTTGGCCCTTGGCGATATTTTCACCTGCGTATCTATATTTGACGCTAAATTCACTCAAGACGTCAAAGCAACGCTTCCCACTTGGCCGCATGTGAGAAAACACGTCGACGATCTCAAAAGCCCTGACTTTTGCGGCTTCGTTTAGTCCGCTGTTCTCACCTGATAAAGGCGGCAGTTTTTCCTTTGCGCGTTCCTCGTTGATAAGGGACAGTACTTGAGAAATGAATTTTTTTTCGTTTGAATTGTCTTCTTCAACTTCAGCCGGGGATTTGCCTAAAGGCACATTGGTTTCCGCTATAGATCTGGCGCCCTCATTACCTAATCTGATTAGTTGATCGTCATACGCCTCCTGTGAAAGTGCAATACTGATTCCATCAAAATCTCTTACCCTATTGCAGGAGCTTAGAACAAAAAGCAAAGAACTACAAAAAAGCAAGGCTACGACTAAATACAAACGAAAGCGTGATTTGTTTTTAGAAACATTGTATTGATTTATCCTGGACAAAATTCCCACCTCCTTATTGGTATGATCAATTATACAACTTACGAACGAAAATATCAACACAAAATGTAGAAAACGGTTCCCTTGTCTGAAATGTAGAAAACGGTTCTCTTGTATTTCGTGAGTAACACAAGAGAACCGTCCCAACTGTCAACTGTCAACTATCAACTATCAACTGTATTTCGTAACTAACACAAGAGAACCGTCCCCGATTGTCAATTGTCAATTGTCAATTGTCAATTGTCAATACGCCACGCCCCAAACGATCATCGTATCGGACTTCGCGCCGCAGATGGGGCATACTTCGCCTACGCGCTCCTGCTCGAACGGGATACACCGTGAGGTTACTCCGGTTTCTTCTTTCATTTTCAGTTCGCACTCCCGGCTCCCGCACCACATTGTTTTCACAAACCCGCCGTGGTTAGCTAAAATATCCTTCATTTCATCAAGTGTTTTGGCGGCGCGGGTGTTGCGCGTGAGGTTGTCTTTTGCCTTGTCATAGAGGCTTTTTTGTATAAGCTCCAACAGCCCGGGTACGCGCGTTTCGAGCTCCGCGAGTGGAATGGGTTGTTTTTCACCGTTGTCGCGGCGGGCGGCGAGGCACTGATCCTTTTCGATATCCTTCGGCCCGATCTCTATACGCAGTGGTACGCCCTTCATTTCGTGCTCGGCGAATTTCCAGCCGGGGCTTTGGTCGGAGGTATCGCTCTTTACCCTCACGCCGGCGGCTTTCAGCCGCGATACGAGTTCGGCGGCTTTTTCGAGTACGCCAGGCTTGTGCGAGGCTATGGGTATCACTATCACCTGCACCGGCGCTATACGCGGCGGCAGGCTCAGACCGTTGTTGTCTCCGTGGGTCATGATAATCCCGCCTATTGTGCGTGTCGACAAGCCCCATGAGGTCTGATGCGGGTAACTTAGCTTGTTTTCCTTGTCAGAAAACTGTATTTCAAAAGCCCGGGCGAACCCGTCGCCGAAATAGTGCGACGTCCCGCTTTGCAGGGCTTTTTTATCGTGCATCATGCATTCGACCGTGTATGTCGCAAGCGCGCCCGCAAACTTTTCCTTGTCCGTTTTCTTGCCCCTGATGACGGGCATCGCCAGGTAGTCTTCGCACAAATCCGCATATACGTTGAGCATTTGCTGCGTCTCAAGCTCGGCTTCCTGCGCCGTTGCGTGGAGGGTGTGCCCCTCCTGCCACAGAAATTCCCTGCCGCGCAGGAATGGACGAGTTGATTTTTCCCATCTCAGTACGCTGCACCACTGATTATACAGCATCGGTAGATCGCGCCACGACCGGACCACGTGCGCCCAGTGGTCGCAAAAGAGCGTTTCTGACGTTGGGCGGATACAGAGCCTTTCGGCCAGCTCTTCGGCCCCCCCGTGGGTGACCCACGCGACTTCCGGCGCGAAGCCTTCGACGTGGTCTTTCTCTTTTTGGAGCAGGCTTTCCGGTATCAACAGGGGCATTGAGACATTTTCGTGGCCCAGCTCCTTGAATCTGGCGTCGAGGACCGCCTGTATGTTTTCCCAAAGCGCGAACGCATACGGTCGCAAGATGAAAAAGCCCTTTACGCCCGAATAGTCTATAAGCCCCGCTTTTGTGACGATGTCTGTGAACCATTGGGCGAAATCCTCGTCCATATCAGTTATCTGTTCAACGTTTTTGTCCTTTGCCATATCGGATGCACCTCTTTTCATCTGTTTGAGATTATTATACTCTATGTGTCAAGAGGCAATATTTTATGCACCTTTGGCTGCCGTCTGTAATTCTTTTTTCACCTCAGCCAGAAGCTTTGCCGCCGCGCTGAAATAAAAATCCTTCATATGCCGTATTATCTCGCCGCTTCCCGGCACATTATAAAGATCACCGATTAGATTCAGGCATTGGGGATTGCCTCTCTTGAGCAGCGGTTCCAGCTTGTCAAGCACTTCCCACGCTTTTTCAACGTCGCATTCTGATATGTCCAATTCGGGTTGGATTTGATCAGAGACATCGTTCATGTACGGGGCAAACTCATCCAGCGCTTCGGACAGATGGAGCCGCAAGGCGCCCATTTGTTCCATAGCTGCCTGGATTTTACCGGCTTTGAGTGACGTCTCAATCCTTGAAGCTTCTTTCTGCAGCGCAGCCTTCCCAACATATCCGGCATTGCTCTTTAGTGTATGAACAAGCCTGTGCGCTAACGTTATATCCCCGGCGCCAATAGCGTTCATGATCTCATGAAACACTGTCTTATTGCTTGTCACAAATTCTCTTTTAAGCTGGTTGAGTAATTCATCGTTATCGCTATGCTGTCCATCCTGTGAGTCGACCGGTCTCATGTGTCTGAGCAAGCATTGCCACAATTCCTGTGACGTAAAGGGCTTACCGATGCAATCGGTCATCCCCAGCGAGTTGTACATCTCCCTGTCATCAGCCATAATATTTGCAGTCATTGCCACTACGGGAGTTCCCGTACCCAACTCAATAATCTTCGGGGCGGCTTCGAGCCCGTCCATCACAGGCATATGTATATCCATAAGTATCAGGTCAAAGGGCTTTTTGCCACAATGCACGCGCTCCCGAACCTTGTCGATACCCTCCTGGCCGTTATCTACGATTTCAATATCAAGGCCTACCCTCTTTAAGTGGTCGATAATCACACGCTGGTTCATCGGGCTATCCTCACATACAAGGATATCCCCTTTGAACATGGGTTTTTCGACATCATGGAACCCGATTAGGTCCTGCACTGCATTTGGTGCGTCTGCGGTCTTAAAAGTTAAGGAGAAACCGGCTGTTGTCCCGACTCCGGGTTCGCTTATAAATTCAAGCTTGCCGCCCATGAGTTCGATAATCCTTTTCGCGATTGGCAAGCCAAGCCCGGAACCGCCGTATTTGCGTGTCGTACTTGCATCCGCCTGCACAAACGGCTCGTGTATCTTTTCAATCTGATCCGGCGTCAACCCGATACCGCTGTCGATGACCTCAAACCGCAGTGTGATATTATGTTCTGTTTCCTTTTCGATAGTTACCGACATCTCGACGCCGCCGTGGTCAGTGAACTTCACAGCGTTGGAAATCAGGTTTTCCAGCACCTGCCTGAGCCTTGTCGGGTCGCCGTATATCATTTTGTCTATTGACGCTTCGGCGAAGAAATGCAGATCTATGCTTTTTTCTGTGGCTATCGGTAAAGCGAGCGCCTTACAGCGATCAATCAGTTCAAATAGATTAAAATGGGTAGTTTCCAGTTCCATTTTGCCCGATTCTACCTTTGACAGATCCAGTATATTGTTTATTATCTGCAGGAGCCACTTTGAGTTTTCAATTATCAACTCTAAATAATCCCTTGATTTTTGTGAGGTTGTCTCGTCCATCGCCAACTCCGAAAAGCCTATAATGCTGTTCATTGGCGTTCTTATCTCATGGCTCATGTTTGCCAGAAACGACGATTTTGCCACCGACGCCGCTTCTGCGGATACAGCGATTTCGCGAAGCTGTTTCTGATACTGAATTTTCGACGTCTCGTCCTTAATGGAGTTCAGGAATGCATGCGTACCGTCTACCCATTTAATTATCGCCGCTCTGCCTCCGATATAAGAGTCTGAAACTTCATCATATTGATTATCATAATCAATTGACGGATATGATTCTTTATATGGCAAAAGACGCGGCATTTGGCAGACCGAACAAGGCTCGTCAAGGCCCCTGATCGCCTTGTAACACTTTTTCCCGATGCAGCTTCCGGTATCCACACCATAAGTGTCCGCCATTATTTGGTTGACGTAAAGAAGATTGTAATCAAAATCAATAACAGATACCATCGTATCCAGATAATCCATGGCAGCCATTGTTTTTCTCATCATTGAAATCGACTGCGCCAGAGTTTTTATCCCTTCGACGATCTCTTTGTACGAACCCGAGTATTTGCTTGTGTCTATATTATATTCAGTGTCCCCGCGGATCGTCAGGTCGCCGGTCAGGCTGGACAGATCCTTAGTTGTCGATTGCAGTACGCCTATAAGCGAATAAATATCACGCGTCAACGCGCCTATCTCGTCCGTTGTTATTTTTTTTGTATCGGTTTGAATATTGATATTGCCTTTAGTAACCTCAGATACAATGTGTACCAAACGCTTCACCCGATTGCTCATCCGCGTCACGACGAACGACATCGTCAGCAAAGACAGAACAAGCCCTATCGCGCCGATTATCATATGGCTTCTGAATAAAGTGGTTCTCTCCGAGAGCAAATTCGTAATGGGCAGCCCTGCGGCGATTATAGCGTAGACACTTCCGTCAGAGTCAAACAAAGGCATATAGTAAGTTTTATACATTTCGCCGAAAATATCCGCATACGCAAAGAATTCTTTTTTCCCTTCCGTGATGACTGCCGCGATATCCGGGTCAAGCAGTGTCCCGAGAATACGCTCGCCGTTGCTTGTAATTGTCGTGGCAATTCTGACGTCGCCCAAATAGACTGTGAAGTCAGCCCGGTAATGATTTTTCAGGTAATCAAGCGTCTGATTTGTGTCAAAACGTACACCCGTCGAAATCACGCCAATAATCGCGCCGTCGGGGTCATATACCGGCGCGCCGGTACGGACAGAGGCTTTTACTACCGTGCCTGCTTCAACACATGTATACACAGTATTATTTAAAGCATGCCGTACATTCTCCTGCCCCAGGACGGAATCTCCCAGCGTATCAGGAGAGTGTGTCCGTGCCAGGACAATTCCGTTTTCATCGGTCACGGTAAAGAAGTCCACACCGGATAAACCCATTGAAGTTATGGTACGGATTATTGCCTCTGAATCTCGATTTTGAACAGCTTCAATGACATCCGGGTTCTCAGACGCAGAAACAGCTGCGTCTCTTGAAGTGGATTCACACTCGGATATATAGATTTTTACCCCATCGGCGCTCACTTTGATCATTTCATCAAAAAGGACGCTTGTATATCCCGAAAACCTTATTGACGAGAAGACAAACGTAATGGCAGTCAACGCTGTCACGATTATGGATATTGGGATAAGTATTTTTCGTTTCATATTCATTTCAAATTAACCTCCGTTACTGCGCGCGATCCGGGCGAATTCATCTTCTGTATTCCGGAAAACTTCCACAAGCACAGGATCGAAGTGCGTTCCCGCGCTTTCCTCAATAATCTTGCATGCGTACTCATGGGTAAATGCATTCTTGTATGGGCGCGTGGTTGTAAGCGCGTCGTATACATCCGCGATAGCCATCAACCGCCCTTCCAGCGGAATTTCATTTCCCTTAAGGCCCATCGGATATCCGCTGCCGTCCCATTTTTCGTGATGTGTGCTGGCGATAAGTAAAGCATGTTCCAAAAAAGCGTTTTGATTCGCTTCGCCCATTATTTTTTCGATTGCGTCTACGCCGGCATTCACATGGGATTCCATTATTTCAAATTCTTCCTTAGTAAGCTTAGCCGGCTTGTTGAGTATCATATCCGATATCGCGATTTTTCCGACGTCGTGGAGTTGCGCCGACTGCAGGAAAAAATACATATTCCATCCCGACAATTCATCTGTGTATATGTGATCTTGCATCAGCCTTTCAACCAGCGCTTTGAGGTAAAGCCGGGTTCTCATTATATGACCGCCGGTGGAACCGTCCCGGAATTCTACGAGGTCGGCAACTGTGTTCATCACTGCGTTTTGAAGGTCAAACACTTCCTCGATTTTTGCACACATCTTTTTTTCCAAATTATCCGCATAGCTCAAAACTTCAGCCCGGCTCACCATCAAATCCTTTGTTCTGCGGACGATGGTTATTTGGCTCTCTATGCGCTTTTTGAGCAGCAGGGCTGAGAATGGTTTCTTAACGTAATCCGCCGCTCCCAAGTCAAATCCCTCGCGTTCGCTTTGCGTATCGTCAACGCCTGTGATTAATATCACGGGTATATTGCGCGTCTTTTCAGACGCTTTTAATTCAGTAAGTACTTCGTACCCGGACATGTCGGGCATGAGGACATCCAACAAAATGAGGTCCGGTTGAAACTCGGTTGCCCTGTCAATACCCTCAGGCCCATTTCTTGCCGCAAGAAGAGTATAGTCGGAGCCTAAAATGCCGGTCAACGCCAGCAGGCTGGATTTGTCGTCATCAACAATCAACACGCTGTCGCGCTCACGAGCCAAACTGCTTTTCGCAATGTGCGTCCCAATCTTTTTGTCTTCACGTTGAATATGATCAATCAGCCGACCGACCAGGATTTCGCATAATTCATTACTTATTCCGATTACGGCGCCGCTTTCGCTGGACCTGGCCTTCATTTCACTGAATAGTTTGGCAAAATCATCATGCAGTTTCTTATGGCGTTCGTACTCAGGAAAATTATGACGGAGCTGCAACTCTTCCTCATAGTAAAAATGCTGCATCGTATAAGTTTCCAGATACCTCAGCGTGTCCTGCAGTTTTTCTTTGCCGCACCCGCCATTGCACGCTTTTAACAAATCGTTTGTTATCTTAAAAACTTCTTTGTGCTGCATGTCAACCTGTTCATGCCCCAATAGATAACTGTCGTTCCAGGCGACTTTCATGTTTGTCTGGTTCATACTTACTCTTACCTTTCGTTACTGTTAGGGAGATATTCCTGTTCACGGGTATATGTGCGTTTCGATCCGCTTTTCCAGAAGCTCCCTTGTTAGCGGTTTTATGAGGCAATCCACAGCCCCCATGCCCATCCACCTCTCTTCAGGTCCGGGATCAGGCCCTGTGGACAGAAGGATTATAGGTATATTGTTGGTTTTCCCGGAGCTTTTCAGGGCTTTAGTTATTTCATGCGCCCCAATATCCGGCATTTCGATATCCAACAGGATCATGTCCGGCGTGACGTTTTCAAGAAGTAAAAGCAGTGTTTTACCGGACGGAACAGCCAGAACATCATAAATTTCGCCGCTTAACAAGCTTTTAGCGCTCATAAGACTCGCCGTGTCATGGTCAGCCACTATGATTATTTTGTATCTGGCTTTCATGTTGCATTACCACCTGGCTTTTTTTCGGTTCACGGAGGTCTCCCTGTCGATTTGACCGGTAAATTCATCCTACACTACTGAGCGACTCCAATGTCAATATATATAACAAAAAAATATCAATATTTCTGTTTTTTCCTGAACCCATTGCAATTGCTGGGAAAAATCCGGGTCCTGTATTTTTTCGCCCGCGCCGAAGATTGCAAAAACATAAGAAAAACAACTGTGCTGCACAGTTGTTTGTATTGTAAAAGCACCGGTTTTGTTTTATAATAATAATTGTTCAGGGGGCGTCCTAAAATGCTCGCAATGGTTACAGACTGCACACAAGTTTTGACTGCAATACAAGTTTCCAACGCGGTGCTAGTGCATTGGCTGTAACCAACCTGTGCATTTTAGGACGCCTCCTGAACAGTTACCTTAATTAAGCGCGGCGCGCGGTGAAAGGGGCGTACTCATGGCGGACACTCAACCGGGTAAAGGATTGTTTTCGGTAAACGATTTCGCTAAATTTTCGCGTACAACCAAGGATACACTGCTTTATTATGACAAGATTGGACTGCTTTCCCCAGTGACGCGCGGGAAAAACAATTACCGCTATTATTCACACAGACAACTGGCGTACGTCAACGTGATCCGCACATTTCAGGAGCTTGGTATGTCCCTTTCTGAGATCAGAGACCTGAAAGATAACAGGACGCCGGAGGATACTTATGATTTATATGCATACCAAATCGAGAGAATAGACAAGAAGATAGCAGAGTGGGTTGGCGCCAGAAAGCTTCTGCTTACGCTGCGAAGTTCTATCCGGTCTGTCCTGAATATCAACGAGGAGGCCATCACCGTACAGTTCCTGCCAGCCGAA
>Ga0123356_10004692_pt1 | contig 14071 bp, 14 predicted proteins | sample TergutEmb28metaG_2_FD_92546 | JGI IMG/M metagenome (GOLD analysis project Ga0123356, IMG submission 92546) | Embiratermes neotenicus P3 segment gut microbial communities from Petit-Saut dam, French Guiana - Emb289 P3 | ecosystem: Host-associated > Arthropoda: Insects > Digestive system > Gut ...
AAGTGTATCTTCGCGATTTTGATTCCGACGGCATGAAGCGCCGGCTCGCAGCGCTGGAAGTTTTCGCAAAGACAGTGGAAGCCCAGTTTCCCGGCGGGAAGGTAATTGTAAAGCCGAAAGCTCAGTACTATAATATGAAAGCGAACATTGATAAAAAACCCGATGTACTTGATAAACTTAAACAGGTTGCAGAGAACCTTGATATAAAATGGCAGCTTAAACCTATCCGCGGCGGCACTGACGGTTCCCGGCTGACAGAGCTGGGCATTCCTACTCCGAACATATTTACCGGCGGGCGGAATTTTCACAGCCGGATGGAATGGATCAGCGTGAACGAAATGTGCGTAGCCTGTAAGTTAATAATAGAACTAATCAGACTTTGGGGAGAATAGATCATGATTGATACACTGAATACCGCTTTTCGTGAACAGATAAAAAAAGCGATGGCTCTGTCAAATGTTTCTACTGTTATAACTGAAGATAATGTGTTTCAGGAAGGAAACGCCGAGATTCTTCAGCTAATGGACGGAATGGTAGAGTCTTTGCTCCTTCCGGGGAGCGGGCTTGACGGGCTGGAAAACCTTGAAGAGCTTTTTGCCAAAGCGAAAGCCGGAAAATCCTGTCTTCTTCTGCTGGAACACTACAGCAATTTTGACCTTTCGATTTTTTCTCTGCTTGCGCGGAAAGCAGGGGGCAAAGGCAAAGAGATAAGAGACTCTATCATTGCGATTTCCGGAATGAAACTGAACGAAGATAATCCCGTTGTTGCCGCTCTCGCCAGCGCTTACACAAGGATCGTAATTTATCCAAGCCGGTACTTGAAAGACCTTGATCCGGAAAATGACAAGGCGGAGTTTGTCCGCAGCAACACAATTAACCGCGCTGCATTAAAATCGCTTATCAGGCATAAATATAAGGGAAATCTTGTCCTTGTATTTCCGTCAGGAACCCGTTACCGCCCGGGAGAACCGGAAACCAAAAAGGGAGTGCGGGATATCGATTCTTATATCCGCTCTTTTGACTATATGTGCTTTGCCGCTCTGAACGGTGAAATTCTGCACGTACAGAAAACCGATATGATGAACGACGCGGTAAGCAAGGATCTGATGCGGGTTACGGTTGGGCCTGTCGTGGAATGTTCAAAATTCCGAGACGCTGCAAGAGACACAGTTAGTGACGATGAAGATAAAAAGCAGGCTGTTGCCGACGCCATAATGATCGAACTTGACAAGATGCACATCGCTGCGGAAGAAAAGAGGCAAAAACTACTTAGCAAATCAACAACCTCGCCCTAAAGGGACGAGGTATGTTGTTCTTAAAAGGTATTTGCATTCGGGGTTTAATACCTATTAAGCGCCCTAATGGGCGATGTATTAAACCCCTCAGCACGAATAAAAAAAGACAGCGCGCTGAAAAACTCCCTTTGCGCGCTGCCTTTCGGGAATCCGGTATTTCTACCAGTTTCCGCCGCCGCCGCGTTCACGGCGAGGTTTGTCCATCGCTTCGTTCACGCGCAGCTGACGTCCGTCAAATTCGCGGCCGTTTGTTCCCGCAATTGCAGCGCCAGCTTCATCATCGCCTCCCATTTCGACAAATCCGAATCCCTTTGAGTTGCCGGTTTCACGATCGAGAATGATCTTCACAGAAGCGACATTGCCGAAACCTGAAAAAAGGTTACGCAGACCATCTTCGGTAGTGTTGTAGGAGAGATTACCGACATACAGTTTCTTGGCCATTGAGAAAAATCCTTCACCCGGTCTTTGTGCGTCCGGGCACGCTTCGCACTTCAGCACCAACGTATAAATACGTACGAGTACTTCAGTACAGTGGACTTACGTCCAAGTATTCACGTCCGCACAAGCGAACGCCTCAAATTCCCTGGAACAATCGGTTTAATCCGGCTCCGCGGGAAAAAGATGCATAATTTGTTAAGGGAAAAAAAGGAAAGGCTAAAGACAAGAACAGAACCCCTAAACAGCGCAGCTTACTATAAAAACTGCTAAAATTAACTTTACTTAGTATCAAAAAAACACCAAGCTAAAAGGATTATAATCAAAAATAATTATAAATGTCAAGCATTTTTAATAAATTTGTTTTATTTTTTAAAAATTTTTGTTTTCCGCCGGTGAGTAAATGACCTTTATGGCAGTTTTTATGTCCTTGACAATGCTTAATTCTTTCATATTTGACCATTCTTTTGACGTCAAATTCGGCGATGTTTCCGGGGCAGGTCCCAGGAACGATTTAAACCCCAGATTTACGGCAGTTTTTACCCGCCCGGAAAGACGGCGAACCGGCCTTATTTCCCCTGTCAGGGAAAGCTCCCCCGCTATCGCAAGGTCCGCCGGCAGGGCAAGGCCTGTCCTTGCCGAATATAATGCGCATGCGAGAGCGAGCTCCACCCCTACCTCGGTGATGCGGATTCCTCCCGCCGCGTTTACGTACAGATCCTGGTCAGAAAGCCGCAGGCCAAGGTGCTTTTCCAGCGCTGCGGAGATTCGGGAGACCCTGCCGGAATCGATCTTGTCGGAAAAAACCCGGCTTATTGTACCCTTGGCAGGAATAGTGAGCGCCTGTATTTCCACAAGGATTGTCCTTGAGCCTTCAAGCACTGCGGCAGTCGCTACCCCCGGAGGCAAATCCCCCTCGCGCCGGACAAGGAAGAGGCGGCCTGTATCTTCGACAGGGGAAAGACCCTGTTCTCCCATTGTGAAAATTCCGATTTCGTCCACAGAGCCGAACCTGTTTTTGGCAGCCCGCAGAAAACGGCAGTCTGCTGTTCCGCTGAGGCCGGATGTTTTGTCGTTCTGCTCAAAGTAGAGAACGGTGTCGACCATGTGTTCAAGCGTTTTCGGTCCTGCGATTAGCCCTTCTTTTGTAACATGCGCGGTAAGAAACAGCGCCGCGTCATGTTCCTTTACCCAGTTTATTATCTCGAATGAACAGAACTTCATCTGGTTTACAGTGCCTGACACCGATCCGGCTTCCGCAGAAAAAAGAGTCTGTGCGGAATCCACAAGAACCAAAACGGGTTTTACATTGTTAAGGACTGTCTCTATTTCTTCCAGGTTTCCGGAGCAGAAGATTTCTATGCGTTCTATGTTTTTTTTATCGAGGCCAAGCCTGTCCGCTCTTAACCTTAACTGGCCGGCGGACTCCTCTCCGGAGATATAAAGAACACGCCCCTTTGTTTCAACTGCGGCGGCGAGCTGCAGCAACAGTGTGGATTTTCCTATCCCTGGCTCTCCTCCCACAAGAACGGCGGAACGTCTCATAATGCCGCCGCCAAGAACCCTGTCCAGTTCGCCGATTCCGCTTCCGATGCGGCTGCCTTCCATCGGGTCTACTGAGCAGAGAGGCAAAGTTTGCGCCATCGTACCTGCACTGCCGCTTTTTGCTTCAGCGTGCCGCCGGGTTTCGTTTTTAACTGCTGTTTCTATCAGCGTGTTCCATTCTCCGCATTCAGGGCAGCGTCCGAGCCACTTCGGTTCTTCATGCCCGCAGGAAGAACATCTGTAAATGAGAGATTTCTGTTTTTTCATCAGGATTTTTTGCGCGGCGTCAGGCGAATACTCGCTCCGAAACGCCAGCCGTCAATATCGGGAATGTTCTCGTTGGTCCAAATACGGTAAAGCGGTATCCACATGCGAAGATCCAGACCGATCATAAAATTTTCGTTTACAGGATAGTCAGCTCCGGCTCCAATTACGGAATAGAACATGCGCCCGCTGCCCCAAAAATAACTGCGGATGGCATCGGTCTGAAGTTTGGCATTGGTTTCGATACCGCCAGAAAAATCATCGGGATGATTTAATCCGAATGCCTGAAGAACAAGACGTAAATCCAGAACCAATCCGGCGTATACGCGGGTAGTGATTGGGTTCAAGCCAATGGGAATAGGAATGGGGAAGACCGCTTTCACCTGAAACCCGGTAACAAAACCCATTACAAAAGCCGAGCGGTTCTCGGGATTACATGGCATCGGGTAGCCATAAGTATAATTGTATTCGTAATTTGTAAAGTAAATATCTTCTGTCGCTTCGAACCAGAACGGGCCTGTAAAATGCCAGGCGGCTGCTGCGCCCAGTGATGGAAGTATCGGAGCGGGATCTGCTCCTACCTTGCCGTTGTCTGCAGCCAGATGGAGAAGCCCTCCGTTGTATGACCAATGCAGACTTCTTAATAAAGACATAGTGTTACTGAAGAAAGACTGAGCGCCAAGGTTGAACAGCGGGAAAATGAAAATGAGAAGACTTAGCGCCAATGAGCGAAGATACATATTGATATTATATCGTATGTGAAGCGAAGCTGCCAGCGAGAATGTAGCCAGGGCAGTTATCTGCGGCGTCTTTCGGGCGCATTGCGGTAACGGCTGCAGCCCCATATCGCCGGATTCGCTCTATTTTTTGTCTTTGTTCCGCTGGAAGCTCCGCTGCATAGGCTGGAAGCTTCGCTGCGAGTACTGGAAGCTCCGCTGCATAGGCTGGAAGCTCCGCAGCAAATGTTGCAAAAGCGAGACTTCTTCCCTGTATGCGCTTTAGGCCTTTTTCCAGAACATTCATGTCGGAACTTTTTATTAAAAAAGGGACTTTGGCGACATAGGGATTCATAAGGGCATAGTCAAGAAATTTACCGACAGCTTCTTCATTATCTGTTTCGATGCAAAGAATTTCTGCGCCGTCTTCGATCAGATCGCGCGCCGTGTCTACCGCGTCTTCGTACTCTCCGTCAGCCAGTAATTTTTTTAGTTCATCTGAATTAGCAATTTTTTCTATACCGATGTTATCGCCGTCAATATAAAGCGGCTCGAGACCGGAAATGAAATGCCTGTTTGCGGCTCCGGGCACATCGCAGGTAATTTTTCTTGGCGCATACTTTGCCGCTTTTTCCGCAATTGCCTTAATATGGGCGGGAGTTGAGCCGCAGCATCCTCCGATGATATTTACTATCCCTTCTCTAAAAAAAGTTTCGATATCGGCAGACATTGTTTCCGGCGTTTCTTCATATTTGCCTGAGTTGTTCGGCAGTCCTGCATTCGGGTAAACACTGAAAAGGCAGGGAACAGTTTCTGACAATTTCTGCACTTGCAGCGAGGCTTCTCGCACAAACGGGAGAAGTTTCTGCGCATTGAATGAACAGTTAAGACCGACAGCCAGCGGATTTATATGCATTACAGAAATGCAGAACGCCTCCAGCGTCTGACCCGAAAGAAGCCTGCCAGGCAGGGCTTCGCCGGAAACAGCTGCGGATATAATTACCGGTATATCGATCTGTCGTTCTTCCATTATGCGGCTAATTGCGAAGAGTGCGGCTTTTGCGTTTAATGTGTCAAAAACTGTTTCCACAAGCAGAATGTCCGCTCCGCCGTCCAGAAGCCCTCTTGCGTTTTCATAATATGCCGCCTCTAGTTCGTCCCAGTGAATACTGCGTTTGGACGGATTGCTGATATCAGGATAGAGGCTCGCTCCCTTTGCAGTTGGCCCCATGCTTCCAGCCACGAAACGGGGTTTGCCGTCAACAGAGAATTTATCCGCACAGCCGCGGGCGATTTTTGCGGCAGCGGCGCTTACTTCGTAAGAAAGATGCTCCAGCCGGTAATCGGAAAGGGTAATTGAAGTTGAATTAAAACTGCATGTTTCGATAATATCCGCGCCTGCTTCAAGGTAGCTGTTGTGGATAGCGCTTATTACTTCCGGCTTTGTAAGGCAGAGGATGTCGTTACAGCCTTTAAGCGGGGCAGGGTGGTTTGTGAAAAGGTTTCCGCGGAAATCATTTTCATTCAGATTAAGTTCCTGAATTAGAGAGCCCATCGCGCCGTCAAGAATCAGGATGCGTTTTTCCGCGATTGAATTTATCTGCTCCCGGATAGTCATAATACCTCTATTCCCATTCGATAGTGGCGGGAGGTTTATTTGAAATATCGTAGGTTACGCGCCCAATTTCCTTTACTGAGTTTGTAATGCGGGCGGAAATTTCCAGAAGATCGCGGATCTCAAATGGGTAGACATTTGCAGTCATTCCGTCGGCGCTTGTTATGGCGCGTAATGCGAGTACCCGGCTGTATTTGCGTTCGATGTTTGAGGCGCTGTTTGTGTTGCTGCCAGCGGAGCTGAGGGCGCTGTCGGCGGAGCCGGAAACGCCGCTAACAGGACTTGGAGCGTGGCCCGAAACACCCACGGAACGGATCGGTAAAAGAACGGCAAAGGCCTGCCAGATTTCATCGTAAAGGGTTTTGCCGGACGGACCGCGCCTGGTTTTCAGTTCTTCAATATAGATAGCGTCAGCTTCACGCAGGATGTCGCACTTTTCTTTGGTTACCTCGCCAAGCACGCGCACAGCAAGCCCCGGACCTGGAAAGGGGTGACGGTTAACAAGTTCATCATCGACGCCGAGGAAACGCCCAAGCTCGCGGACTTCGTTTTTGTACAAACTGGCAAGCGGTTCTATGACTCTTCCCGCCTCACGTTTCGCAATCACAAGCGGGCTTGCTATATTGTGATGGCTCTTTAATACGTTTGATTTCCCTGTTCCTTCCAAGTGACTTGGTTGACCATTTGCAGAGCAAGTGGTCAGGCCGCTTTCGATAAAGTCAGCGCGAATGCTGCCCTGCGCAAGAAAGTAATCGCTTCCCAATCCAAGACGGGCAACTTCCCGCTCCTGTACCGTTATAAACATATCCCCGATTACTCTGCGTTTTTCTTCGGGTTCAGGTTTGCCTTTAAGGGCGGAAAGGAACTCATCTTCTGCCATTACAACATGTATGTTTTTCGCGCCTAACTTTTCCAGAATGGAGCGGACGGCAGAAGTTTCATTCTTGCGCATGAGTCCGGTATCAATGTACATCAGGTGAACCTGTTCACTGTTAAGCGTTTTTAAGAGCAGGGCTGCCACAACGGTCGAATCGACACCGCCGGAAATCAGCAGGAGCACCGGGTTTGTTCCAACGCGTGTTTTAAGAGACTGGCTTGTTTCTTTTACGTATTGTTCCATGTTTGCCTCATCAAGAACTGATAACCGAGCGGTTACGTCCTCCCGATTTTGCGGCGTACAGCGCTTTATCGGCAAGGTCGTAAATTGCCTGCGTATCTTTGGTTGAACCGCATGCGGTTATACGCACTCCAACACTGATTGTAACATGCGGCGCAATACTTGATCCTTCATGCTTTATGTTCAAATCGCGTATTTTTTGGATTACCTTTGATGCTACATTTTCTGTATTTTCTGCTTCTTTCTCGAACCAGATTAATGCAAATTCCTCCCCTCCAATTCTGGCGGAATAAATAAACATATCTTCCCTGAGGCTGTTAAGAGCCTTACCTATTGTGCGAAGGCATTCATCGCCCTGTGGGTGGCCGTAAAGATCGTTGTAACTCTTAAAAAAATCGATATCCAGAATTGCAAGACACAGGAAATTATCCGACTGCCTGTAATTAACCAAAAATCTTTGAAAGGTCTGATTAAAATCCCTGCGGTTTTTCAGTTGTGTCAGTTCATCTATTGTGGATTGATCATAAAAATTCTTGCGCTCTTTTTCCAGTTTTTCTACGGTCGATGATGACGATATCCTGAACATTATGATTTGCCAGCCGAAAAACAGACTTATAAAGCCGGCAAATATCACATTTGTTACATCGATAGTCCAGATATTAATTGGTTTTTTAAAAATGACAGCCGCTGTAAAAAGAACCATTGCGCCTATAGTAAGGCTGTAATAAAAAACCGGCGAAATATTAAAAAGAAACAATGCGCATATTAAAATACACATAAAAGAAACGGCGAACTGTCCGGGATTTGCCCAGACGCCCAAATATATACCCATTAATATCGCATTTAAATAATAAAGCGATATCATCATGTAGATAATTAAATTATGTATTTGTTTTCTTTGTTTATGTAGTTTATTAATATGAATTGCAAAAATAAAGAAAACAACTGCTACAATTGATGTTACAAAATAAAAACGGGCTTTGTAATAATTACCTTCTACAAAGATTGGATAAATCATGAAGAAGAGAGCCAGAAGAGCTACTATTCCGTTTACCTGAACCAGTCTGCTAACATTGCCGGGAAATGTTTTATCCATGTATTTAACGTACTCTTCCCGGCCAAGAGAATAGTAACGCCATTTGTCCAGCAATGCTTTCATTTCGGATAAATACTACATGATATAGTAATTTTAAGCAACGAAATTAGTTGTAAGATACAGAAATTATAAACTGTTTAATTTGCGTAATTATCAAAGTACCCCTGAATCAAAACGATTGGAGTACCCTTATTGCCTGAACCGCTTACAAGATCGCAGAGGCTTCCAAGAAGATCAGTGAACTGCCTTGGAGTAGTTCCTTCAGATTCCATCTTGCCCATCTGGTCGATGCCTGCCTTTGCCTTGATCGCTTTTTCTATTTCGTTACGGGCATCGTCTTTGGAAAGATCGGCGAAGTTATTATCTGCAAGATATTTTAATTTCAGTTCGTTAGGAGTTCCTGTTAAACCCGATGTAAACGCAGGAGATACCACAGGGTCTGCGAGTTCCCATATGCCGCCGACAGGATCTTTAAACCCGCCGTCGCCGTAAACCAGCACCTCTACGGTCTTGCCGCTGAGGGTCATGAGCGCCTGCTGCATCTTCCGGACAAATGCGTCACAGTCACGCGGGAATAACTTTACCCGTTCTTCAGTAGCCTTGTTTGAGCCAAGCAGTCCGTAAAGTTCGTTGTACCCGCTGTCGCCTTTTCCCGGGATGTGGACAGGTTTTGTCAGAAGGTCGTCAAGACCGATAACTTTTTTTGCCCCCGCGACAGTCAATGCGCGTTTTGTCCTCGCTCTTGTGTGAATATCAGCTGCAATGACCTGATCGGTATAATCAAGAATGCGTTTTGGATCGGCGCAGAGGACAATATCAATGTTTGAGCCAAGCGATTTGTAATATGCAACGTAATCGACGCCAGTAAACCGGTGTTTGGTTTCTCCGAAGAGACGACGGTACTCGCTCTCGCTCAGACAGTCGGAATAAGGATTCAGGTTTTTATCATCTACATCGTCCCATGTTATAAGCTGATTCCCGACCTCGTCTCCAGGGTAATTTAACAGAACGGTTACTTTTTCTGCGCCCCGCGCAATTCCCTTAAGAAGCATTGCAAAACGGTTTCTGCTTAAGATTGGAAAGATTACGCCGACATGCCCGCCGGGAAAAACGGTTTTTACTTCTGCGGCAATATGATCGATAGAGGCATAGTTGCCCTGTGAACGCGCAACGACAGCCTCGGTAATACCGATTATGTCGCCGTCATTTATTTTGATTTTTTCATGTTCAATTGCGTCTTTTACAGATTGACAGACAACAGTTACAAGATCGTCAGATTCACGGATAATCGGCGTTCTAAGACCGAGCGCCCTGGTTCCTATTACTCTCATGGTTTATTCTAACATGGTGACAGTCATCTGTACTATACGGCACTTGCAGCGCAGCTTCCAGCATAAACAGCCTGTTTTTCCGCTACCTGGCTATAGGGAACAATTTTGTTTAATGAGTATTCTTTCTTTTCGATTTCTGATTCGAGATCGTAATGATTTTGCAAGTTTAGCCAGAACTGTGCCGAGTTGCCAAAGTATCTTGACAGCCTTAGAGCCATATCTACTGTTATCCTTCTTGATCCTTTAATAATTTGACTAACGGCAGTCTGCTGTACGTTTATTTCCTTGCTCAGTTTGTAAGCTGTAATTCCCAAAGGCGTTAAAAATTCTTCCTGCAAAATTGTTCCCGGATAAATTAAATCAAGTTTCTTTTTCATAATAACTCCTAGTGATAATCAGTGATAGTCACATCACTTGCATTCCCATCCATCCATTTAAACGTAATTCTCCATTGGTCGTTTATTCGAATGCTGCATAATCCTTTTTTGTCGCCTTTTAGCTTCTCAAAATTATTTCCAGGCGGGATACGCAGATCGTTTTCACTTGTGGCAGCATGAATAATAAGCAGCTTGCTTCTTCCGCGCTGAAGCAGCTCCGGGGGAAGTTTCTTTATCCGCTGCCGTTTGAACAGCGCTTCTGTATCTTTATCGCCAAAACTCTGTATCATCCAATACACCTGTCAATAAATAGTATCGCAAGGAAATAGTATTGTCAAAAGATACTATTATTAATTTAGTCTTATCTAATCCATCTTCTCAATCGGGCGGAAGATCTGCGTGACAAAAGCGCCGTCTTCATATAAAAAACGCACATAGAGCTGGTTTTTCAGTTTATGCCTCTCCCAGAGACCGTCTTTTTGCTGTTCAACTGCCATATCCCGGATTTTGGAAAGCTCAAGCCATTCAGGCTGGTTCGGCAATTCACTTCGATACTGCGAGAAAAGGTACTCTCCGGCAGGCAGCATCACTGTTTGCTGGAAGTTGTGCTGTGAAAACGGCTGCGAGTGCTGTAAGCTGCTTTGCAAGTGCCCAGCAAAAAGCAGGGAGACAATCAGTTTTTCTGTAACAGGTTCGATACTGCGGCTTTGCACAGTGTCCAGCTCATAGTGAAGCAAAATCTCCTCATTTTCCGGAATTTGTGAAGGTAATCCGGTAATTTTGCTGTATAAAAGAGGAGCGCGAAGGTCCAGACGCATAAATGGAGTGTTATTCATATTCTTTTCCATACTATTTTTTAAAACTAATTGACATATTCGCCTTTGTCCAATAAAATGTAGAGATGGCAGATTCTGTATTTCTCAATGATGCTAATTTTGAACTATATCGTAGTTTGATTTATGCGGAAAGCGGTATTACTTTTACCCCGACAAACAGGTCGATACTGGAAAGCAGGTTAAAAGAGCGCCTTAGGGAAAAAGGGATAAATTCCCTGGAAACCTATTTAAGCAAAATTAAGTCTGACAAAGAGGAACTCAAAGGGTTTCTGGATTCTATCACAACGAACTTAACCCGATTTTTCAGAAATCAGGCGCATTTTGACGCACTGGAGAAGTATGTAATCCCGGAAGTAATGAACATCAAAAAAACCCCCGGTACTATCAGAATCTGGAGCGCCGGATGCTCTACCGGAGAAGAACCTTACACTCTTGCGATGCTTTTAAGCGAGATTCTGCCGGCAAGCTGGAACTACGAAATCCTTGCCAGCGATATTTCTCTTAAATGTCTCATGACAGCAAAAGAAGGTTTTTATGCCGAATCAAGGATTGTGGGAATTCCGGACTCATATCTCGTAAAATACTTTGATAAAGTCGAAGGCGGGTTTAAAATCCAGGAAAGATTACAGAAAAAAATCAAATTTGACTACCATAACCTTAAAAATGATTCACAACAAAGAAATCTGGATGTTGTATTCTGCCGTAATGTTATTATTTATTTTGACGAAATAGCTCAGACTGCGGTTATTAACCGTTTTTGGGAATCAATGGCGCCGAAGTCGTTTCTTTTTATCGGCCATTCTGAATCCCTGTTCGGAATGGACACAAAATTTGAATTCCTTAAAACAGAATGGGCTACATTGTATCAGAAGAATATCTAGGAGATATCCGTGGCAGACGAAATATCGGTTCTAATTGTTGATGATTCAGCCTTAATGCGTAATCTCATTGGCCGCATGGTCGAAGATACGCCGGGGCTGGTGATAGCAGAAAAGGCCATGAACGGTCTTTTTGCCCTGCAGAAAATTCCCCGTGTAACTCCGGATGTTATTGTTCTTGACCTTGAAATGCCGGAAATGAACGGGATTGAGTTCTTAAAAGAGCGCAAAAAACAGGGCATAACTATCCCCGTTGTAATTCTTTCTTCTATCGCCGCCAAGGGCGCAGAAATCACAATGGAAGCCCTGTCTCTTGGCGCAAGCGACTTTGTTCAGAAGCCTTCAGGCTCAATATCCGAAGACATTCATGTAGTAAAAGATATTCTTACGGAAAAACTCCTTGGTTACGGCAGTGCATACCGCAAATCACAGGGTAGACCAGTACTTGCCCCTTCAGATTACAAACCGAAAGAGCGATCAGATAAATCACCGGATTTATCCGCCCAGCTCAGAATGGGTCCTCCTCCTCCGTCTGCTCCGTCTCCGCCGCCGAACCAGATGCGTAAACCTGCCAGTACGGAAATCATTGCCATCGGTATCAGTACCGGCGGCCCTGACGCTTTGCGTGTGGTTTTCTCAAATATTGATCCGGATTTAAAAGTGCCAATCGTAGTGGTTCAGCATATGCCGGCCGGCTTTACTTTTGAGTTTGCGAAGAGTCTTGACCGTATTTGCCCGCTTGATGTTAAAGAAGCCGAAGACGGTGACCAAATCATACCGGGAAGAATCCTGATAGCGCAGGGAAACAAGCATCTGGAAGTGGAAAAACAGGGCTCAGGCGCTGTTGCCCGTCTGTCCAGCACGCCTCTTGTTTCCGGGCACAGACCATCGGCAGATGTACTCTTTGCATCAACCGCAATGACTTATTCCAACCGGGCATTGGGAGTAATAATGACAGGCATGGGACGCGACGGAGCGCAGCAGCTTGGAACTATTTACAAAGAAGGCGGAATGACACTTGGTCAGGACGAGGCCAGCGCAGTTGTATATGGAATGCCCCGTGTTGCTTATGAATTGGGACACGTCATGGAGCAGGTTCCTCTTGATAAAATGGCACGCCGCATCTGTGATGTAGCCAAAACATCTAGATAAAGCTAATTAACGCTTAACTCTGTAACTCTGTTAGCTCTCTAAAGTCTCTGCGCTTCCACCATATAGCGGATATCAAAACCGTTAGAGGCAACACGTTTCATTTCTATGACAAAAATGATAGAAGTTCCGCTCGGGTCGATGAGTACTTTCTTGATATTGTATGACGCTATCCGATCCCTTGTAAAACCGGGACTTCCGACCCTGTAGGTTCTTGTCTGGCCGTTTTGAGAAGTGACTTCCATGTTTATATGAAAAGAAGATCGTATATTTTGCCCTGTCCCGCTTATAACCGGAATCAAGTGCGCCTTAAAAGCTCTTCCTGAGACAAAATCCCTGAAGTCTATTATTTCTCCCCGGTCGGGAGGATTTTCGCTTCTGGATATGTAAAGAGGCTGCCCCTGATTCTGATTATTTATTCGATGCCGGTTTACAAGGGCTGCGTTGTTTCCAAGCAGCTGGTACAGAACACCTGAACCATCCTGTCCCGCTCTAATCGGAGTAGTTTGGGTATACGAGACCCTGCCGTTTTGAACAAAGTTATTTGCGGCTACATCTACGACATAAAGTTCAGCCCAGGGCCTGAGCGAAGGGGACAATACCCCGTATTGACCGAACATGTATATCCTGCCGTCGGGGGAGAATCCCAAATCTACAAAATCTGCCGAGTCTCCCGCCCAAAGAATACATACACCTGTAAAAAGGACGATTAATATGGTTAATATTGTCTTTTTGAATATCATAGAGTTCCCCTTAACTCCTATTATCGGAGAGACTTCTTTAACTCTTGAGAATTAAGATTAATTGAGCTAAGCTGGGCTATGACGCTATCGGAAAGGAATCTGTTTTTTAAGGCCGGGATTACCTTTTGCGCATTTTTTACCATTCTGATACTTTTTGCTTCCGTTGTCATTTTTCCTTTCTATTCAACAATGGAAAAAAGCCCTGTCCGTCCTGTAAATCTGTTTCAGAGACTGGCTGGGTTGTTTCTGGAAAGCAGTCATTATGCCGTTCATATTTCTCTTATATCAGCGGTTTTGTTTTCCTTTATAGGAATGATGCTGATTCACTATTTTTTTGAACGGACATCTACTGTGGAAATTCTGTATATTTCGCTTTTCGCGGCTTCGTTTTCTTTTGAGATTATCCGCCTTATCCTGCCGATGCACCTGATTTACGGCTTTTCTTCGTTCTACCTGCTAGGCGCATCACGCGTGTTGTTATTCGCAAGATGTTTCAGTATTTTTTCGCTTTTTACCGCCAGTATACTGGCCGCCGGTTTTGAAGCGCAGAAAACAAGGAACATAATACTGATTATTGTTGTCACGGCGCTTGTAATTACGTTTAGCGTACCATTTGACGTTTTTTCCTGGGACACGGGCTTTAACTCGATAAACGGCTATGCTTCCATGTTCAG